>SWBW01001672.1_pt1 | contig 15279 bp, 9 predicted proteins | sample 4693041 | NCBI WGS metagenome assembly SWBW01 (sample SAMN10267271, study PRJNA491770) | bioreactor metagenome | isolation source: DHS bioreactor inoculated with marine methane seep sediment | place: Japan: Omine Ridge, Nankai Trough | collected 2006-05-06 | reverse complement strand
GACCGGAAATCGGGTTGGGGAGTTGGGTAGCCAAAAGGTTTTGATACTACCAAACTGAGTCGGGAAAGCGTTCTGTCAGCGCGTGTTTTAGAAGAAACGACAGACATCGCGCTTCCATAAACGACTCACAACCCCACCCAAACTGGAGGTGGCAAGATGAAAAAACTTACCCTCATTATCTCTATCCTGCTCCTGGCTTTGCCCGTTATAGCTCAGGAAACTACTGAGCTTATGGCACCAGCTACGCCGGAAGATGACCTGAAACTTTCCAGCGAAGATGTCGAAACCGCTGGCATGACCAAGTGGCTGGTCTTCGACTTTACCTGCAACTACCCCACCCGGTACGAGGAGTTCGACGATCCTGAAACCGAACTGCCCGTCAAGCGCGAAGTCCGCTGGATCGGTCCGGCACTGGGCATCACGATGAACTACGATCTGATGCAGTGTTCCAACATGTGGGTGATTGAGCGTTCCGACCTGCTCAACAAGTTCCAGCAGCTCTGGCGTTCCAAGTACAACACCGACCGCGACACCGCCTTTAAGGATGCCAAGCTCGATGTCGTCTCGCTGGATGTCAGTCAGGTCGAGGGTCTCAACCGCGCCTACAACGCCGACTACATGATCGTCGGTGAGTACGACAAGCCCTCGCCAAGCGAGGTCTGGGTCAAGCTCCGCGTGCTGTCTGCGGACGCTCCCTTCGAGGAAATCGCTGTTTTCGAGCGCACCGGTCTTTTTGAGGAACTACCCATGCTGGCCCGCGAGCTTTCCAGGGACATCCTCAACGAGTTCGGTCTCTTCCCGCGCAGTGGCACGGAAGCTTACTGGGAAGAGCCGCTTACCACCAACCTCGACGCTTACCAGTGGCTGGGCAAGTCAATCTCCGCCGGCCACATTGGCAAGATGATCTCCTTCTACGAACGCGCTCTGGAGCAGGATCCCGACTTCTTCGCCACGTTGGTTGAGTACGGCAAGCTGCTGTACTTCGACAAAGACTTCGAGCAGGCCTTCATCCGTCTGGAGAAGACCACGGAGCTGGCTCCGGGCTTCCAGCTTGCCTGGCTGCGCTATGGCAACGCTTACTACAACGCCTCCACCACCATCACCAACAACCTGAACTACATGATGAACCCGGAAAAAGCTCCCGAAGGCTGGGAGATGGTGGACGACGACAAGATCAAGAACTCCGTGGACGAGATGCTGGCGAGCGATTATCTCTGGAAGGCACTGGAGTGTTACGAAAAGGCGATTGAGGTCGATCCGGGCTACGTGGATGGCTGGGTCTCCGTTGCCACCACTCAGGGTCAGCTTGGGATGGATGCCGAATCCCTCGCCTCCTGGGAAACGCTGATCAGCATCACCGATCTCTCCGATGCCGCCTACTTCAACCTGGGCAAGTCCCTGTGGAACGTGGACAACGACCAGGCACTGGAATACTTCCTCAAGGTCGTCGAGATCAACCCCTACCACGTCGGTGGACTATACAACGCCGCCGCGCTGGCGCAGGCTCTCGGCAAGTCCGAAATCGCCACCAACACCATCGAGATTTACTACGGTTGGGCGCCGACGGATCACTCCTACATGGAGCGTTTCAACGAACTGTACATGACGGCAATGGGCAGCATGTAACCCTGCCTGAACGCAACGACGGGTCGGGGAATATCCCCGACCCGTTTTCTATTCCGCAATCAAATTGGCGCGGGGACATTTGCCGTGGCGCGCTCTGACCATACGAGCTGTTCACCTTTACCCCATTGAAGCGATTGCCGTTCTGGCGGGCCGACCTAAAGGTCGGCCCCTACGTAAAACCTGGTGTTTATTTAGAATACGTTTGTAGGGGCAGACCCCTGTGTCTGCCCTTTGATTTTACCCCTCCCCAATGGGGGGAAGGAGAATAGGTATAGCGACCAGCGGGAGCGTGTACGCGGGGATAACCATTACCGATCATTAACGGTTGGTCGCGAAGCTATGTCCAGCTTTAAGCTGGTGCCTCCGGCTACAACTTCGTCTCCCAGGTAGAAGACGGCGATTTGCCCCGGGGTTAACGCTCGTTGCGGGGTGAGGAAGCGGGCGTGGAGGAGATTATCCTTGATGTCGAGAACCTCTACGGGCGCGCCGGGGTGGTTGCGTCGGGGCTGGCAACTCAGCCCGTCGGGGAGCGGCTCCCGGCGAGGTCCGTCCAGTTCTACGGTGATGTTCCGGCTCCAGAGCAGCTCTTCGGGGCCGACCAGCAGGACGCGGTTGTCGAAGTCTTTGCCGATAACGTAGAGCGGCTCCACCGTCCCTCCACCCAGCCCCAGCCCCCGTCGCTGACCATTGGTATAGCGGAACAGCCCCCGATGCTCGCCGAGGTGATGACCGTGGTGGTCGAGGATGGGGCCGGGAAGTGTCATCTCCGGCGCGGCTTTGATAATCTGCTCCTCCAGCCCGGACTCCAGCCCCGGGCAGATGTCCTGACTTGCCGGACGGTCGTGGACTATCATGCCAAGGAGAGAAGCCTCGGCGCGAATCTCCCGTTTGCTGGATTCGCTGAGTGGCAGGAGCAGCTTTCGCCGCAGCGGCAGGGGAACAGCGTAAAGGAAGTAGGACTGGTCTCGCTGGCGTACTGTACCTCTGAGCAGTCGCGCCTCGCCCCGTACCCGTTCGATTCTGGCGTAGTGTCCCGTGGCGATGTAGGCTGCCCCCAGCTCCGCCGCTTTTTCTGCCAGAGCCGCCATTTTTATCCGGGCGTTACAGACTGGGCAGACCGACGGCGTTCCTCCCCAGGCTGCCACGCGCACCGCCTCGGTCAGGACAACTCGCCGGAACCGCTCCCGCAGGTCAACCTGATAGTGGGGTATTCCAAGGGTTCGCGCCACCTGTTCGGCGGCATCGGTCTCATCACGAGAGCAGCAGACACCCTTTCCTTCGCCGCAGTCCTGATCATCGGCTAGGAGCAGAGTAACCCCCACCACCCGCGCTCCGCTTTTGAGCAATCGAGCGGCGGCAACGGCGGAATCTACCCCACCGGAGAGACCAACGACGACGATTGAGTTTGAACTGAGCATTGGGGACATTTTTCTGCTATTCCTTTGCGTATAGTTTTGTAGGGGCGATCCTTGTGATCGCCCTGTTGTTATACTTGCCGCGAATGTAAGGGCGTATTGCAATCTGGCACTGCGGTTTCATCTTCTGACCCGTTGCTGCTTTGTGCTATTCATTGTACAATGATTTTCGGTTTTGTCAGTCCAGAGAAACTCACTCGCACTCATCTTCTCCAGCCCGGACAGAAATAATGCCTTCCAAGCCCGCCCAGCGTCAAGCTCTGCTTCGTCTGGCTCGCCTGATTCCCCGGAACCTCCTCGATTACCTGATTGAGAGCGGAGGTCGGGATGCCACCGAGTACGGCTACAACGGTGAAGCCGCCGTGCTGTTTGCCGATGTCAGCGGCTTTACCGCGCTCAGCGAGCGGCTGGCAAAGCTGGGACGTATTGGTGCCGAGGAGATTACCCGGCTGCTCAATCGTTTCTTTGGTGAGATGATTGGCGTGGTGGAGGAACGGGGCGGGGTGCTGACAAAGTTCTCCGGCGATGCCATGACCGTCCTCTTCTTTCCCGATGGAGAAGCCAACATCGCGGAGCGAGCCTCGTCCGCCGCTCTGGAGATTCTCCGGCGGATGAGCGACTACACATCGCTGGAAACCGCCGCTGGTGAGGTTCATCTGAAACTCAAAATCGCCGCTACTCTGGGCGAGGTTACCTGCGGGGTCGTGGGCAACGCCGAGCATGGCGAGAGCTACTTCGTTGCCGGGGAAGGGATTGACCTTCTGGGCGCGGCGGAGGAACTGGCGGAAAGCGGTGAACTGATCGTTACCTCAGCGGTACTGGAACGCCTCGGTAACTCCGCGAAAAGCGAACCGCGAGGGGCGATACATCATCTGCTCCGTGAGCTGGCTTTTGATAAAGTGAAAGGTGTTACGCCGCTGGCTCTGGCGGAGCTTTCCGACAAGAAAGCCGAGGAGCTGGAGAGGGCGATTTTACCCCTGATCAACCAAAACCTGCGCCAGCGATTTGGTCAAAGCACCCGGGTGGCGGAGCATCGCCGCGTAGTGGTGCTTTTTGTCAACTTCACCCACCAGGACTACAGCAAAGCCGACTCCCGCCGACGGCTGGACGACTTCTTCCAGAGCGTAACGAAACAGGTCAACCGCTTCGACGGCTGGATTAACAAAATCGACATAGGCGATAAAGGCTCGACGATGCTGATATTCTGGGGCGCGCCGGTGGCTCACGAAGACGACCTGATCCGCGCCCTCAACTGCGCCCGGGTTCTGGCTTCGGACAAACTCGGCAGCTATGGAATACTCTGCGAGCGAATCGGCATTACCGCCGGGGTTGCCTTCGCCGGAGAGGTCGGCTCGGAGACCATGCAGGAATACACCGTTATCGGTAAGACGGTAAACCTGGCGGCACGGCTGATGAGTATCGCCGAGCGTAACCAGCAGCTCTGCTCGGAGCTGGTTCGGGAGCGCGCTGAAAAGAACTTCTCTTTCCGGTTCGAGGGAGAACGGCAACTCAAGGGATTGCCCGCGCCAGTTCCGCTCTACAGCCTGCTGGGCAGGCGAAGGTCGTTTAACGAAACGGTACGGGTGGTTGGTCGCGACGAGGAGCTTGACCAGTTGGAGAAAGCCCTCGGCGCGCTGGCGTTCACCGGAGGCAGGGTGGTGCGGATCATCGGTCCGGCGGGGTTTGGCAAAACCTACCTGCTGACCGGGCTGAGTCAGCGGGTGAGCCTGGAGCGTCAGTCCTGGCTCTACGGCGTTGTTACCGAGGTCGAGGGCAAAACTCCGCTCTCGCTTTGGCACGACCTCTTCGTTCGACTGCTGAAACTTAAAGAAGAGCAATCCGCCGAAGAAATGAAGAAGCAGCTTGCCGCAGGGCTGGCAGAACTGACCGACGACCCGGAGCTGCTGCGTCGCCTGCCCTTCCTCGGAGCGATGGTCTTTAGTCTGGACTATCCCGACTCTATTTACGAGGCGGTAGATGCCAAGCTCCGCGCCGAGAACCTGATATATCTGGTTACGCACCTGCTGCGCCAGGTCGCCCGTCGTCGTCCCACTATCTTCATCTTCGATGACCTTCACTGGGCGGACGGTCTCTCGCTGCGGATGATTGCCGATCTGGCTCGCTACTGCGAGACCGAGCCTTTCCTCTGCCTCTGCGTCCAGCGACCCCGCGAGGAAGAACTGCTGACCTTCGATGAAGCGGTTCCCGTGGAGGTAATGTCTCTTGAGACTCTGAGCAAAAAATCCACCCATCAGCTAATTGAGAAGCATCTGGACGATGAATCCTGCTCCGAAGAACTGCTGGAACTGCTCTGGCAGAAGACCCAGGGCAATCCGTTCTTTGTGGAGGAGCTAACCCGGCACCTGCGGGACAGCGACCAGCTTGTCCGACTCGACAACCACTGGGATGCAGCCGACACCCTGGACGCAATGGAGCTTCCCGGCACGATGGAGTCCGCCGTGATGGCGCGTCTGGACCTCCTCGAAGAAGAACTCCGCCACCTGATGAAGCGAGCCAGCGTCGTCGGGCAGAACTTTGAAGGCGCGCTGCTGACAAAACTCAACGAGGGCGAGTCGCTGACTCGGCTGCTCGATGAGCTGGTCGAGCTGGAGATGCTCTTCAACTTCACCGCGAGAGAACTGGACTACTCCTTCCGCCATGCCGTAACCAGAGATGTCGCCTACAACTCCCTGCCCTTCCAGTTGCGGCGGGAGCTTCACGAGCGGCTGGCGCGGATTCTGGAAAAGCTGCCCGAAGAGCGGCTTCGTCCCCGGCTGGGACTGGTTGCCTATCACCTGGAAATGGCAGAGCTGTCCGTGGAAGCCGCCAACTGGTACCACCGAGCCGGCGAAGCGGCAAGCGAGGACTTCCGCAATCAGGAGGCACTGGAATTTCTGGCAAAGAGCATCACCCTGACCGACGATAATCGGCTGAAGGTGAAGGCTCTCCTTGAGCGAATTAAGCTCTATGAACTGGCTGGACGCTTTGAAGAAGCGGAGGACGATTTTAAGACCCTGGAAGAGGGCGTAAACCTTACCGATGAGGAGCGGATTGTCCGGGGTTACAAATACGCTAACTTCCTCGTTGATTTCCGTCGTAAGTTTGATGATAGTGAGCGGGTAGCCAAAGAAACTCTGGAGCTTTCTCGTGAGAAATCCTCGCGCAAAGGAGAAGCGGAGTCGCTTTGGGTTTTAGGATTGGTACATCGCTATCGGGGTCAGTTTGATGAAGCTATCGCCCTGTGGAACCAGCAGATAGAGATCGCTCGTGAAATCGGCGATGAACTGCTCGAATCCTTTGCCTATGGCGCGATGGGAATCATCCTTGGGGCAAAGGGAGAGATTGACGCTTCCGCCGACTATCACATGAAACATCTTCTGCTGTCCGAAAACCTGGGAAACCAGAGAGGTATTGGGATTGCCAATACCAACCTGGCAATCGCTCACGCCATTCGGAATCAGCTTCCAGAGGCACTGGAACGGTTCCAGCGGGCGCATGATATTCATCAAAAGACAGGCGACCGCCTCAACCAGGCTCGTACCATTGGTAATATGGGGCATCTTAACCAGGTCATGGGTAATCTGGCTCTTACCTTGAAAAACTACAAGCAAGAGATTGAGATTTATCGGGATACGGGAACAGAAAATCTCTCCGGCGGTTCTCTGGGAAGGCTTGGCATGTTCCAGGTATCCGTCGGTCATTACGAGGAAGGCATTCCCAACGTAACCCAAGCCCTTACAATTCTGGAAAAAAACGGGAGTGAGCAACATCAGCTCTGGGGAAAGATGTTCTACGCCCGGATGTTGCTGGATGTCGGTCGTTTTACCGAGTTTACAAAACTGATGAAAATAGCCGACGCGAAGATAGAGGAACTGCACGATGTTACCAGCATGGAGCAAAGTCGGATGTGGCGCATCTTAATACTGATGGAGTTTGAACGGTATGAAGAAGCCTGCGAAATTGCTAAAGAGGCGGCGGAGCTATATCAGGAACACGAGCAATTTGAGGAACAAGCTGACATACTGACCCTGTGGGGAACAATCTTGATTCGTCAGGGAAAGCTGACCGAGGCCAAAGAGTTGCTTCTGCGAGCAAATACCACAATAGGAAAAAGTGCCCCCATGTTCCTGTATCCCAACCTGATGGCTCTGTTTGAAGTCCATGTAAAGCTCGGCGAGACAGATAAAGCCGCCGAGGCTCTGGCGGTGGTAAAGACACTGGGCGATCTACCCCAATTCTTCCGCTCGGATATTCTGGAGTGCGATCTGCGACTGGCTCTGGCACGGGAAGAATGGGACGAGGCAACCAGCCTGACTGAAGAACTGCTGGCAAGGCTGAAGACCAATGGCTATCCCCAAGAGATTAAACACCGCCGGGAACTGGTTCATGCCCTGCTCCTGCTCAACAGAAGCAAAGAAGCCGAGGAGCAACTGTCCGCCGCCAAAACCGTTGCCGATAAACTGGGAGTACCCTTAACAATCTAGGTTATTCGTATAATTGTGGTGGATTTTTTGTAGGGGCACGGCGTGCCGTGTCCCTCACTCTATGCTCATCTCGCAATAACACTGGGCGAACACGAGGTTCGCCCCCGCAACATGGAAGAACCTCCATGAATCAAATCCCGCATGAACACATTGAGTCCGCGCGTCGGAAGCTGGTCAAAGCCGACCGCCTCGTCGTCTTTACAGGAGCTGGAATCTCGGCGGAATCCGGCGTGCCGACCTATCGCGGAGCCGGCGGGCTGTGGAAGAACTTCCGCGCCCAGGACCTTGCCACGGTAGCTGCCTTTCAGCGCGATCCCGCTCTGGTCTGGGGCTGGTATCGCAGTCGGCGGAGAGCCTTGCTGGACTGCCAACCAAACGCCGCCCATCAGGCGATTGCCGAGGCCGCCAAAGAACGACGACTGACCCTGATTACCCAGAACGTTGACGGGCTGCACAGTCTGGCAGGGTACAACAACCCCTGGGAACTCCACGGCAACATCTGGCGGGAGTTCTGCGTGGAGTGCTATCACCCCGTTGACCGCCACGCTGCCTGGCGAGACCGTACCGTTGAGGATGAGGACGCTCCCCTGCCGAAGTGTCCGAAGTGTGGCGGGTTGCTCCGCCCCGCCATTGTCTGGTTCGGCGAGCAGCTTGACGCTCACCTGTTGGAGCAGTCCTTTGCTGCCGCCGAACACTGCGATGCCATGATCGTAATCGGTACCTCCGGGCAGGTACAGCCGGCGGCGATGTTGCCGATTCTGGCTCGTCGCGGTGGCGCGCTGGTGGTCGAGATTAACCTGGAGCCTACCCCGCTGACTGAGTACGCGAATTACTCCCTCTACGCCCCGGCGGGGGAAGTCCTGCCCCGCCTGTTGGGATAAACTACGACCCCGCCCGCAACGAACTGACGCAAGAAAACTCCTTGCATCAGTGGTTTTTCTATGCTATACATCTTTCTGTGTGTGAGCGGTATTTGAAAAAATGCACTTCTGACCTCAAAAAATCCCCTTCAGGAGGATTGATGAAAAAGTTCCTGCTACTACTTTTACTCCCAGTCATAGCTTTTACCTATAGCTACGACCTCGCCATCGACGACATCAGTTTCCAGGATGTTGCCAACGGTGTCATTCCGGCTATCGACGATAGCATGTACAGCTACGAGCCAGGCGAGCCGATGCTGCCCTGGATTGCTCTCCACGTGGCTGTCCCCGTGGGTCTGGCGACCTCCGAGGTTACCGTTACAAACATGGTTATCGAGGAACTGGGCGAGTATTACATCACCCCGGATGCCGGAGCCTATCCCCTCAGTTTGCCACCAGAAAACCTGGTGCGTGAGGAAAACGCTGCGATCTACAACTCCAGTGCGGCATTCCCCGCTGTCAACCTGCTCCCCGCTGGTGGCGGAAACATCTCCGGCTACGGCATCGCCGATTCCCTCTTCTGCCCCTTCATCTACGAGCCGACTACGGGTAAGCTCTCTGTGATTACCCACCTTGAGTTCGACATCACTACCGAAGCTCTGCCCTACGAGGTTCGGGTTCCCAGCATCCTCACCCCTGCCAGCGCGAAGCTTAACCAGGAACGGGTTGAGAAACTGGTGCTTAATCCCTCCGAGGCCTTCTGCACCGCGACAATTGTCGAGCCGACCTCCGAGCTTGGCGAGTATGTGCCGCTGGCACTCAATGTCCCCGACTGGGGCAGCACCGCGGAGTGGGTACTGATTACCCCGGAAACCTTTGTCGATGAGTTTAGCGTATTGCGGATGTGGAAACTGATGTCTGGAGTAACCACCGCAATCGTTACGACGGAGTACATCCTCGCGAACTTCTCTGGTGTTGACGACGCGGAGAAGATCCGTAACTTCATCATCGCCGCCCACGGTACCTGGTCAACCACCTACGTTGTCCTGGCTGGCGACACCAACCACATTCCGGATCGTACCGTTTATGCCATGACCTCTGGTGGTGGTGCGCAGATGGATGCCATTCGGGCTGACCTTTACTACGCCGACCTCGATGGAACCTGGAACGCCGATGGCGATAGTACCTGGGGTGAGTATCCCAGCGATGGCATTGACATGTACACCGATGTTTATGTCTCGCGTTTACCAGTGCGCACGGAAGCTCATGCTATAACGATGAGAACCAAGATCCTGAACTACGAGACTGCCATTGCCAACAACTTTACCCTGAACGCCATGTTCCTGGGTGGTCAGCTTGACAGCAGTACCTGGGGCGGCGATAGCAAGAATGTCGTTGATCCCTACCTGCCCAGTCGCTTCGATGCCATCACCAAGCTCTACGAAAAGACCAACAGTATCAGCCGCGCTGCGGTGACTGCTCAGTACAATGCCGGTAACTGCGCTGTGGTCAACCACTGCGCTCACTCCAACTTTGATCTGATCGGAACCGGTCCTGACAGTATGTACGACGGTCACGCTTACAGTTTGACCAACGGTCTTAACGAGATCGGCTGGATATACTCCATTGGTTGTATCTGTGGTGGCTTCGACGATGTCCGTTGCTTCGCTGAGGCAATTGTTCATGCTCCCAACGGCGGTGCCGTTGCGGCAATCATGAACTCTCGCTACGGTTGGTATTCTCCAGGAAACCCCGGTGGTGGACCCAGCGACAGATTCGATCAGAAGTTCTTCGATGTGATGTTTAACGGACACCATACCAGCTTCGGAGTTGCCCTGGCGGAAATGAAAGATGTCTATGTTCCGCAGGCAAAATCCAACAGATACACGCGCTGGTGTCTCTACGAGCAGAACGTTTTGGGACCATCAGAAACCCGCTCCTGGGTTAACAGCATGAACGCGCTTACTGTTACTCACGATGCCACCTACACTGGTGGAGTACTTACGGTAAACGTCAAGCAGGGCAGCACCAACCTCAACGGTGCCGTGGTTACGCTGATGCAGCTTGGTCAGTGGAGAGGCACGACAACCACCGATTCCAGTGGTAACGCCAGCTTCTCGCCCAGCGGGCTTGTTGAGGGCGCACTTCTCTACGTCAAGGTTACTTCCCACTACGATGACACCGGCTACGATGCCTGGCCCTACAACGGAACGATGGCCGTTGGAGACACCGCCGCTCAGGTTACCACCTTCGACGGTATTGCCGACGAAGACGGCGTTATGCTGAGCTGGAGTGTTACCGACACCGACGAGATCCTCGGATTCAACCTCTACCGGGGCAGCGACAAGCTCAACAGCAAGCCGCTGACGGTTAGCGAGAACGGTCGCTATCTTGACGCTCTGGCAGTCGGCACCAACGACTACTACCTGGAGCTGCTCAACGTCGACGGTACCCGCACCAAGGAAGGGCCGATCACCATCAAGGCCGCTTCCGGCGCGGACGCGCTGAGTCTCTCGCAGGCGTACCCGAACCCCTCCCGTGGAACCGTGGCATTCGATGTTACTCTCTCCATGGACACCAGTGTTGAGCTGGCGATCTACGACCTCTCCGGTCGCCGCATCGCTACGGTGGCAAACGGCGATTACAGTGCCGGTCGCCACACCCTCACCTGGGAAGGCAGCAACACCAGCGGAATCTTTATGGCCCGTCTGGTTGCCGAAGGACAGGTACTCACCACCCGTCTGGCGATTGTCCGCTAAGGGACTGTCAGAGAACCGGGGATTTAAGCTGGTACAGCGTTAACCTCCCGGTGATTATGCGAAACAACGAGAGCCTCTGCGGAGGCTCTCGTTTTGGTATTGTTTTATCACAGTAATGAACACGCTGTTGTAGGGGTACGGCGTGCCGCACCCCTTGCCAGATCAAATAGGGCAGGCACAGGGGCCTGCCCCTACAAATCTGCCCACACCGTCGTAGGGGCCGACACTCGGTCGGCCCGCCACATTGGAATAATCGCAACATCGCAGGTAGGGGGCTGTTCAAAACGGATTACCTTCTTCACGGGTCGACCGAGTGTCGGCCCCTACGTAAAACCTTGTGTTTGTTCAGCATTCTCGTGGTATCAATGTAGGGTCGAAGCAATGTGTCGCCCTTTTTTGAGTTTCTGCGATTGCGCAAAATCTTACCCTCCCCCCTTTGGGGGGAGGGATTAAGGGAGGGGGGCTGTTCTCAACGAATAGTAAATCTGAGACAGGGAAATTACGCAAGCAAAACCATTTGCCATTTGATGACTATCTGAAATTGACATTGGTTGGAGACAGCCACCCTTCTCAACCCGTGGGACGAATTCTCTCCCCAGCGGGGAGAGGGTAGCTAAAAGCGTGTGTTTATCTTGAATACACTGGCAAGAGCGAGCCTATTCTCCTTCCCCCCTCTGGGGGGAAGGTCGGGAAGGGGGGCTTAACGACATCCCTCCGCCACCGCCTGATAAACCGCCAGATGCTCTCGCGCCACCTCGCTCCAGCGGCGACTCGCCTGCTTTGGACCCAACTGACGCAGCCGCCCCGCCAGCTCCGGGTTCTCCAGAAAACGGCGCAAGGTCTGGCGAACGTCTGCTATCTCATTGGGGTCAAAGTAGAGTGCCGCCTCGCCTCCCACCTCTGGCAGCGAACCCGCCCGCGCCAGCAGAGCCGGACAGCCGCAGGCAAGTGCCTCCACCGCCGGAAGCCCAAAGCCTTCGTCAAAGGATGGGAAGAACAGAGCCGCCGCGCCGCTGTAGAGGGCGGGGAGGTCGTCGTCGTCCAGATAGCCGAGGAAGCGTACTCGCCCTCCGAGTTGGGGTAGATACTTCTCCTCAGCGGGTGAAGGCGAGCCGGTCAGAGCCAGGGTGAGGTCAAACTCCTCCAGCAGCCCCACCGTCGCCTCGAAGATGGCGCGGGGGTTCTTGCGCTCCTCCCGACTGCCCACGTGGAGGAAATAGCGTTGGGGAGCGAGCTTATGCCTCGCGCAGACCCGGCGGATGATGTCCTCTGGCTGCGGCTGATAACGATGTGAAGCGGCTTCGGGGATGACGTAAATCCGCTCCTCCGGCAGGTCGAAGTGGTGGGTAATCCCCCGGCGGGAATGCTCACTGGGAGTGATAATCGCCCGGCAACGGGACAGCTCCCGCGCCCAGACCCCCTTGCGATTTTTACCAAAGCCAATCAGCGGAGCCACGTCGTGCAGCGTAACCACGGCGGGGAGCTTTCCCAGATAGAGCAGCCGATTCGCCGGACCGTGCCAAAGGTCAGCCTCCACCCTACCGCGCTGACGATTGCGAAAGGAATGGCAGGGCGGACTTCCCCAGTTGGTAAGTCGGTCAGCGGGTGCGACCGCCGGATGGCGTAGGTAGAGGGTCAGCTCGACCTCATCCAGCTTCGCCAGCTCGATAAGCAGCTCTCCGGCGTAGCGAGCCATCCCCCGCAGCCGGGGCAGGGCGGCCTCGGTAGCGTCGAAAGCGATTCGCGGCGGCATCCAAACTCCTTCAGCAAGTATCACGGCGATTGTACCACGACCCCTCAGCAACCGTTATCATACGCTTGTTGAAATGGAGCGGCTCTGGTATGATTCGGTGCGTTGGTGTATCGGAATGGTGTACCGAGATGGCACGCTGGGAAAAGGTCTGCCTGGGAGAAAATCATGTTACATAAAAAGCTAAGTCTGCTCCTCGTCGTCTTGAGCCTGTTCCTGCTGGTTGCCTGCGATGCTGGTGGAGTCGATGAAAAAGCCGAAGCCGACCTCTATCGGGAATTGATGGAGCCGCTGGACTTCAAGACACAACGACTTTACGAAAACCTGCTGGAGACCATCGTCAACACCTCGGAGCTTTCGCCCACGGAGGTACAGGCAAACGCGGGGGCTATCTTCCGTAACGCCATTGACTTCCAAACCCAGGTAATCGAGCTTGGCGACGCTTTTTCGATGAAGTTCGAGGTACCGGAAATAACCACCTTCCAGGAACGCAAGGTCGAGATAATGACCGACCTGGCTAACATCATCGGCGAATACGGCGAGTTCATCAACGACTTCGAGTTCGATCAGGCGATGGAGATGTCATTCCCCGGAATGCACGGCGATCTGCTGATGTACTTCCTGAGCAATATCGTGGATTCGGTCAAAGCCAACCGGGGAGGGTTCGACCGAGGACGACGCACCCTGCTGGCAGAGTTCATCCTGATGGGCGTTTCCAGTGAATAAATTATTGGGATAATCACTTCAATCTGGACAGATTTGATAGTGATTGCGTAAAAGTCGCGCGAGATACTCATCCGGCTGATAGCGAGGCGGTGGCGCGATTATTGCCGGAGGAAGCTGTTGTGATGCCATTGGCTTCATTGGTCGCAAGAAGCGTGCCACCGCCGTCCCTGCCTTTTTAGATAGCATCACGATGATACTGCAGCAGTTAGAGGTAAGAATACTACAGCTCTTGAGCCAAAACATTCTTGCTACCGCTGATTTGTCGCAGATGCTTCACCGCCACAGAATTAGCAATAATAATCATATTGCTAGTACGTTCGAAGCCTGGTAGTAAAGCCACTCCCCTGCCACTTTTTGACTCTTTTGATATGAACATAGCCGTGCGGCATAACAGACTGTCTATCAATATGTTATCGTTTGACGGTAGTTCACAATCAGGTGATTATCCCAAATTATTTTTGCAGTAAAGGCACTACAATTGCACAACCTATGCGGATGAATGACGATTAAAAGCAATGTTCGCTAGCATAACCCTCTTCCCGCAATGCAACAACCACCCCTTACCGCACACTCAACCAAAGGTCTTGATTTGAAGAAAACCCTCCTCCCGCTCATCCTTCTGCTCGCTCTTTTGATAACCGCCTGTGGCGAGAGCGATTACAATGCCCTCACCGATTACCAGCAAGCGGTGTCCTCTCCCGATAGTAAGTTGCAGAATTGCCTTGACGAATACAACGGCTCCGTGCTGGCGGTGGGGCAGGGCTACGGCATCCGCCTGCCGATGGACTCCTGGCGTGCCGAGCAACTCCTTGCCAAAGCCAGAGAAGCCAGGGACGAACTTGCCCTTGTGGCAATTCCAGAGGTTGCCTCTACCGTTGGCGAGATGAAGCTCACCGCCGCGAACTCAATCGTTTCCGCCGTCGAGGAGCTTCTGGCTGTGATGAGTCTCTGGGAGGAACAGGTTCCCATCGGTCCGCCGAATATGACTCCTGGCGCGGAGCTGGAGTTCGTTGACCTCTTAATGGAGGACGTACACCTGATTGATGCCGACCTGACACGGGTTGAAGAAATGTTCGTCGAAGCCGACGGACTGCTGGAGGACGGCGCGCTGGCTCTGGCTGGGGCGTTGCTGAAATCAAGAGGAGAGTAATTTTCACTTGGTCTGCCCTTAGTTTGCTCGTCCGGCTTTGGCAAAATTACTGAGATATCCTGACGGGTTGCCTCCGTTACTCTCGCGGATGTTTTAGCAAACAAGCAGCGGCCTCCTGAACTGGCGAAAAGTCAGGTACGTCCCGTTATTCAAAGGTCTCGGAAGGGAGTAGCCAATGCGCTACCATTTGAAACGTATCGAGCCGAAGGCTTGTTTTCGCGTCGGCTTCCTGCTCAGTTGGATTGTGCTGGGAATTATCGGGTTAGGGCTGTTTGTCGCCTACCTCGTCGTCTCTACTGACCTCGGCTTTACCGAAGACGAGTTTACGTCCGCGCTGCTGGGGGGACTCTTCGCGCCACCGCTGATTGCCCTGATTCTCGCCGGACTAGAGACCCTGGTCGTCGTGGTCTATAACCGTCTGGCACGTCGCCTGCCCGCGATTGAGATAGAGCTGGAGCCGCTGGACACGGAGTCGCCCTAAGCAGCCGCACACAAGGTTCACAGTCAGC
>SWBW01002274.1_pt1 | contig 15379 bp, 12 predicted proteins | sample 4693041 | NCBI WGS metagenome assembly SWBW01 (sample SAMN10267271, study PRJNA491770) | bioreactor metagenome | isolation source: DHS bioreactor inoculated with marine methane seep sediment | place: Japan: Omine Ridge, Nankai Trough | collected 2006-05-06 | reverse complement strand
CCATTTGGCGGTTGCCCAGATCCACTTTTTTTACCAACACCCGAACTTTATCGCCCAGGCGGTAAATATTTCCATGTGATTTGCCGATGATTCGGTAATTATCTTCATCCAAATAATAATAATCATCTTTCAACTCGTTAAAGCGGATCAAACCCTCGCTCTTACTTTCATCAATTTCAACAAATATACCCCACTTGCTAACACCTGAAATACTGCCGTCAAGTACCTGGCCTACTTTATCGGTCATGTATTCAATTTGTTTGTATTTAATCGATGCGCGTTCGGCTTCCGAAGCCAGTTTTTCCATATCGGAAGAATGCTGGCATTTGTCTTCCAGCGAATCCTTTTTAACGGAATTACCACCATTCAGGTACAATTCAAGCAACCGATGCACCATCAGGTCAGGATAGCGCCTAATGGGTGATGTGAAATGCGTATAATACTGAAAAGCAAGGCCGTAATGACCTATGTTGTCTGTTGAATAAATCGCCTTTGCCATTGTTCTGATAGCGATGCTTTCGATCATATGTTCTTCACCCCGACCTTTGATTTTTGTGAAAAGCTCGTTATAAGAACTTGCCAATTGTTTATGAGAACCTACGTTTAGCCTTAAACCCAGTTTACCCAAAAATTGGACGAAGGTGTTTAATTTTTCCGGGTTGGGTTCGTCATGTATTCGGTAGACAAAAGTTTTAGGTGTTTTTCCGTCTTTGGGTTTGCCGATCAGTTCCGCCACTTTCTTGTTGGCCAGCAACATAAACTCTTCTACCAGGTGGTTTGATTCTTTCTGCTCCTTCACGAATGTTTCAATAGGTTTCCCGTTTTCATCAAGCCTGAATTTGATCTCTTCCGAATTGAAATTAATAGAGCCATTGGCAAATCTTTCTTTTCGTAAAACAGATGCCAGCAAATGCAGTTGAAGGATATCTTTTGAAAACTCCCCTTCTTCCGTTTCAATGACCTGCTGCACTTCGCCGTAGTTAAATCTTCTGTCGGAATTAATGATGGTTTTTCCAAACCATTGCTCCGGCACTTCAGCCCGGTCATTCATTTTAAATACTGCTGAAAATGTCAGTTTATCTTCATTGGGTCGCAGCGAGCAAACATTGTTCGACAGCACTTCGGGTAGCATCGGAATTACCCGGTCGACGAGATAAATGGAAGTGGCCCGGCTATAAGCCTCTTTATCAATAGATGATTTGGGTTGCACATAGTGTGAAACATCTGCTATGTGAATACCCACTTCCCAGAGCCCATCCTTAAGCTTTTTCAGGGAGAGCGCATCGTCAAAGTCTTTGGCATCAAAAGGGTCGATGGTGATGGTCCATGTATTCCTGAAATCTTTTCTTTTTTTAATCTCTGACTGTGAAATACGGATATCAATGTTCTCGGCTTCTTTTTCCACATTTTTTGGAAATGAAAGCGGAAAATTATATTCAGCCAGGATGGATTGCATTTCTACATCATTATCACCGGGCTTACCCAGCACATCAACGATCTCACCAAAAGGATTATTGGAGTGTTCGGGCCATTCGGTAACTTTGGCAATTACCTTCAACCCGTTTTCGGCACCTTTTACCTGGCTTTTCGGGATGAAAATATCATAAGGCATATTGTCGCTATCAGGAATAACGAAACCAAAGTTTTTGCTTAATTCCAGGACACCGACAAAGTTATTTTTCTTACGTTCCAGTATTTCAACGATCTGCCCTTCCTTTTTATGGCCTTTACGTCTTGGAAAAATAAATACTTTTACTTTGTCGCCATGCAATGCATGATGCACATTGTTCGCCGCTATAAAAATATCATCACCACCATCATCATTTGAAATATAAGCTTTCCCGGTTTTTTTCAGATCCACTGTTCCGGTAACATACTTTTTAATGTTGGCAATTTCTGTCTGGCTGGCAGCATTCAATTTGTATTTACCGGGCTTCTCCTCAAGTAGTTCTCCGGCTAACTTTAACTCTTCCAGAATATTGAATACAAGATCTCTACTTGCTTGATCGCGTAAGCCGAGATGTTTGGATATTTGTTTGTAATTGAATGCCCGAAATGGATTTTCGGAAAAAGTACTGAGGATGACACCCGCTAATGCACTCTTTGGGCGTTGTGTTTTTTTATGTTTTTTTCTCATTATAAGTGTTTATAATTTTACTGAGACAGCTCTCAGAGATTGCAAAAATTTAAAGCGTGAATTTAGTGATAATTACGCTCCCATTTTCTTAAAAAGGACTAAATTCCTGAACAGGTATGGATGATATAAGTTTTTTCGTGTATTCGTGTTGCGGATGGAAGTATACCTGGTCAGCTTCCCCGGTTTCGATGATCTTCCCGTCTTTCATCACCATAATACGATCTGACATATAACGGACCACCGAAAGGTCATGTGAGATAAAAATATAGGTAAATCCAAATTCCCTTTTCAGGCTGTTGAGCAGGTTTAAAATGCGAGCCTGCACGGATACATCAAGCGCTGAAACCGCTTCATCGCAAATAATAAATTTGGGATTAAGTGCCAGGGCACGGGCAATTACGATTCGCTGGCGTTGTCCACCTGAAAATTCGTGTGGGTACCTGTTGAAAAAATCCTTTTTCAATCCTACCTTTTCAAGCAGTTCTTCGGCTCTTTTTCTTCGTTCTTTACGGTCTTTGTATAATCTATGTACCTTCATCGGTTCAATGATAGCTTCGCCAATACTGAGCCGTGGGTTTAATGAGGAATAAGGATCCTGGAAGATGATGTTAATACTTTTTCTTTCCTTTTTTAATCCGGAACCTGAAAGCTGCACAACATCTTTCTCATCAAAATAGATATGGCCGCTGTCGGGTTCTATCAGGCGGAGGATGCTTCTGCCGAGGGTTGTCTTTCCACAGCCAGATTCGCCCACAAGCCCTAGGGTTTCCCCTTTCATGACATCAAAGCTTACATGGTTTACAGCATGCACATATTGTATTGGGTTGCCAAGTATATTCCTCTTTGACACGTACTTTTTTTCCAAATTTTTCACTGAAAGGATATCAGGCATAGCATGATGATCATCTGGCTTATTGCTTGCTTGTTTTGGAATTTGTTCTTTGGGTTTATTTTCAAGAAAATCATCAATGGTAGGCAGTATGTATGGTTTACCGTGCAAAGGCGGGCGACAAGCCATCAAGCCTTTTGTGTAAGGATGTTGAGGGTTTTGAAAAACTTTGTTAACCAAACCTTCCTCAACAATTTTACCCTGGTACATCACCGCCACTCTTTCAGCTACTTCCGTGATGACTCCAAGATCGTGGCTGATGAATAAAAGGCTCATGCCAAATTCTCTGCGTAGTTCGTTTAGCAGCAAAATGATCTCTTTTTGAACGGTAACATCAAGCGCTGTTGTGGGCTCATCAGCGATGAGCAAATCGGGTTTATTGGCTACAGCCATGGCGATCATAACACGCTGTTTTTGGCCTCCGGATATTTGATGCGGATAAGATTGGTAGATTTCTGTGGGTCTCGGCAGCTTCACTTTTTTAAACAAATTTAATACCTGTTTATAGGCTTCTTTTTTAGGTATATGCTGGTGTAAACGGATGATTTCAGATACCTGTTCACCGCATTTGATCACCGGATTTAAAGCCGTCATCGGTTCCTGGAAAATCATGGAAATATGATTGCCACGGTAAGACCGCATCCTGCTTTCATTAAGACGGAGAAGATCCTTGCCTTTATAAAGAATTTGTCCGCCTGATATGATCGCCTGAACTGGCAGCAACCCGATAATGGCAAGAGCCGTAATTGACTTGCCCGATCCTGATTCACCTACCAAACCGATGGCTTCTCCTTTTTTGATTGAAAAACTGACATCCTGAACAGCATAGCTATATACCGAATCGTTTTTGAATTGAATCGACAGTTTGTTTATTTCAATTAAGCAGGGGTTTTCCATATACATTTCAAAATTACTGAAATATCGAAAGCCTTGCGTAAAATATTAGTCTCGCTGAACTTTTCGTTGGCTTAAATGTTAAAACATATGCCGAAGGAACAGAAATCTTAACAGTGCGTTAACACTATATGTTAAATAACTATTAATATTGGTTAATTTAACAAATCTTGTAAGGTACTCTGAGTAAATTCGACTGTTATTAATAATCATTAATAACTAAAAACATGAATAAAAAGGTACTAATATTTACGACTGTATTAAGCGCCATCATTTTAATTGCCGGCTGTAAAAAAGAGGATAAAGATGAAACACCAGCTACCTACACGGTAACACAAAGTGATCTTAACAAAGCCGCAACGGCCGAAGATTTAGGAGTAAGTGGCACGCCCTTCGGCCAGGACGTGAGCATCCCACATAATGGGTCTACTATGTCACCGGATTCAACCATTCGTGATATATATTCAAACCTGAACCGTGCGGCTACAATTGAAATGGGAACAATATTCACAAAACATACATTTCTAATGAATGAAGACGGCTCGAAAGGAGATTTACAGGTGACCTTCGCGATGGTTAAAAGAGAAGCAGGATATAACCCGGAGGGAGGTGACTTTGAATACATCATGATGCCCAACGACGGATCAATCGACTATGGCGTAAATCCAAATGGCGAGCTCCCTGATGTAAGCCAGACGGACATGCGTGGTAAACTGGCCATGTGCGCCTCATGTCATTCCAAATCATCCTCATATGTGTTCGTTCATCAGTAAGAAACAGAAAAAACATAGTGTGTTTGTTTGAGTTGGCGGTCGGCATTTTTTGCCGGCCGCTATTTTTTTGTTTTCAAGAATGAATTGTTGATAACACTATTGAAAACGCAACAAGCAGGCCCGAAAAAACAGTAATTTTAGTTGGATTTTTCAAAAGATTGAGTACATTTGTTACTCAAACTATGAAAAACAAGCCAATTTATGCTGGGAACACTGATTACTTCAAAGACTCGCATTAAGCTGCTGCTCAAGTTTTTTCTGAACAGCAACAACACGGCCTACCTACGTTCCCTCGAACCTGAATTCGGAGAATCTACCAATGCTATCCGGCAGGAACTGAACCGTTTTGAGGAAGCGAACCTGCTGGTTTCTCTCAATGAAGGGAATAAAAAAATGTACAAGGCGAATACCAACCATCCCCTTTTTCCTGAAATTAATGCCCTGCTGATGAAACACATCGGCCTGGATAAGGTGATTGAAAAAGTAGTGAATAAACTCGGGCAGCTGGAAGAGGTGTACCTGGTGGGTGAACTGGCAAAAGGAAAGAACAGTCAGATGATCGACCTTTGGTTTGTAGGCCATAATATAGATAAAAAATACCTGCTTGACTTGATTGAAAAAGCAGAAAAGATGATCCACCGGAAAATCCGGTATATCATTCTAAACCACGATGAACTCAAGGAATTTTTAAAGGCTAATGGAAAAAATGAGCTTTTATTGCTCTGGAAGTCGTAGTGGGTTAAAACATAAAAAACATAAAATCAGTCACATGCAAAATACACATGTGACTTAGGAGGCGGAAGCATGCCTGGGAAGAAGTAAACATATGAACAAATTAATTGAAATAGCCATTAAAGCATCCATCGAAGCTGGTAAAGCAATCATGGAAATGTATGATACAGATTTTGACATTAAATACAAAGATGACAATTCACCGCTCACCACGGCAGATAATGCATCGCATCAGATTATTTCCACACATCTTGTATCGACCGGACTCCCAATCTTAAGTGAAGAAGGAAAGCACTTGTCATACGATGCACGAAAAGACTGGAAGCAGTTCTGGCTGGTTGATCCACTCGACGGGACAAAGGAGTTCATTAAAAAGAATGGTGAATTCACGGTAAACATTGCGCTTATCGATCAAGGAGAGCCAGTAGCTGGAGTGATTTATATGCCTGTAACAGATGTTTTATATGTGGGTTCAACAAATGGAGGCGCCTTTAAACTTGCAGGCACTTCTGCATTTAAAGGATCAATAGAAGAGTTAAGAAAAAAAGCCATTAATTTGCCTGAAATTAAAACAGGCAATGCATACACAGTAGTGGCCAGTCGTTCCCATTTGAGCACCGAAACTGCTGAATTTATTGAAAACTTGAAAAAAGACCATACAAATATCCAAACAGTTTCTAAAGGGAGCTCCCTCAAATTGTGTTTGATTGCTGAAGGTGCAGCAGATATCTATCCCCGTTTTGCGCCTACTATGGAGTGGGATACGGGAGCAGGTCATGCCATTGTGAATGCTGCAGGAGGTAGGGTAGTGTTGGCTGAAGATGAAAGTATCGCATTAACATATAACAAAGAGAATTTATTAAATCCGTGGTTTATCGCGGAGAGAGAAAGAGATAATTAATAGAAATTGATTTTTATGCCAGAGAACAAAAACATACACACCACTTTTGACAGATTGCTAGACAGGAGTGCGAAAGAAAAACTGTTGAATCAAAAATCCAGGGTGGTTTGGATGACAGGATTATCAGGTGCCGGAAAAACCACCATCGCCCAGCACTTTGAAGTGGCTCTGAATAAAAGAGGATACCTCACACAAGTGTTGGATGGCGATAACATTCGCAGTGGTATTAACAACAACCTGGGCTTTTCGGAAGAAGATCGATATGAAAATATTCGAAGAATATCCGAAGTATCCAAATTACTAATGGACAGTGGTATTATTTGTATCAATAGTTTTATAAGTCCCACCAATGAGATTCGCAATATGGCCAAGCAAATTATTGGTGAGGAGAACTTTATAGAAGTTTTTGTGGATGCACCTATTGAAGTTTGTGAACAAAGAGATGTAAAAGGACTATATGAAAAAGCGCGAAGGGGTGAGATAAAGAATTTTACCGGGATTGATTCACCTTTTGATCCGCCTGAAGATGCAGCCGTTGTGCTTCATACAGATCAACTTTCTGTAGACGAATGTGTCGAAGTATGTCTGCAACATATACTACCGATCATCAAATACGATCAGGGATAAAATAATAATAGATATCAAATCAAAGAAAATGGACAATTATACCATAAATAATTTAAGAGAGCTCGAAGCCGAATCTATACAAATCATCAGGGAAGTAGCTGCTGAATTTGAGAATCCCGTAATGCTATATTCCATTGGGAAGGATTCTTCTGTGATGGTTCGCCTGGCGGAAAAAGCATTTTATCCCGGCAAGGTACCTTTCCCGCTGATGCATATTGATTCCAAGTGGAAATTCAAGGAAATGATCGAGTTTCGCGAATCATACACCAAAGAGAATGGTTGGGATTTAATAGCCCATTTCAATGAAGAGGGATTCAAAAAAGGCGTCGGACCATTCACACATGGCAGTAAGGTGCATACAGATGTGATGAAAACCCAGGCACTGCTGGCAGGATTGACAAAATATAAATTCGATGCGGCCTTTGGTGGAGCAAGGAGAGACGAGGAGAAATCACGGGCTAAAGAACGAATTTATTCTTTCCGTGATCGTTTTCATCAGTGGGATCCGAAAAACCAACGACCCGAATTATGGGATACCTACAATGCAAAAGTGCATAAAGGGGAATCGATTCGTGTTTTCCCGATTTCGAATTGGACGGAGCTTGATGTCTGGCAATATATACGTTTGGAAAAAATACCAATCGTTCCTTTATACTATGCCAAAGAAAGGCCTATAGTTGAGATTGATGGTAATTTGATTATGGTGGATGATGATCGCATGCCGAAAGAGTTGCGAAAGCAGGCTAAAATGAGAAAAGTACGATTCAGAACACTTGGCTGCTATCCATTGACAGGAGCTATCGACTCAGATGCTGATACCATTGAAAAAATCGTTGAAGAAATGATGACGGTAACCAAATCAGAACGAACCACAAGGGTGATTGATTTTGACCAGGAAGCCAGCATGGAGCAGAAAAAACGTGAAGGGTATTTTTAAGAAAAGCATAGAGCATGGGGCATAGAGCATGGGGCATAGAGCATGGGGCATGGAGTGTTACAAGGATAAAATGTTAGTTAAATAGTTTTGTATGTCGGATTTTCGTTTTGAAGATTTAGATATTTGGAAAGACAGCATTGATGTTGCTGATATGCTATTTGATTATGCTGAAAGGGCAGAAAGCAAAAACCATTATAGGTTTGCCGAGCAACTTAGGGGCGCTGCATTAAGTATTTCGAATAACATTGCAGAAGGAGCAGGGTCATTTTCAAAAAATGAATTTGCGCAATTTCTTAACTATGCCAGAAGATCGGTATTTGAATGCACTAATATCATTATAGTTTTTCAGAGGAGGGAAATAATTTCAATGGATGAAAAAAATGAGTTATTCGGAAAACTTAAATATCTGAGCCAGCGAATTACAAACTTTCGAAAAACAATTTTAAAATAACCAGCTTCAACCATGCCCCATGCCCCATGCCCCATGCCCCATGCCTTCTGCTCCATACAATCTTCTTTAAATATAGAATCAGTAATAATCAGTAAGTAAACAAATAGACATATGTCAGCATTGGATATAAAAACATTTCTTGACCAGGATCAGAAAAAAGACTTATTACGATTTCTAACCGCCGGGTCTGTAGATGATGGAAAGTCAACATTGATAGGCAGGTTATTGTTCGATAGTAAAAAACTCTATGAAGACCAGTTGGCGGCTTTGGAAAGAGATAGCAAAAGAGAAGGTCATGCGGGAGAAGAAATTGATTATGCGTTACTGTTGGATGGGCTTAAAGCCGAGCGAGAGCAAGGCATCACCATTGATGTAGCTTACCGTTATTTTTCCACCAGCAAACGAAAGTTCATCATTGCTGATACACCCGGACATGAGCAATATACCCGTAATATGGTTACCGGCGCTTCGACGGCCAACCTGGCGATCATCCTTGTAGATGCCACCTTGGGCGTAATCACCCAAACCCGTCGACATACCTATTTAGTTTCTTTACTGGGAATCAAACATATTGCTTTGGCGGTGAATAAAATGGACCTTGTCGATTATAGCCAGGAAGTATACGATAAGATTTGCGCTGATTATCGGGAGTTTACTACCCAGCTTAATGTACAGGACGTGCGATTCTTTCCACTTTCGGCACTTAAAGGTGATAATGTGGTGGATATTTCACCTAATATGCCCTGGTACCACGGCAAAAGCCTGCTTGAATTTCTGGAAACAGCCTATATCAGCAGCGACAGGAATTTTACTGACTTCAGGTATCCTGTGCAGTATGTGATCCGTCCAAGTCGTGATTTTCGTGGATTTGCTGCCAGAATAGCTTCAGGGGTGGTTCACAAAGGAGATGAAGTGATGGTGTTGCCTTCCCGTAAAACTTCCAAAGTAAAATCCATCATCACCTATGATGGCGAGCCCGATTTTGCTTTTCCGCCTCAATCAGTTACCATCACCCTCGAAGATGAAATAGATGTATCGCGGGGGGATATGTTGGTGCATCCACATAATTTGCCAAAAATTGAAAGACGTTTTGAAGCCATGCTGGTATGGATGGATGAACAGCCCATGGACCGAAACGTCCAATTTTTTATCAAGCACAACACCAGTACCAGTAAAGCCCGTATTGATGCCATACGATACAAAGTAGATGTCAATACACTGGAGAAATCAGAGGTGCCGAACCTGACATTAAATGAAATCGGGCGCGTGCTGATCACCTCCAACAAACCCTTATTTTTTGATCCATATGATAAAAACAGAAGTACCGGTTCGTTCATTCTGATTGATCCGATGACACATAATACCTGTGCAGTAGGGATGATACTGGACAAAGTAAGCAGCGATGCACTTCCTTTAAGGATCACCGATATTGATAAAGAACTGATCGTAAAAGGTGTAGGATTGATTGAAAAGCAGGAATATGAAAAGCGGTATCAGCAAAAAGCGGCCACTATATGGTTTACCGGGCTGCATGGTTCCGGAAAAAATGTACAGGCCTACTCCTTACAAAAAAGCTTATTCGACATGGGTGCCCATGTGATATTGCTGGATGGTAAGTCGACACGTTCCGGTTTATCCAGGGAGCTGGATTATTCTCCTTCAGACAGGGCCGAGCATTTGAGGCGTGTGGCTCATATTTCGAAACTGTTAAATCAGCAGGGCATCATTGTGATCTGTTCATTTATTTCACCGAGTGAGTCCATTCGTCTGCAGGCGGAAGAAATCGTTGGAAAAGATCGATTTCATGTGATTTATATGAACGCCGATATAGAATACTGCCGGAAGAATGACCAGTACAAATTGTATGAATTGATTGAAGAAGGAAGCATCAGATACCTGCCCGGTGTTGATATGGATTATGATGCACCCGAAAACCCTGAAATCATTATAAAACCGGAAGAGAAAGACAGGGGGACTGAGAAAATCCTCGGTTATTTAGCAGAAAAGAAAATCTTCCCTTTATAACGACATTTTTGTTTAAAATGAAATTAATATTTAAATGAAAAAATACAACATCACCGTAATCGGCCTGGGTTATGTGGGTCTGCCCCTGGCTGTTGAATTTGCTAAGAAATACCCGGTTTTAGGCTTTGACATTGACAAAGTACGTGTCAGGGAATTAAGCAACGGACATGACGACACCCTTGAAGTGGAAGATGAAGAACTGCAATCGGTATTGGTAGATGTCCAGCGACCCGGAAAAGGATTATTTCTTACCACAGAGATCAACGACATTGCTGCATCAAACATCTATTTCGTAACCGTTCCTACACCTATCGACGACTACAAACGTCCAGACCTGACACCATTGATAAAAGCGAGTGAAACCGTAGGAAAGGTGATCAGTAAAGGTGATATTGTGGTCTATGAATCCACCGTTTACCCGGGGGCTACGGAAGAAGATTGCATACCTGTGATCGAAAAAGTAAGCGGACTGAAATTCAATGAAGATTTTTATGCGGCCTACTCACCTGAACGGATCAACCCCGGTGATAAACAACGCCCGCTTATCAAAATTAAAAAGGTAACTTCCGGCTCCACCCCTGAAATTGCCGATGAAATTGATGACCTGTACAACACCATTTTACTGAATGGCACACATAAGGCCTCCAGCATCAAAGTAGCCGAAGCTTCCAAGGTCATTGAAAATGCACAGCGCGACCTGAATATCTCTTTTGTGAATGAGTTGGCACTGATCTTCGACCGCATGGGCATCGACACCAATGACGTGATCGAAGCCGCAGGATCCAAATGGAATTTCATCAAATACAAACCCGGCCTGGTGGGTGGGCATTGTATAGGTGTGGACCCTTATTACCTGGCTTTTAAAGCAGAAGCATTGGGTTATTACCCACAGGTGATACGTTCCGGAAGGCGTGTGAACGACTTTATGCCGCATTTCGTGGCTGACAAAGTAGTAAAGCTGATGATCAAAAAAGGTCATAAGATCTTGAATTCGAAAGTGCTGGTATTGGGAATTACCTTTAAAGAAAATTGTCCCGATATCCGGAATACCAAAGTGGTGGATGTGGTGCATGAGTTAGAAGCGTTCGGTTGCCATGTGGATGTGCATGATCCATGGGCACATCCCGATGAAGTAATGGAAGAATACGGGGTGCGGACTTTTTCTGATGCCAAAACATTGTACAATGAACACTATGATGCGGTTATACTTGCCGTAGCACATCGGCAGTTTGCTGATATTGATTTCCCCAAACTAACCAATGGCTCAGGAGCCGTCATTTTCGACATCAAAGGCTTCCTCGATCAGAAAATTGTGGATGGGAGGCTCTAAAGCAAATCCAAAGGAAAAAATAAACATTCAGCTCTGGCGTATTTCAAGATTGCCACGGTCGCCACGAAAAGGTGGCTCCCTCGCAAATTTCGTACTCTATTTTACTATTGAAACAAAAACGATCGGTTACCAAACCGCATACTGAAACACGAATTTGCGAGGCTTGCGCAGAAAGCCGAAGCAAACTTGAACAACTTTCCAGAATCAAAATTTGAAAGCCTGGACCTACATGACAACTAATAAACCAAATGGAGTTATATATTCAGGCGTGACTTCTGAACTAAAATATCGGATAGAAAGCCATAAAAATAAAAAATACAAAAACTCCTTTTCGGCACGGTACAATCTTAACAAATTGGTTTGGTATGAGGAGTTTAATAGTATCATTGCTGCGCGAGCCAGGGAAAAACAAATAAAAGCCGGTTCAAGAGCGAAGAAGGTACAATTGATTGAAGCGATGAATCCGGAATGGAGAGATTTATATGATGACTTATAGGCACTTGCGTATGAAAAGTTTGCCCGCCTGAACGGACGGGCCGGCTGCGGTCGGCTGATGCCTCTCCTGCAAATTTAGAGTTCAGAATGACAGTTTCTTAAATCCAATCATATGGAAACAAAAACCTACGAAATAAAACCCCAATCTTCACTGCTTGATCTCAAGCTGAAGGAAACCTGGCGGTACCGCGACCTGGTGAGCATGTTTGTACGAAGGGATATAGTAACCATGTACAAACAAACTATACTGGGTCCACTGTGGTATTTCATTCAGCCACTACTAACAACCCTGGTATTTACCGTGATCTTTGGAAAAGTAGCCAAAATACCGACTGATGGATTACCACCATTATTATTCTACCTGGCAGGTGTAACGGCGTGGAATTATTTTGCCGACAGCTTTAAAAACACCTCTGATACTTTCAAGAAGAATGAGAACATCTTCGGCAAAGTCTATTTCCCGAGAATTGTCATGCCGCTTTCAATTGTGATCTCCGGCTTGTTGAAATTTGGTATTCAACTGGTATTGTTCATTGGCTTCATTGTGTATTACATGGCCATAGGTGTTGATATGCAACCAGTCTGGCCATTACTCTGGTTACTACCCTTCCTGCTTTTGCTGATGGGATTTATGGGATTGGGATTCGGGATGATCATTTCCTCATTAACCACCAAATACCGCGACCTGACCTTTTTGATCCAGTTTGGCATTCAACTGTTGATGTATGGCACGCCGGTGATCTATCCCCTGTCTGCCATTCCGGAGAAATACCAATGGATCGTGGAAGCCAACCCCGTGACCAGCATTATTGAAAGCTTCCGTTATATGTTTTTGGGCGAAGGCAGCTTCAGTTGGCAGGCACTGGGATATACGACTGTCTTTACGATCGTTTTGATGTTTCTGGCGCTGATCGTTTTCAATAAAACGGAAAAGAATTTTATGGATACGGTTTAGTCGAACACCTAACCACATACTAAAACACGGCTTTGCGAGGCCGTACGGCCGAAGCAAACTTGAACAACCGACCTGAAACTTAATTTTAAGTAATGTACCCAACCCACCCCCGACCCCTGAAGGGGCGGGCCACTTCAAACAAACCAAAGGCAAAAAGAGCAACTTGTCATTCAGAGCGAAACGCAGTGAAGCGAAGAAACTAATCTTGACATGAAACCCATCATCAAAATAGAGAATCTCTCCAAAATGTACCGGCTGGGCACCATTGGAACTGGCACCATCTCCCACGACCTGAACCGATGGTGGCATAGGGTGCGCGGGAAGGAAGATCCGTATTTGAAAATTGGCGAAGCCAATGTAAGCGGAAACAAAAGTGATTCGGGTTATGTATGGGCACTCAAGGATATCAACCTGGAAGTGATGCCCGGGGAAGTGCTGGGTATTATTGGTAAAAACGGGGCTGGTAAGAGTACACTGCTTAAGATACTTTCAAGAGTAACAGGTCCGACTACCGGTCACATTTCATACACCGGCAGAATAGGCTCCTTGCTGGAAGTGGGCACAGGATTTCACCCGGAGCTCACAGGCAGGGAAAACATTTTTCTGAACGGCGCTATACTCGGAATGACCAAGGCAGAGATCAGCAGAAAACTGGATGAGATTGTTGACTTTGCAGGCGTTGAGAGATACATTGACACACCTGTTAAACGCTATTCATCAGGGATGAGGGTAAGGCTGGGTTTTGCAGTGGCAGCCTTTTTAGAGCCGGACATATTGGTCGTAGATGAAGTACTGGCCGTAGGCGATGCCGAGTTCCAAAAAAAGGCCATAGGAAAAATGCAGGATGTCTCTCACCAGGATGGACGTACTATTTTGTTTGTGAGTCATAATATGGCAGCTGTGAAATCGCTGTGTACAAGGGGGATTTTATTATCTAATGGACAAATAGAATTCAATGGTGAAATTGATGAGACTATCCATAACTATATAGATGGTGTTGAAGACATTAATAATATTTATTACAGATCATTTGAAAAAGAAAATGAATATCAAATTAACGAATTAAAACTTCATTCCATTGGTGTCCGGTCAGCTGATAAGTCGTTTGGAAAACCAATTGTTCAGGATGAAGATATAGTATTTGAGATAACGTTCGATAAAAAAGTTCAGACAGAGATATTGACAAACTTAAGGTTCAAAGATAAAAACGGAGAATATCTTTTTGTTACAAATAGTTTTAAAAAAGTAAGTAATGTAAATAAACAAGGATTAATAACCCATAAACTATTCATCCAAAAGAACTTTTTAAATTCAGAAGCATTTTCCGTTGACTTAATGTTTATTAAGACCAAAAGATCCATTCTGTTAATTAACGATATATTATTTTTTACGGTACAGCCTAAAAAAAACATAATTGGAAGTTGGATGGGTAAGACAAAAGGCCCGTTAACCCCTGATTTTAAATGGAATATTGAAGCAGATAATGAAACGGTTTCTTAAAAATATTTTACTTATTCAGAATAAACCTTCTTTTATGATATTGGGCGCTCAGAAAAGCGCTACCTCGACTTTATATAAATTATTAATACAACATCCTGAAATTCTTGCACCAATTACGGATAAGGAGATAGGTTTCTTTAACAATGAATTAGAATATTGTATGGGGATAAAACGGTATCATAAAAACTTCCCAAAAACAAGAAGAAAATATGATACGTTGGACGCAACACCAGAATATTTCTATGTACCTGCTTGTGCAGAAAGAATATATAATTACAATAATAAACTAAAATTTATACTTCTTCTCAGAGAACCGGTTGAAAGAGCATATTCAGCATGGAATATGTACAGACATCTTATTGATGAAGATTATGATTACATTATGACCAGATTGGAAAACACCCAAAAGCATACAAATATCACCCATTTGATAAACCTGTTGAAACGGAAGCCATTTCCTGCGTTTGAAGAGTTTATTTCTGAAGAAAAAAAAATTATAAAAAGTGATTCGGACATCATGTTTCCAGGATTAATAAGATACGGTTTTTACGACAAGCATATTGAAAGATATTTTAATTTATTTAATAAAAAACAATTCTTAATATTTGGCTATAAGGAGTTTACTAATGATCCGAAATTAGTTGTATCAAAGATCATACGTTTTTTAAATATCAAAGAAGTTGATAACTATTATGAGGATTTGATTCTTACACCTGTGAATAAAAGGGACTAT
>SWBW01002939.1_pt1 | contig 15431 bp, 16 predicted proteins | sample 4693041 | NCBI WGS metagenome assembly SWBW01 (sample SAMN10267271, study PRJNA491770) | bioreactor metagenome | isolation source: DHS bioreactor inoculated with marine methane seep sediment | place: Japan: Omine Ridge, Nankai Trough | collected 2006-05-06 | reverse complement strand
CTTTGTCACGAACGACTATTTTATCAAACAATCCTTCTGCTCCATTCCATATCTTGTCGATTTGCGTTAAGTATCCAGTATCTTTTAATTCAGTAATTTCATAATCGCAGGAATAGGTTTTATCATGCTTTTTAATCTTTTTACTCATGCTGGATGACAATATATTATTGATTTGCAGATATTTCATTGCCTGTTGCAAACCTGGCTTTTTTAACATTAAGCGGATACTCTTTTTAAGAAACGACCCATTGGCATACGTTTTCAATATCAGATAATGAATGACCCTATCGGGTGGTACAAAAAGTGGCTTTACATACTGGACGACTTCCTGCGTTTCAAATGCCCCCAATTTGGCACTTACGAACCTTGTTGTTTGCGACATGCTGATGTTCATGTAAAAATCGACATGCTGCATCATTTCCTGCTGAAGACCAACAGCAATCCCTTGCCCTCGAAATTCCGGCAATATGACGAGATCAATTCCCCAGCCTACAGAATAGTTCTTGTCACCGATCAAAATATTTTCGGATATAACACCCGTATGACCGACTATGGTGTTTGTTGATTTATCTTCGGCCAGCCAGATGCCCAGCTTTTCATTGTTAAATGGATTATTTTCATACTGCCAGTCCCATTGTTCGGATGAACGAATTATATGATCACCAGGATAGGCCTTTTTATAAAATGCAAGAATATGTTTCTTGTCTCTTAGTGTTGCCTGCCGGTATATGATCATCCCTTCAAACTGAATTTGATAATACGTAATGGTGATATAAGGAATTCGCTGGCAATGACCAAAAATGCATATAGCTTATGAATCCTGAATACCCTTTTGTTTCGCCACAACTTATTCCAGTATTCCCTAATAGCTTTTATATTTAAAACCGGGTATCCTGAATTATTTCTGACAATGATCCGGAAACCTTTGTTAACCAATAAAAATGACACATATGACTTGTGGTGTTCGTCTGTTTTCTCCAACAACTTTGTGTATCCGACAAACCGTCTAGCCAGTTTTAACTGGTTTGTAACGCCTGCATTCCATTGCGTTTGATGCACCCGGTACTGCACAAAAGGTTCATCTGTATAATACATATTGCCTTTTTCTATTATGCGGTACCACATAAGCCCATCTTCCGAATAATGCATATCTTCTTCAAACCCACCTAGCGCCTGGATCACATCCTTTCGGCAAACAACCGAAGAGGTGGGCGCTTCAAAGCCTTTATTGATCACCCATGTAAAAGCATGTTGCTGAAAACCAAGAACACCAGCTCCATAAATACCGAACATGGGATTGTGGCTTTTTACCAGGTCTTTTTCCGAAATGGAATTCCCCTGTTCATCAATGACCATCGCCGGGCAATAGACAAATACCAACCCCTGTGACTCATATTGTTCAATAATTTCATACTGTTTTTGAAGTTTTCCAGGCAACCATACATCGTCAGCATCTAAGAAAGCCAGCCATTCTCCTTTTGCATGCTTTATGCCCAGGTTACGACTGGCACTAACACCCTTGTTTGCTCGATTTAAGTGCTGTAATACCTTTATTCTATGATCCTTTTCAGCCCAGTTTTTCGCAAGGATTAAGCTGTTATCTATGGAGCCATCATCTATCAGGATCAGTTCCCAGTTGCTGAATGTTTGTTTATACACTGACTGAATACAGCTATCCAGGTATATGCTTGCATTATAAATAGGAATAATTATTGACAAAAATACTTTACTCATTTCCACTAGGCGATCAAGTACAAATTAATGATTGAACTATCAATAAACATTTCTTAAATGGATCTTTTTAAAGTAAATTTATCAATCGCCCACTTTATGAATAATTTACTATAATATAAAAAGCTTTTTTTACCAGATTTTATATCCTTGTAATCATCTTCTAACGCTTTATATTCTTTTGTCTTTTCTTCCAACTGGCCCGGATGGACAATTTCAAGCAGTGTATTTGACTGGTATTTTTGAATGTTATTTAGCTTAAAATCTTTGCGCGAAAAAAGTACCATATTCTGTTTATACCAGTAGTTTACATTGGTGTTATACCAAAGCCGAGGCCTCAAAATATCATGAATCGTATAATTATGTTCTGCAAATTTATCTTTCCAAAAAGTTAAGTTTTGCTCATTCAAATGATTTTGTCCCCCTTGATTTTTAATGGCTGCTGAAAAAAGAATTATATCGCTTAATGAAATTAAATTCTCAATAAGTCCATCTGCGCCTTTGGGAGAAATATGCTCTGCTACTTCAAGACAAATAGCAAGGTCAAATTTTTCATTTAATTGAAATGGCTTTTCCAGGTCCACTTCCAAAAATTCTTTGGCTTTAATATACTTATCTAACAAGTTTCTATTCACCCAAGAACCATCAATACCAAGCACTCTTTTTACCCCAACTTCCTTAAAAGCAAAAAGAAATGTTCCGATACCGCAACCAACATCTACGACACTTTTGGGGTTAATCAAGTCCATAATGAAAGGAACGATTTCCCTTGGAGAAGATAAGTTATGTAGTTCTTCTTTATGTATGTATTTATCTTTAGACATTCATCTTAATTTAAGTTACATTCGTGCTTGCTGCAGACTAATGCGACCCGTAATAAGTTTTGCAATGGTCTTTGTTATTAAAACGCAACTTATTAAAAAACTGATTTTTGCATAGCGTAAATCAAAGGCAATTAATCTAGCAGAATTTCCTATTAATTTTCCAATCTTACATCTAAAAAAATAATGCCGTTCCAATCGAATTCTTTCACTATTAATTCCCTTTTTAATGGCTTTTATTTGATCCATTTTATTAAAAACTGATTTCATTAAGACATAATTCATAATGATATTCAACGATCTTTTCTCCATTGATTTGGACGCATACATACTTTCCGAACTCATTCTGTACGCTGCCATTGGTTCCGCAAAGCCATATATCGGACCCTTTTGCGCAATTAATGCAAATAGAAAATGATCGGCATAGGTAATTACTTTGAAAACATCAGGTAAACGCTCCGGGAAAAAGTTTTTTCTGAATACAACAGTTCGCGTACCCGGGCACTTTCCTTCCAGCACATCATTCAAATTATATTTACCCGAAAAGCCGGTTACCTTGCCCAAACGGGATGCTTCATCACATACGAAATACGTGGAGAAGCACATGGTATATTCTGGGTTGTTATCCAGAAATTCAATTTGTTTTTTCAGTTTCTGTGGGTCCGTCCACAGATCATCGCCATCCAACACGGCCACATATTCGCCCCTGCAGCGCTCCATTGTACGGTAAAAGTTCCAGTTATAACCCAGATTCTTTTCATTGATATGTAGTTTTATTACGTCGGGATATTTTTTTGCATAAGCTTCACAAATAGCCAAAGTATTATCGTTTGACCGGTCTTCTCCAATTTCAATTTCCATAGGATATTCCACCTCCTGCATCAGGATGCTATCGAGTGCTTCCGCCAGGTATTTTTCATGATTATATGTGACGACACAAACGCTTACTTTCAATTTTTTTGGCTTCTAATATGTTTTCTTCTGCCTAAAGATTTGGTACTATGCTAATTATGAAATATGTTAATTTCAGAAATTAGGAATCGATTTTTCACAATTGGATAACCTGAATAACTTTGAATTTTTTCTTTGTTAAAATCATAGCCTTGAAAAATAAAAAGCTTAGTATTGTGATCTGAATGAAAAAATTTTAAATATGTCGTTTTCATTAAAAAATTTATTTTTTAAGGTCGCCCCAAAATCTTTTCAATCTTTCTACACAAAAACAATTTATAAAAGCAAAATAGAGAAGAATAATTCATTAACCAGTTATTCACAGTATGGAGAAGATTTAATAATAAAACGAATTTTAGGAGTTAAACGAAGTGGTTTTTATGTTGATGTTGGGGCTTTTCACCCCATAAAATTCTCAAATACATATATGTTCTACAAACTTGGATGGCGAGGAATAAATATCGAGGCAAATAGTGATTATTTAAATTTATTTAAACAACTAAGAAACAGGGATATTAATCTGAATATTGCTATTAGCGATCATACTGAAACTTTATCATATTATAAATTTAATAAACAAGCGGTAAATACTTTTAACAAAGAACATGCTGAATCCTGGTCTCAACAGGAAGGTAGCATACTTAAAGAAATAGTTACTGTTCAAGCTTATACTTTAAAACAAATTCTGGATAAACACCTTAAGCATAACCAAAAGATTGATTTTATGAGTATTGATGTTGAAGGTTATGATTTAAAAGTGTTAAAATCGAACGATTGGGATACATACAGACCTCAACTGTTGCTTGTGGAAGAAAATAATGAGACAATTGATTCTTTTAAGTCAAGCAACGTTTTTAAATATCTATCTGCATTAGATTATAAATTATATTGCATTTCAGGACCAACGATGGTTTTCAAAGACATCAGAAACTGATTTTAATATCAAACACTATCTTAACATTCAAAACCAAGTTAAGATAATGTTTCAATCATTAAATTTATTGAACAACCAATCCCATGTTTCTTCAATCCCTGTCCTCAAGTTTATTTTTGGTTCCCATCGTATGGTCTCTTTTAATTTAGTACTGTCTAGTACATTATAGTTGACATCAAAAGGACGCCGTGGCTTTTCATTCAGTGCAATTTTAATATGATGTTTATGGGATACCTGCTCTATAATCCTAATCACTTCCATATTGCTGTGACCGATTCCTGTGCCTATATTATATATTTCCCCGTTTTTTCCCTTTTCAAGTAAACCAATAGTGGCCGAAACCAGGTCATCTATATACAGGTAGTCACGAATTGTTCCTTCTTTGCCAAAAATTGTTACCGGCTCTTTTTGCTGTGCCAACTTAATAGCTGTTGCTATAAATCCCTGTCCCTGAAAAGGCAACTGGCCCGGACCATACGCATTAGACGGACGTACGCAAATAATAGGCAATCCTAAAGAACTGTAAAACATTTGCAGGTATTTCTCAACACTTAATTTTGCGATACCGTAAGATGAAACAGGTTTGGTGATATCGGTTTCTTTAAGTCTTAATTCGTTGGTATGCCCATATATAGCGCCACCTGAAGAAAAATAAATGATCTTTCTTAAGGCTGTTTTTTGTAACTGCCTGAACAATTGAACCGTGAAAAAAACATTGGCTTTGACCTCATGTTCCGGATCAATGTTATGGAGGGCCGGTGTCCCTTCATGGGCTAAGTATATCAACTCATCCATGCCAGATAACAAGGCTGTTAATTCTTTAGCATCTTGTACATTCAGCTTATAAAATTGTACTTCCGGATGCTTTTGCTTGAGCTGCTTGATATCCACCACATGTACTTCCCTGCCAGAAGCAAGCAAGGGATTGATTAATGAACTTCCAATAAAACCAGACCCACCAATTAAACAAATTTTACGCATGTAGTATCAAGGATTTGGATCGCCTAAATTTGTGTAGCGTTGGTTTAGAAATAAGTTGTTTTAATAACAGCCAATGTTGCTTTTTTATCGTTTTTTTCAGTTGCGATCGTTGTGGCTCATTTGTATAATATTTTAAAAACTTTCTGAAATCACGAATGATATTTGCCCTTCTTTCAAAATCGGATACGGAAGAATACAAACTGCTGTTTCTAATGCGCCAAACCGCCATTTTTTGATCTATGAAATAAGCAGGTTGCTCTTTTAAAACCATTGAGAATATAAATGCATCGCCACTTACCGTATCGTAATGAAAATCCGGGAAGGTTTCGGGCAATAAGTTGCTTTTGAAAAGCACAACACGAGTAGGAGGACAAACTAAATTGAAAATGTCTTCCTGGTGAATAATCCTTTTTCCGTGATATTCAAATCCAAGCTGATCAAGTTCCTGCCCGTTTTCATCCACACATGCATAATTGGTAAAACACATGGCGTATTTCTCATGATTTTCTAAAAAGTCAACCTGTTGCTGAAGTTTATGGGCATCTGTCCAATAATCATCACCCTCTAATAAGGCAATGTATTTTCCTGAAGCTCTGTTAAATGTTTTTTCCAGGCTGCGCCAGGGTCCCAGGTTTTCTTCATTTTGTATGATTGTTATTCTATCCCGGTATTTTTCGAGTCTTTCGATTGTTTTGTCAGTAGAATGGTCATTGCAAACAATCACTTCTACCTGAAAATCTGCTACCTGATCTAATACGCTGTCAATAGCCTTTTCAATGTATAACTGATGATTGTAACTGATCATGCAAACACTTACCATTACAGGCATATCTTTCATTGCTCTATCAGTGCATTATTTTTTTAATAATTGCCACCCCCTTTTGAGCGAATACTTTGTAAAATAGTAACCAAACATTAGGTAAAATAACAGGTTTGATCTGAAATACTGTTTTAAATTTAACCAAGTACGTTTTCTTAAGTCATTATAAGAGCTTCGCATTGCAACCCAGTAAAATGTTACCTGTGTATTAAAAAAGGAACGATGATAATCTTTTTTGAATTTAGGGCTATTTCTAATTGACAAATACGTCTTATGGTATGAATCAGCTTCGTCAATATATTTTTTAACTTTATTTAATTCCAGGAAAGTAACTCTATTATCATGTTCCCGATAGTATACTAATTGTTCAGGAATTCTATAGTATTTTGGTTCCTTGAATGCAAAAATTCGTAAAAAGAAATCCCTTTCCTGTGATTTTTGAATTGACTCATTAAAAAGATCGATTTTCTGTAAAAAAGATCTTTTAAACATGGGACCAAATGTGATAAACCAATTCCGCTTATGGATAATATCATCGAATTCTTCACCATTTGCTGAATCCGATTGTGGCAAGTCAATTAGGTCTTCCATTTTGTCAATATTGTATTTAAAGCCTACTATTTTACAATCAACAAAATCCATCTGATCATTTTGTTGAAACGCTTCAACTTTCTTTCCAATCATCTCAGGATGCATGATGTCATCTGAATCAAACCAATTGATGTATTCTCCTTGTGAAATTTCAAAACCATAGTTTCTGCATGCATTGGCACCCTTTTCTCGGTTTTTCGGCCTATTGACATATCTGAATCTAGTGTCTTTTACTAAATATTTTTCAATCGCTTTTTTTGTGCTTTCTTCTGATCCATCATCAACCAGAATACATTCCCAATTCTGATAGATTTGTAAATGAACTGAATCTAATGTTTCGAACAGCAAATCTTCACGATTATAAACTGGAATTATAATAGAAACCAAACTTTTAACTCCAGGTTTTTTTTCTTTTAATATCACAATAAATGAAAATTTTGCTCAAAACGCCCATTAGTCGAGTCCCAGATAGATCATCTTATCACCTTTCTTTAATGCATTGAATATATTGTCAATAATGCTGTCGGAAGTTAAATTCTGATTAAAATAATCGATCACACTGTTCCGCAGCTCTTTAATCTTTTCTTCAGGCATTGTCAGTGCTTTTTCTAAGACAGATATTAAATCATTTTCGTCCTTAAATACCAGGCAATTCTTCCCATCCTCAAGCTTGGGATAAAAGAACTCGGGATATTGTAAAATTAATATCGTGCCCACAGACATGGCTTCGAAATTGTTATGACAAATAGGATGAATCACACCCGGTGTACATAAAAAGAAATGACAATTCGAAAGAAAGGGAAGGAAGTCTTTTTGCGCAATCGGCACCCTGTTTTTATCATTAAAAACAACTTTATTTTGATTTCCATTTTCTAAATCATAACCGCTTGATGGAAACCTGATTTGGTCTTCAGGAAAATCTTCAAGCAGTATTTTTGCAATTTTATCCCTGGATAATTTATTGAATCTTTTCCCTATGACATCGCGATTATATGCATTCGGATTCATATTGCCAGAAAAAAATATACGAATGTGCCGTTTTATTCTCTTTTTTGAATGATTGATCGCTTTATAATATCCCTTAAAATACATATCAGGGTGCATCCCCAAAGGAACATGATAATTATGATCGTTTATAAAATAATCCGAGTTTAAATACAGTTCATCTGCTTTTAAATGAATGTTACGTGATGTAAGAGTGATGTGGGTATTTTTCGGGCTATTGACTAATTTAAAGCCGGGTAATTTAAATACGTGTGCCACATGAAACTTCATGCTACCCAAAGCCTTGAAGGTGTTTTTCAATTGTACTTCATAGCCTTGCTCAACAAACCAAAAAATGAGATTAGCCAAATGCCTTCGATATACATTTGATTTTATATCAATAAAAATAATGCCTTTTTCTGTCTTATATTTCGTCTTTTCAATATGGTATTTGTTATATTGAATAAGGTTTGAAACATAGGTTTTAATATAAGCGGTATATCTATGTATCAGGGTTCTCATCTGATAAGACAATCATTATATATATCCAGCATACGCTTTTTAAATGATCTTTTATTAAATTTATCAACCACACTATTTCTTACTTCTGTGGCATTAAATATTATTTTTTGATTATAAATATCCCATAATGCTTGTGCAATTCCTTCCGCATCTTTAATAGGTACCTTAATACAATTCACCCCCTGTATTAAATATTCGTCTATTCCTCCATTGCTTGTTGTCACCACCGGTACTCCGCATAGCATTGCTTCCAGCGGAGCTATACCAAATGATTCGTGGGTACTTGAAAACACAAATACATCACTTTGCTGGTAATAGGGAACCAATTCATAATGATGTAGTTGATGGATAACTTCAATTGTTTCAATGACCTCCTGATACCTGATCAACGAAAATAATTTTTCAATCACTTTTTCACTCATCCCGATAATAAGTAGCCTGAATTTCTCAATACTTTTTTCTTTTTCAAAAAGGAGATTAAATGATTCTGCCAGTGAAGTAATATCTTTCGGATAAAATCCATTACTTACATGGAGAATGGTAAATTTACCCGGCTTTTTCTTTTGCTCAATAATAAATACATCATCATTTAAAAGATTATTCACAACAGTGCCTTTCAGTTCGGGGTCGAGCAATAAATAGGTTCTGTATTGCCATTCGCTTACAAAACAATTCTTAACTGAGTTTTTAAGTGCATGTTTTATTTCCTCATTGATGTATTTATCATAATGCGGGTTAAGATGGTGGTGATCGGTAATAATATACGGAATATCATATTTTTCTGAAATCCTCCTGGCAACAATGCCAGCAATAAAAGTATTTTGGGCATGAATTAGATCCGGTTTCCAAATAGGTAATATTTCCTTTTCTAAATATCGAACCCATGACCGAATCATGATGTTGAAGTTCAGTTTTTCAAATCTATTCAATCCTTTTTCATAAGCAAATCCTTCTACTTCAGGGGGCTCCAGAAAATAGTTCTCTTTTTTTGATACCCTTACTTTATTGAAAAAGAAAAACCTGATGGAATTCCATATTTTTGAGATCCTGTTTAACCTACTATTTAGCACACCCGCAATTATACGAACATCAAAATCATCCTGAAACAATAGCGCCTGTTCGCGAAAAAAAGTGGCGCGGCCTGGTGTATCTTTTGTCGCGTACCAGGAAGGGATAATAAGAATTTTATTAGGTTGATACATCTTGTCTATCTTCAATATAGAAAGCTTTTAGAAAACACCTACCGTCTTTTTCAACCTGAATTAATTTATACTGATAATTTATTCTCTTGAATAACTCTATCAATTCGTACATATTTAAAATGCTATGGACTTCAATCATTAAGATTGGTTTGAATTTTACTAAAGTTTTTAGGCTTCCCTCCAAGGCATCGCTTTCTGCTCCTTCTATATCAATTTTAATAATATTTGGAGGAGATATTACTTTATTTTCAATTAAATAATCGATTGTTTCTGTCTTGACAACAATTTCTCTTGCAACATCATCATTTCTTCTGGCCTTAGTTTTATCCTTCATTAAGAAGCTTGCGCTACTTGTTCCATGCTCTAAATCTTGAAAAGCGAGAAAAACAGATTCTCCCCTTTTATTGCTAATTGCTTTATCAATTACGGTTATCTGCTGATTTAATTCAGGATTTTGATTTAAATGCATCAATAATCTTTCTTTTGTTTTTGGGTTTGGTTCAAAAGCATATATTTTAGAGGAGCTTCCTGCTTTTTTTGCAAATGTTAAACTATGATAACCAAAATGAGCTCCTAAATCATATATTACAAGATTTTGCTTTTTAAGTTCTATTTTCAGATTATCATAAATAAAAGAATCGTATCCTTCTTTTAATCTGTTATAAAAATCTATATTCTTATCTATGAATATTGTAATCCCATTTTTCAAAGTTACCCACTCTGGATTGTATACTTTTTTTTGAAAAGTTCTTTTATATATATTCTTAAGTATAGGTGGTGTTAAATCATTTAGAAATTGTCTTATCATCATTTATATATTGTTAACTCAGCGGTTGAGTATATTATTCCTTGAAAATTTCCTTTAATAGCTTCATCGCTTTTTATAATGTTAATCGACAGAGCGTTTATCACATGGTCTATTAATCCATGATTCTTTTTACCATATTTGTTTAACCCTAAGTGAACAAAGATTTCGTCGACTATAAAGTCAGGTAATATAAAAGAGATTGATGAATGGATATTTTGATCTTTTGGCAAAGGAGCAAGGTTGTATTGTTGATGCGAGAAGTTCCATAATAGATTTCCAAATCCGTCCCAAAAACTTAGTTTAATTTCTAATTCTTCCTTTTTTGGATTTATTATTTCGAAATGTAATTTCAAGTCATCACCTGTTTTAATGGAGCCAACCGAATTATCATGGTTATCGGTTATCCATACTTTCTTATAACAGGGTTTATTAAACGCATCAATATTTTCTCTTATAAATAACTCTTTTGCCTTTGTTTGATTATAAACTTTAATAGCATTAGTAACTTCTCCATTGTATGTAATTTGGCCGGAATTTAAAACAAGTGCCCTATTACAAAGTTTTTGTATTGAGCCCATATTATGGCTCACAAACAATATGGTCCGACCATCTCTATTTGACACATCTTGCATCTTGCCCACGGCTTTTTTCTGAAATTCAGCATCCCCTACGGCCAGCACTTCATCCACCACCAATATTTCAGGTTCGAGATGGGCAGCCACGGCAAAGCCCAGGCGCACCATCATTCCTGAGGAATAGCGTTTAACAGGGGTGTCGATATAGCGTTCTACTCCTGCAAAGTCCACTATTTCATCCAGTTTGCCACGTATTTCAGCTTTTGTCATACCCAGGATAGCGCCATTCAGATAAATGTTTTCTCGCCCAGTTAGTTCTCTGTGGAATCCTGTGCCTACTTCCAGCAGCGAACCTATACGTCCCCTGTAACTGATCTTACCAGTTGTTGGACCGGTTACTTTGGAGAGTATTTTAAGTAAGGTACTTTTCCCCGCCCCATTCTTTCCAATAATACCCAGCACTTCCCCGGGCATCACTTCCAGGTTAATATCCTTGAGCGCCCATACATAACCTGAGGTACTTTTGTTGTCGCTTACATTGGCTTCTCCAATTTTCAGGTACGGATCTTCTTTTCCCCTTACCTTATGCCACCAGCGATTGATATCGTGGGAGATGGTACCCGTGCCAATCACGCCAAGGCGATACATTTTGGAAAGGTTTTCTATTTTGATGATAGGTTCCATTATATTTGATTTCTCCTCTTAAAAAAATAATTGTGTGTTTTTCTCATCATTTTTTCAAATGGCCCTCTATTATGACCCATCAGGTTTTTTATCCTATCCAATACAAAGCCTGGGTCTTCCCTGAATATCTCATTTAAGTAGGTCAGTGCCTCATCATCCTCTATATTTTGCATAAAATAACTCCACTGATAACTAAGCATTTGATTTTTAAGTGGTTTTTCAATTTCTTTAAAATCTCCTGATTGAATGAGCCTGCTGAGCAAGGCATTGAAATTTTCAACTATATACTTACTATTTTGCTTTGACCAGTTGCTTCCCTCGTGCTTTCTATATACAGCCATGGATTTATTAATATATTTAATCTTTCCCATTTTCGCATTATACAAATGCAACGTATAATCTCCTACTTTTAAACCCATGTATAGTTTTAACTTATCAATAACTTGATCATTTTTTCGAAAAATACAGCTTGGTGTATGTATATAATTTTGTCTGGCCAACTCTTTAATGGTTGAAACCGAATCTGGTACTTTGGTAGATTTATCTTTTTTAAGTTTACCCTTTTCAAGCAACTTCACTTTGTGAAAACATATGGAGAAATCGGGGTTGGCTTCCAAAAAATCAACCTGCTTTTGTAATTTTAATGGATCTGTCCAGTAATCATCTCCTTCCAATACAGCAATATAATCCCCATTACACGCTCGATAGGTTCTTAAAACATTGGGCAAAGGACCTACATTGAATTCGGATGTAACCATCCTTATCTTGTCAGGATATTGATCTTTATAGCTTATTAATATTCCCCTTGTATCATCTGTTGAGCAGTCTTCACCAATTACTATTTCAAATGGAAAATCTGTTTGTTGCATCAACACACTATCCAATGCCTGCCTTATAAATTTTTCATGGTTATAAGTAATAACAGCTACTGAAAGTAATGGTTTGCTCATAGCTCTAACAACATTTTATCTTTATTCACAAAGTTAAATCCAAGTTTTTCATATATCCGTATTGCTGCAATATTTTCCGGATTTACATACAAATAGAGTTGTTTAAGTTGCATTTCTCGTTTAACATAATTAATCATTTCCCGCGTTGCAGCATAGCCTATCCCTAAACCCCAATATTTTCTTTCACCAATAAAAATGTGAAATTCGGCTTTTGTTTTTGTAATATCCGTGATTTGCACATTTCCGATATATTCATCATTTTCTTTAAGGGATATGGCAAATCGTTGGCAAGTTTTATCTGCGATAACCTTTTTAATCCATTTATTTTCAATTTCCGGTGTAATGATCCTATCAGGTCTATTACCTGTTAGCTTCCAGACTTCCGGATCATTTCGCCATTTGTGGGAGACCATTGCATCCTCCTCTTTTAATGGACGCAGGTAAATTTTATTTGTATCGTTCAATTGTCTTTATTATTCGCTGCATATCTGCTTTGTCATACCTTTGATCAATAGGTAAGGGGATTAAATAGTTAGCAAGCTTTTTCTCCCAGGTTTTCTCTCCCGTCCATTCTATTATATTGGGCCAATAGGTGGCCACAAAAATCTTGTTTTGAATCAAATAATTACGCAACCCTTGCATGGAAATCATAAAAGGATAAATCATGGGAACTGCACCTTTTAGTAAATCCATTTTCAATTCATTACGTTCAAAAAGATGATAATGAAGTATGTTAAAGTTATCTTTTCTTTTCTTTGCACTGACTTTATAGTCAATAGACCCTAATATTTTTTGGGTTAAAAATGACATCTTTTTAATAGGTAACCTCATTAAATCATTTTCATTTTGCAGGAATACAGCATAGCCTCCTTCAGGGCCAGATTCAGCCCTTTTTAATAAATGCCTCATGCGATCAATTGACATATCCCTTTCGAAATCATTGTCAAGATATTTGTTGACAGATAAATATCCACCGTCCGGTACGCCAAAAAACTTACGGGGAGAATAGAAGGTGTCAATACCTTTAAGTGGTTTATCGTAAAAAGCCTGGGCGTTATCGATGATCAAGTTTAACTTTTCATTTGCAAGCCTTTCAATGGTCGACCCTTTTAAACCAAAATAATTGGTGTACAAAAGGGCTTCATTTTCATGAATTTCATGATCAATCACAGGATCCAGTTGTTGGTTAATATGATAGAATGTATAGTCGATGCCCAGCTTTTTAAATGGCTCCAGTATTACGTCACAAGTATAATACGGTATATATACTTTTTTATATTGCCTGACCTGTAAAATATACTCCAGGCAATTGCGACCTGTATTCAGCTTGATCAGTTCCGGGTATAATTCCTTACCCTGAGAAGTTTCCAGTTCAAAATAACCGCCAATGGGTTTCATATCAATTGATAATTGTTTAACATTTTTCTGATCTCTGCAGGGCTGTTGAACATCATGACATCAATGATGGATAAATTAGGTACAAACGAATTTTTAAATTGATTGTATTCTATATTGCCTGTCTTTAAAAAATTTAATCTGATACCCCATTTTTCAAATTCTTCTTTCTGATACAGTTCAGTACCTCCTATTGCATTTATGTAACTCTCGGATTGGTTGCGCTTACACAACTCTATGATTCTTTCTATCCTCCCAAGTTGCACTGTCGCCGGATATGCTTCCGAACTCAGCTCAAAATCCGTTTTTATATTTAGAGATTGACAAACCCTTCTAACAGAACTCATCGCTAATTGGCTTATATATCTATTATCCTTCGATAAAATTTCATCTATCAATTCATATGTGACAGCATAGTAGGGTGCCTTTCCATAATTTTGTTTAAGTGCTTTTAAAATTTTATTTCTCCAAAAACTATATTTATTTTGGTCAACCTTTATTTCATTTATACTCCTAAATGAACTTGCTGAATCCAGAGGAATGACAAAATAAGATGCTTCATTCTTATTTAGGTATTGATTTCTGGCGATCCATCCTTGCTTGATAAAATTCACATCATCATAAAACACAAATTTATCAACTGCATTAATGAGCTGAAAGTATCCTATGTACGGAAATATATAAGGTTGCATGATGGCAAGTTTTTTCATCCAGTTTGCTTTATACAATTGGTAATGAATGTTACCTGTTCCTTTGATAGCTCACTATACAAAGGCAAGCAGATAACCTGCTTTGCTTTACTTTCAGCAATCATCAAATTACTTTCCGATGCAGAATCAAGTGCATTATATGGGGGAAATTTACTGATCAACGGGTAAAAATACCTGCGGCCCAAAATGTCTTTACTTTTAAGACGCTTATACAACTCATCCCTGCTCAATGGATAATCATCACCAATAAAAATCGGAAAATAGGAGTAGTTATGCAGCGTGTTTTCCTGTTCGGTTATATAACTCAGTCCATCAATACCTTTAAAGTGGTTTTTGTATGCATTTGTTAGCTCTTTCCTTTTTCGGGTATTTTCTTCAAATTTTTCCAGTTGCAATAAACCAAATGCAGCCTGCAGTTCATTCATTTTTGCATTAATACCGGGCCCTACAACGGTAGTCTCATTTTCAAAACCAAAGTTTTTTAAATAATCAATTTGTTTTTTTATTTCCGGATCATGGCACAAGATAGCGCCTCCCTCAATGGTATTGAACGATTTGGTGGCATGAAAACTTAACACCGATACATCACCGTAATTTAAAATAGAGCTTCCGTTTTTCTTCACCCCGAATGCATGAGCTGCATCATAAAGAATTTTTAGCTTATACTTATCCGCTATCGCTTTTATTTGTTCTACATCACAAGGATTTCCATACACATGTACTGGCATGATTGCGGTAGTTTCGGTTGTGTATATCAGCTAGATAGACTACA
>SWBW01004441.1_pt1 | contig 15475 bp, 13 predicted proteins | sample 4693041 | NCBI WGS metagenome assembly SWBW01 (sample SAMN10267271, study PRJNA491770) | bioreactor metagenome | isolation source: DHS bioreactor inoculated with marine methane seep sediment | place: Japan: Omine Ridge, Nankai Trough | collected 2006-05-06 | reverse complement strand
TCATTGCGTTTTTTATCAAATTTCTACAACTGTTGAAACAAATTCTTTCATATGCTATTTTAACTGCATTGCTCATATTAATAACTGTTTCGTGCAACAAGGACAAGATCAATCCGAATATTCCGAATGTGGTTGTCAGGATCACTATCAACCCGAATTCAACGCAGTATCTTGAAATTAATACCGTAGGTGGGTGGCTATACCTCGATGATAAACCCAGCATAAACATTCCTTTCGGAAGCAGGGGTATTATTGTGTACCGGTCGGATGTGAATCAATTTAAAGCCTATGAACGCCAGCCTCCCAATGAGCCTTTTTTATGTTGCAACGCGGATATGACTATTTGTGGAGAATTAGTGGTGGGCGATAACTTTCCTTTTGTAAAAGATACATGTAACAATAATCTGTATCAGTTACTTGACGGCTCCTTATTCCAGGGAGAAGGCAGATACCCGCTCATTGAATATGCCGCCGAATATGATGGCGCCTACTTGCACATCCATAATTAAAAAAAGCGCTCCCTTCCGGCAGCGCTTCGTTTAATCTCTATTTTTTTTAATACCTATAATGTTCAGGTTTGTATGGGCCTCCAGGCTTTACACCAATGTATGCAGCCTGTTCAGGCGTTAGTTTTGTTAACTTCACACCCAATTTTTCCAAATGAAGTCTGGCCACCTCTTCGTCCAGGTGCTTTGGAAGACGATAGACATCAATTTCATAATTCTCTTTATTCTTCCATAAATCCAATTGCGCCAGTGTTTGGTTGGTAAATGAATTGCTCATTACAAATGATGGATGGCCTGTAGCACATCCGAGGTTCACCAAGCGGCCTTCGGCAAGCAAATAAATAGAACCACCATGCTCGAAAGTATACTTATCCACCTGTGGTTTAATATTGGTTTTTATAACGCCTGAATAATTTTCAAGTTGAGAAACTTGGATCTCATTATCAAAATGGCCAATATTACACACGATGGCTTCTTCTTTCATGTTTGCCATATGTTCAGCCGTGATTACATCCTTGTTTCCGGTAGTGGTTACGAAAATATTTCCTTCTTTCAGGGCTTCTTCCATGGTGGTGATCTCAAATCCTTCCATGGCTGCCTGCAATGCACAAATTGGGTCAATCTCGGTAACTATCACCCTGGCACCGTATGATTTCATTGACTTGGCACAACCTTTACCTACATCACCGTAACCAGCAACCACCACCACTTTTCCAGCGATCATAACATCGGTAGCTCTTTTAATGCCATCAGCCAAAGATTCGCGGCATCCATATAAATTGTCGAATTTCGATTTTGTAACTGAATCATTTACATTAACAGCAGGAACAAGTAAGGTTCCTTCTTCCAACATTTGATACAAACGGTGAACGCCTGTTGTGGTTTCTTCCGAAACGCCTCTCCATTCTTCGGCTGTTTTATGCCATTTATTCGGTTCTTGAACCAATGTGTCTTTTAATAACTTTAGAATTTCGCGTTCTTCAATACTTTCCGGAACCACGTCCAAAATAGTTGCATCATTTTCAGCAGCATAGCCTTTATGGATTAATAAGGTAGCATCGCCACCATCATCAACAATCAACTGTGGGCCTTTTCCCCCCGGAAATGATAATGCCTGCTTGGTACACCACCAGTATTCTTCCAGGGTTTCACCTTTCCACGCAAAAACGGGTGTTCCTTTTGGGTTGTCAACCGTACCATCTTTACCAACGACAACCGCCGCAGCAGCGTGATCTTGAGTGGAGAAAATGTTGCAACTTGCCCATCTAACATCAGCTCCTAATTCAACCAAAGTTTCAATAAGCACGGCTGTTTGAATGGTCATATGTAAAGAGCCCATTATTCTGGCACCTTTTAACGGTTTTTCAGTAGCATATTTTTCGCGTACCGACATCAAACCCGGCATTTCTTTTTCGGCAATATCAATTTCTTTTCTTCCCCATTCAGCCTGGGAAATATCGGCTATTTTATATTGTAATTCTTGTTTCACAGCAATATCTGACATAAATCTGATTTTTATTTTGGGGTGCAAAGATAGCTATATTTTAAAATATACGTTGATGCGTTATGAATACCATATTAACAATGTGACCCTCGAATTGTTTATTTGTCTTTAGTTAGAAATAACCAAATGCCAATATCATGACAGAAACCAACTGGCTGGATTTTGCAGGATTCCTTAATGAATGTTCATATGGCCTGGAGCATCACGCTTGTCCGTTCCTAAAACTAAGGCAACTTGATCAATTTCAGAAACTTGAATACCTTATACAAATCAATGAGAAAGAAGCTGTCCGAATGATCGATTGCTGTACTAAGCATAAAAACAATTGCAAAAAGCTACAACAAAAGTTGTCTTTAAAATCCCTTGAAGTGGAATTAGTCGCTGAATCCATTATTTAGAATCTTTATACGTATTTAGAAAAAACATTACATTTGTGGTATAATTCAAATCCTCTACTGCGTTTCTGCAGAATAATTGAGGCTTTTTGATTTATAAAGAAGGGTGGAGAGATTAGGCTCAACGAAGCCCTGGCAACCCTCCTGCAAAGGAAAAGGTGCCAATACCTAACCTCGAGAATCGGGGAAATAATAAATTAAAACGCTAAGTCAAACAATCAAAGTTAATTTAGCCATTGTTGTATGTATATTAATACATGAATTAAAAATGAAAGCTAATATTCATAACGAACTTAAAAAACGAATCCTTGTGCTTGATGGCGCCATGGGGACCATGATACAGCGCTATAAGCTGGAGGAGAATGATTACAGGGGAACGCAATTTAAAGATGTCGCGGATTTACAAAAAGGAAATAACGATCTGTTAAGCTTAACCCAGCCTCAGATTATTGCAGAAATTCATGAAGCCTATCTGGAAGCAGGTGCTGATATTATTGAAACCAACACTTTCAACAGTACCCGGATTTCACAAAGTGATTATGGGTTGGCGGAGTATGTGCATGAGATAAATTTGAATGCAGCACGTATCGCCAGGAAGGTAGCAAATAAATATTCGAAAATCGACCCATTAAAACCTCGTTTTGTTGCAGGTGCTATTGGCCCCACAAATAAAACGGCATCTATGTCTCCTGAAGTCAACGACCCGGGGTTTCGTAATATCACTTTCGATGAACTTTGCTACAACTATTATGAGCAGTCAAAAGCTCTTTGGGAAGGTGGCGCAGATGTCCTGATCGTGGAAACGATTTTCGATACATTGAATGCCAAAGCCGCATTGTTTGCAATTCAAAAATTGCAAGATGAAATTGGCACCAAAATTCCTGTGATGGTATCAGGAACCATTGCAGATGCAAGTGGTCGTACGTTGTCAGGACAAACCCTCGAAGCTTTTTTTACATCAGTTTCACATCTTGAATTATTAAGCATTGGTTTAAATTGTTCTCTGGGAGCTGAACAAATCAGGCCACACCTGTTGGAACTTTCATCGATCGCACCTTTCAATGTGAGCGTTTATCCAAATGCCGGATTGCCTAACCAATTTGGAGAATATGACGAAACTCCTGAACAGATGGGCCAACATATCAAAGATTTCGTTGAAAACAACTTTTTCAATATCGTGGGCGGATGTTGCGGTACCACACCGGAACATATTAAAGTTATTTCTCAAATAGTAGTGGAACACAACCGTAGAAAGATACCTGAAAGACCAAAGATTACGGAAGTTAGTGGCCTTGAACCGCTGAAAATTGAAAAAGAAAAGAATTTTATCAATATTGGCGAACGTACCAATGTGAGTGGTTCCCGAAAATTCGCCCGGCTAATCAGGGAAGGCGATTACGAAGAAGCCTTATCAGTGGCCCGGCACCAGGTGGAAGGTGGTGCACAAATATTGGATGTGAACCTGGATGATGGCATGCTGGAAACTGAAAAGGAGATGGTCAAATTCCTTAATATGTTAGCATCTGATCCTGAAATTTCAAGGTTACCCATTATGATCGATTCTTCAAAATGGGAGGTGATTGAGGCTGGCCTCAAATGTGTTCAGGGTAAGTGTATTGTGAATTCCATCAGTCTGAAAAACGGGGAAAAGGAATTTATTGAACTGGCCCGGAAAATCCATACCTACGGTGCTGCGGTGGTTGTAATGGCATTTGATGAAAAAGGTCAAGCCGCCAGTTTCGAGAGGCGAATAGAAATTTGCGAACGTGCCTATCATTTGCTGATAGAGAAAGTGGATTTCCCCGCTCAGGACATCATTTTTGATCCGAATATTCTGGCTATCGGCACCGGTATTGCTGACCATAACAACTATGCGGTTGATTATATCCAAGCCACAAAATGGATCAAGGAAAATTTGCCATACGCTAAAGTGAGTGGCGGGGTAAGCAACCTGTCTTTTTCATTCAGAGGCAATAATATGGTACGCGAAGCCATACACTCGGTATTTCTGTATTATGCCATTAAAGGAGGAATGGACATGGGTATTGTAAACCCTGGCTTGCTTCAAATTTATGATGAAATACCCGAGCCATTAAAAGAATACGTTGAAGATGTTGTACTCAACAAGAAGGAAGACGCAACAGAACGCTTGCTGGAATATGCTGAAACCATCAAAAACCAGGGTGTTAAGAAAATAAAAGAAGAATTAGCCTGGAGAAAGGCATCTGTTGAGGAAAGATTAAAGCACGCACTCGTGAAAGGCATTACAGATCATATAGAAAAGGATGTTGAAGAGGCCCGTTTAAAATTACCCCGCGCTATAGATGTGATTGAACAACCCCTCATGAAAGGGATGAATATCGTGGGCGACCTGTTTGGCGATGGTAAAATGTTCCTTCCGCAGGTAGTTAAAAGCGCCAGGGTGATGAAAAAGGCTGTTTCATATCTCCTACCTTATATTGAAGCAGAAAAAGTTTCCGATCGAAAAAATTCTGGCAAAATTGTATTGGCTACAGTAAAAGGAGATGTGCATGACATTGGCAAAAATATTGTCGGGGTGGTACTTGCCTGCAATAACTATGAAGTGATTGATTTGGGCGTAATGGTGCCTGCCGAAAAAATTCTCGAGGTAGCTGAAAAGGAAAAAGCAGACTTGCTTGGATTGAGTGGTTTAATCACGCCATCGCTTGAAGAAATGGTGCATGTTGCTTCGGAAATGAAGCGAAAAGGCGTTAAAATTCCACTGCTCATCGGGGGGGCCACTACTTCGAAAATCCATACGGCTGTAAAAATCAAACCTGAAGCGGATATTCCTGTCATCCATGTGAAAGATGCTTCAAAGGTGATCAATATTGCAAGCAAATTATTATCTGAAAATGAAAAATTAGCTTTTGTAAAAGAGATTGATAAGGAATATGAATCACTTAAAAATCAGCATTTTCAAAAGAAAAGCGCATCAAATCTGATCAGCCTAACTGAAGCTAGGAAAAACAAATTTCAGGCTGACTGGAGTGAGGAAGTGATAAAACAGCCTGCCCTGCTGGGAAATAAATATCTGGTCGATTATCCGATAGCGGAAATCCGCTCTTTTATCGACTGGACCTTTTTCTTTCATGCCTGGAAAATAAGCGGGAAATATCCGGCTATTTTTAAAGACCCCTTAAAAGGTATTGAAGCAAGAAAGCTATATGATGATGCACAACAAATGCTGGACAGAATCATTGAGGAAAACTGGCTCAGGGCCAATGCTGCTTTCGGAATTTACCCGGCTCATACCGTGAATGAGAGCATCGAGTTTTTTGAGGATATCGATAAAGAAACATATTTGGGCACATTTCATTTTCTGCGAAACCAGGAAAAGAAAAAACTTGATTTACCCAACTTGTCTCTAGCGGATTTTATCGCTCCCAAAGTATCAGGCCTAACGGATTATATAGGAGCTTTTACTGTCACCACAGGAATCGGTATCGAAAAACAGCTTCAAAAATTTCAAAAAGATGGCGACGACTACAACGCTATCATGTTGAAATTACTGGCCGACAGGCTTGCCGAAGCTTTTGCTGAACTATTACATTACAAGGTAAGGACTGAATACTGGGGATATTCCGATGAAACTAATCCTGACATGAAGAAATTGCTGAAGGAAGATTACAGAGGCATCCGACCTGCTCCTGGTTACCCGGCTTGTCCTGAACATTCTGAAAAAAGAACACTTTTTAATTTGCTTGATGCTGAAAATAAAACCGGCATCAAATTAACAGACAGTTTTGCCATGTATCCGGCTGCTTCGGTAAGTGGTTATTATTTTGCACATCCGAAGTCTAAATATTTTAACGTAAGTAAAATTCTACCCGACCAGGTAGTAGATTATGCACAACGCAAAAAAGTAAGTGAACAACAAGTCAAACAATGGTTACCTGTAAACACCCTTTAATCATATGGAATTATCAGTTATTGAACATATAGAACAATCCAAAAAAACACTTTTTTCATTTGAGTTATTACCACCGTTAAAGGGTCATGATTTTCAGTCAACCCGTGAAGCGATTGATGCACTGATCGAATTTGATCCTTCGTTTGTAAATATTACGTATCATCAGCAAGAAGTGATTTATGACCATCTCCCCAATGGTTATCACAAAAAACGCACGGTTCGTAAGAGACCCGGAACTGTGGGTATCGCAGCGGCTATCAAGTATCGTTATAACCTGGTGGTTGTGCCTCATATGATCTGTGGTGGTTTTACAAAAGAAGATACAGAAAATGCCTTGATTGACCTTCAGTTTCTCGGCATTAAAAATGTGCTTGCACTGAGAGGCGACCCATTGCCGAGCGCCAAAGTTTTTATTCCTGAACCAGAAGGTAATACCTATGCCCTCGACCTGGTGAACCAGGTGATGGACCTGAACAAGGGCATTTACCTCGAAAATGACCTGGAAAACACGCGTTCCATGGATTTTTGCATTGGTGTGGCGGGTTATCCCGAAAAACATGCCGAATCACCCAATATGGACAGTGATTTGTTCTTTCTGAAGAAAAAAATTGAAGCCGGTGCATCTTACATCGTAACCCAAATGTTTTTCGATAATAAAAAATATTTCGATTTTGTAAAGCGTTGTCGCGAAAAAGGGATTACGGTACCCATTATTCCAGGATTAAAACCGGTTTCTGTATCAAATCATCTTACTTCCATCCCAAAAACATTCAATGTGGATCTGCCGGTTGAATTGGTAAAGGAGATTATTAAATGTAAAGACAACAAACAGGTAAGGGAACTTGGTGTGGAATGGGCTATTAACCAATCAAAGGAATTAATTGCGGCCGGTGTGCCGGTGTTGCATCTATACACAATGGGAAAAACCGACAATATTCAGAAGATCGCAAAAGCGGTTTTTTAATTATTTTTGTTTCAAATTCATTGTATGTCTTTACTCGATCGATTCTACAGAAAAAGAAAACAGTTGGCCGTTCTGGTTGACCCTGATAAACTGACCCCTGAAGAGATCGAAAAAACAGCAAAAAACGCCCAGCTTGCCGAAGCTGACTATTTTTTTGTGGGCGGCAGCTTGCTGATCAATGACAGCCTGCATCAAAGCATTCAGATTATCAAAGACAATTGCAATTTACCGGTTGTTATTTTTCCAGGCAACAATTACCAGTTAAGCAGCAATGCGGATGCCATCTTATTTTTATCCCTCATTTCAGGAAGAAACCCAGATATGCTGATCGGGATGCATGTGATCGCTGCACCCTATATCAAATTAAGTGGACTCGAATCCATTGCCACCGGCTATATGCTCATCGACAGCGGAAAACCAACATCCGTAAGCTATATGAGTAATTCGTTCCCTATTCCATCCGACAAAAAAGACATTGCTACCTGCACAGCCATGGCAGGTGAAATGCTGGGACTAAAAATGATTTATATGGATGCCGGTAGTGGTGCCGAAAATAGCATTCCATCAGAGATGATTAGATTCGTGAAAGATTCTATTGATATTCCTTTGATGGTTGGCGGTGGCATCAAAACGCCTAAATTACTTAAAGAAAAGTATGATGCAGGTGCTGATATTATAGTAATTGGCACCCAATTTGAAAATAATATAAACGAAATGCAACATTTTGCTGATATCAAGTCGTCTTTCAATAATTAACCAAATTTTATTTAAGCATACAAACCCAATTGAAAATGAAAAAGTTATTTGGCATTATCTTACTATCCATTATTGTTTTACAGGCTGGCATATTACCGGCTCAGGACAAATTTCTCACACTTGATGACATCAATTACAGGAACCGGGCTATTTTTCCCGACCGGATCCCACAACTACAATGGATTGGGGATTCAGATGATTACGCTTTTGCGAAAGACAATGCCATCTATAAAGTTACGGCAAAACGAGGCACCGAAACCTTGCTTTTTGACCTGGATATGCTGAACAAAGGGATGAACCTAAACGGGTTTGATTCGTTAAATCACCTCCCTTCTGTTTCTTTCAATGATGATAAAACTTGCCTTTTTAAAACCGGAAACACTTTTTACTCTTATGATTTCAATTCGTATGATCTCAAACAGATAAATAGCATTCCTGATTCGGCTGAAAACCTTGAATTTGATCAAAAAACCGGCCTTGCAGCTTATACCTATAAAAACAACCTGTTTTATGTAATAGACGGAAAGGTTAAACAGATTACTTTTGATGAAGACCCTGGAATCGTAAATGGCCAAACAGTGCACCGGAATGAGTTTGGTATCAGCAAAGGAATATTCTGGTCGCCTACCGGAACCAAAATTGCTTTTTACAGAAAAGATGAAACCATGGTCACAGAATATCCGCTGGTGAATCTGGATACACGCATCGCAGAACTGGCTACGACAAAATACCCGATGGCAGGCGAAAAGAGTGAAGAAGTCACACTCGGAGTATATGATCTTGCTTCCGGTAACACTGTTTTTATGAAAACCGGCGAACCCAAAGAGCAATACCTAACATCCGTTAGTTGGAATCCCGATGGAAAATACGTTTATATAGCTTTGTTAAACCGCGATCAAAATCATCTTAAGTTAACCCAATATGATGCGTCAACCGGAAATTTCGTGACAACATTATTTGAAGAAAACCATCCCAATTATGTGGAACCTGAAAATCCAATGTACTTCAACCCTGAAAATGAAGAAGAATTTATTTGGGTAAGCGAAAGAGATGGCTACAATCATCTGTATTTACACAGCACAACAGATGGTGCTTTATTACATCAACTCACAGATGGTGAATGGGTTGTAACTGACTTTCTGGGCTATTTCGGTGATCGGTTGGCTTATTTTACAGGCACCAAAGAAAGTCCTTTGCAAAACAATGTTTATGCAATTGATTTAAAAACCTATAAAGTTACCCGTATTTCGCCCGATCGTGGAACCCATGGTGCAAAAATAAGCGACAATGGGAAGTTTATCCTTGATTATTACAGCAGCATCGATGTGAGTCGTGAATATAAATTATTAAACAATAAAGGTGAAGTGGTTCGGGTATTGCAGCAAGACCGTGACCCGCTGAAAGATTACAACTTAGGTGAATTATCTATTTTTACCATAAAGTCGGAGAATGGTAACGACCTGTATTGTCGTATGATCAAACCCGTTGATTTTGATTCCACAAAGAAATACCCGGTTTTTATTTACGTGTATGGCGGTCCACATGCACAAATGATCAGCGAATCTTGGCTGGGAGGCGCTCAATTATTCCTCTACTATATGGCCCAAAAAGGATTTATCGTTTTCACGCTTGACAACCACGGTACTGCTAACCGGGGACGGGATTTTGAGCAGGCGATTTTCAGAAATCTCGGAACGCTGGAATTGCGTGATCAGATGGTCGGAGTAAGTTATCTCAAATCTTTACCCTATGTTGATCCCGAACGAATTGGAGTAGATGGCTGGAGTTATGGTGGTTTTATGACCATAGCAATGATGTTGAAAAACCCAGGCGTATTTAAAGTTGGCGTAGCAGGGGGTCCGGTGATCGACTGGCAATACTATGAAATAATGTACGGCGAGCGATATATGGATACACCCCAGAACAACCCTGATGGTTATCAAAATGCCTGCTTATTAAACTACGTGGATGACTTACAGGGAAAATTGATGATCATCCACGGCACCAACGACCCTACGGTTGTTTGGCAAAACAGCCTACAGTTTGTCAAAAAAGCCATTGAAGCCAACAAACAGATGGATTATTTTGTATATCCCGGACATGGCCACAATGTAAGGGGCATTGATCGTTCTCATATGTACGAGAAGATCTCTAACTACTTTATTGATAATTTGTAATTACCGGTTTTCAAGCCCGCTTAATACATTTTTAAGTTTCTCACTGATTTCTGCAGCCAACGGAATCATATTGGGATTACCAATGGATTGCATGGTTTTTTGAGGGTTAATAGCCGCTACCTCAACCTGGCCAGTTGATGTTTCCCGAACGATTACATTGCAAGGCAACATCACACCAATCTGTTCTTCAAGTTGCAGTGCCTGGTAGGCACCATCGGGATTACAAGCGCCTAAAATAGTATATTTAGGTACATCATTTCCGGTTCCTTTTTGTAGCTTTTCCTGCATATCGATTTCTGATACCACACCGAATCCTTGTTCCTTCAAGGCGGCTTTCACATTTTCAATCGTAGTTTCAAAATCCGTGTCAACTATAATGGCTGTATAATACTTTCCTTCCATTTGCTGCGAAACCATAGAGGCAGCTTTGTCCTGGGCATAAATCTGGCTCGCAAATACAATTACGAGCATAATAAGTGCTAATTTGATCTTAGTTGTTTTCATGAGATTTATTTTAGGGTTATTTAAATATTATTCATTGCTTTTTTCATGCCGGCACCTATTTCATATGCCAGTGGTTTCATTTCAGGCTTTCCAATGCTGGCAATGGTTTGTTCCGGATTAATGGCTGAAACTTCAACCTGTCCGTTATCCGATTCCCTTACAATAAAATTACAAGGCAACATCACGCCAATGTGCTCTTCAATTTGTACCGCCTGGTAGGCACCATGAGGGTTGCATGCACCAAGGATCATATATTTATTGATTTCCTTTCCAGCACCAGTCTTTAATTTTTCCTGCATATTGATTTCTGAAACAATGCCAAACCCCTCTTTTGCCAGGGCTGATTTTAAATTTTCAATAGTAGTTTCAAAATCAGTGGTCACCAATTTACTTGAATAAAATGATTGATTCTTCATTGTATATTTATTTGATATTTATTTGCAAAAATAATAGATATCGTATTATTTAAACCTGTTATAAATTTAACAATATCAATTTTATAAAAGAGCGAACATGCAATTATTTGGCTAATTTTGTGTCCCCAAATTTTTAAGCAATGAGTGATAATATATCTATGAATCCGAATCCGATAGTTCAGTACTTAAATAAACATCCTGAAGAACTTACAAAAGCCGACCTAATCAAGTATATTGAAGACAATGATATTGAAATGATCAATTTCAGGTACGTAGGTTGGGATGGCCGATTGAAAACACTGAATTTTTTCATTGGCAATCGTGAACATCTCGATCATTTGCTGACAGCAGGTGAACGTGTGGATGGCTCCAGTCTATTTCCATTCATTGAAGCAGGATCAAGCGACCTCTATGTAATCCCCCGCTACAAAACTGCTTATGTAAATCCATTTAGCGATATCCCAACTCTTGACATTTTATGTTCCTATTATGACCGCTATGGGAATGCATTTGAAGGTGCACCAGAAAATATCCTCAAGAAAGCACATGATGCATTTAAAAGTGTAACCGGTTACGAATTTGAGACCATGGGGGAACTGGAATATTATATCATCAGTGAAGATGAAGGCCTTTTTAAAGCTGATGACCAACGCGGGTACCATGAGTCAACCCCATTTTCAAAATGGAACAGTTTTAGGGCGCATGCCATGAAACTCATTGCTGAATCGGGTGGGATGATGAAGTACGGCCATTCTGAAGTTGGTAATTTTACCAAAGACGGCCTTGTGTATGAACAAAATGAGATCGAATTTTTACCAACAAACGTGGAAGATAGTGCGGATCAGCTTATTAAAGCCAAATGGATCATCAGGACGCTGGCAGCACATTATGGCATTGAAGTAACTTTTGCCCCAAAAATTACTGTGGGTAAAGCGGGCAGCGGAATGCATGTCCATACCCGGGTAATGAAAGACGGTAAGAATATGATGACAGAAAACGGCGACCTGAGTAAAATAGCAAAAACAGTGATTGCCGGGTATATGGATTTAGCACCATCATTAACAGCATTTGGTAATATGAATCCTACTTCTTATTTCAGGCTGGTACCACACCAGGAAGCGCCCACCAATATATGCTGGGGCGACCGTAACCGTTCTGTTTTGGTGCGTATTCCGCTTGGCTGGCGAGCACCTGTTAACATGATTCATAAAGTAAATCCGCAGGAAAGTGGCGACAAGATTGACCTATCCGACAAACAAACAGTTGAATTCAGAAGCCCGGATGGCTCAGCGGATATTTACCTCTTACTAGCGGGTTTAACTGTAGCTGCACGTCATGGGTTTGAAATGAAAGATCCTTTGAAAGTAGCCGAAAAAACCTATGTGGATGTCAATATTTTTGATAAAGAACATCAGGATAAATTATCCAAACTTGAACAACTCCCCGGATCATGCGAGGAGTCAGCGGATATGCTTTTAAAACAACGTGATATTTACACGAAATACAATGTGTTTCCTGATGCGGAAATCAACTTCCTGGTAAACCTGTTAAAAAGTCACAAAGACAAAGGATTAATTACCAAAATTAAGGACAACGATGAAAAAATAATGGCCCTTGTGAACAAGTATTTCCACTGCGGATAATTATTTGATTTCCTTATACTTATTGGAGAACACCTTTTTAAGCCATACGGGCAATATGATGGCTCCTATAAATAAATATGGATAGTAGGAGATTACCCTCCAAAAGAAAGCCAGGGGCGCATACCATGATTCATTGGCAATAAAGTCGCCCAGAAAATCAGAAAAAATGAACTCGGCCACACCACTTCCTCCAGGCGTCGGGCTGATCAAAAGAATGATCCACATGCTCAATTGCCTTCCGTAAATAAGAAATTGATCCTTCAGCGAATACCGATCCTCCATAAAAGCTATCAGAAGGAAATTAACCACCCAATACCTGCCCGTCCATGAGAAAATGGTCGCTATAAAGCTTTTTGCCCAATAAGAAAAAGGTTTGCTCCTGATCACCCGGGATGTTTGAATTAGCTGGTTAGCAGACTTTCGAGCCCTTGTTCTCCACCTTACCAAGATGGGAAATAAAAACACCCATGATATGAATGATTTGAACATATGCGGATTGATGAGCAAGGCATAGGCAAGGAATAGGGTATATACTAAAATCACCAGGTAACCTATATAAAATGCCGATAAAATGGTGTTGTAATTCAATGAATCAGGTGGGAAAATATTACTGCCAAACACAAAATAAACAACCGGCACTGAAATAACGAAGAACAATTCATCGAGAAAAATAGCGGTTAATACAACGGCTGTGCTGCTGCCACCGCTTAAACCTTCCTTGTACAGAAAGAATATTGCCGGCCCAGTGCCACCAACAACCGAAGGCGAAATAGCCGAGCTAAACTCCCACAGCATGATTACGTTGAAGGCCTGTTTCCAGCTTAAGCTAAAGTCTGTTAACACCATCAAGCGGTAAATATAGGCCACATCGCGCACCACCATCATCAGAAATGAAAGCAGGATAAAAAGTATGGCGTGCCAGCTTAATTCAAGAAATGTAAAAGTGTCCGCGTCAAATTTATTGTATAACATATAGCCGCTAACACCCAATCCTATTAAGATGGGCCATAGTATCCTGTTAGCGCGTAAACTGTTTACAACTTTATCCAAAACAAGCTTTTAAGGAGCACAAAGATACGAAAACAATAGGCACGATAATTCAAATTTGTTATTACGTATCGGTCATATTGTCTTGATACAAAATAATATACTGCCATTTTGTCTTGATTTTTACTCATAAAAACAAACGGAACAGAAATTGACCTTAAGCTTTCAAATTTGATCAATAAAAATTTAATTAAAAGGAGATAAAAAAATGAATTTAGTAAGATTTAACAGACATCCGTTTTATAGCGGATTGATGAATAGCATGGAAGATGATTATTCGACATTCAAACGTAATTGTAATGCCCCTGCGGTCAACATCCTGGAAGACGAAAAGAAATTTTTACTGGAGTTTGCAGTACCTGGGATGAAAAAAGACGATTTTAAAATCAATCTTGAAAACCAGCTTCTCACCATTTCTTCTGAAATTAAAGAAGAAAATGAAGAAACAGATAAAAATTATAGCCGCCGTGAATTTGCATGCAACAGCTTCAGCAGGTCTTTTACCCTGCCCAAAAATATTGTAGCTGACAAAATTAACGCAGATTACAAAGATGGTATTCTGAATATTTCGATCCCAAAAGACGAAAAAACGAAGCTAACCCGTGAAATCAAGGTTGCATAATTAAATTGTAAAGTTTTCATTGACCCCGTTTTCAGAAGAAAGCGGGGTTTTTTATTTACAGGAAAAGCAATAAACTCAACGCCATCACTGCCATCCCGCCGATCATGCCGTAAATTGAAAGGTGGTGCTCGCCATATTCTTCGGCAGCGGGCAATAATTCATCCAGTGAAATAAACACCATGATACCGGCCACGCCAGCAAACAAAATCCCAAAAATCATTGGACTTAAAAATGGCATCAAAATCAAATAACCGATCAATGCTCCTACCGGCTCTGCCAATCCCGAAGAAAAAGACAACCAAAAGGCTTTCTTTTTACTTCCGGTAGCATAATATACGGGTACTGAAACTGCAATTCCTTCAGGTATGTTATGAATAGCGATGGCTACGGCGATAGCAATTCCTAATCCGGGATCCGTCAATGCCGCGGTAAAAGTGGCCAGTCCTTCTGGAAAATTATGAATGGCAATCGCAAGGGCAGTAAACATTCCCATCCGCATCAATTTCTTCGATTTCATCTTTTCCTGATCCTGTTCCTGCATTTCTTCAATCTTGTGCATTTCATGCGGATTTTCAGCAGAAGGAATGAGTTTGTCGATGATGGCGATAAAAAGAATACCACCAAAAAATCCGGCAGCGGTGTACCAATAGCCCTGTGTTTCGCCAACCACAGCTATCATTGTATCCCGGGCCTTTACCATGATCTCAACAAACGATACATAAATCATGACGCCAGCCGAAAACCCCAGCGCAACTGAAAGAAATCCGGTATTCGTTTTTTTGGCGAAAAACGCAATTGCACTACCAATACCTGTTGATAGCCCTGCAAATAAGGTTAGCCCGAATGCGAAAGCAATGGTTTCAAATTCCATAATAAATCAGCGATTTTAAGCCGATGTAAATCTAAGAAATTAAAATTCCTTCCAAAGAATATTTTACTAAAAACTTGACAATTATGTTTTTTAACTTATATTTGTGGTCCGCTTGCTCATTATCGAGCTTTACAAG
>SWBW01000247.1_pt1 | contig 15494 bp, 13 predicted proteins | sample 4693041 | NCBI WGS metagenome assembly SWBW01 (sample SAMN10267271, study PRJNA491770) | bioreactor metagenome | isolation source: DHS bioreactor inoculated with marine methane seep sediment | place: Japan: Omine Ridge, Nankai Trough | collected 2006-05-06 | reverse complement strand
GGCGGTTGCCGTTCTTCTGGTGGTGGAGGCAGCCCGCCAGCAGCTCCGCCCAGCCCTGACTGGTGATCAGCTCGCAGTGGACGCTCTCCTCGTCGGTGATGCCGTGGAGGCTCACCGCGCCGGAGGTCGCCTCACCGCCGCGCCAGCTCACCCGCTGAGTGGTGATAGAACCTTGCGCGCCGCCGTTCTCCTGGTAGTCGAGAACCTCCCAGGGGGCGATTTGGTGCCGCCTGCCCTCTTGATTTCGCGGAAGAAAGCACAGCCGCCCGACCTCGTCCAGCCAGAAGCGGCAGCCCAGGGCGAGGGCAAGCTCAACCAGACAGGAAGCGATTCCCCGATCCTGCCACTCAGCTCGACTACCCACGAAGAGGGAATGTTCCGTCGAGAGCTGGTAGAGGAGGTCTCCGCCGCCTTCGGCGACACCGAAGACCGCGCCTTCGCCCACGGTCAGATTCGATGCCGTGGCTACGGCCTCGTGGTGAACCACGCCGTGGTTGACGGAGTGGCTGGTCTCTCCCCCAGACAGTGAGCGCAGCTCCGCCCCCCGGGTATAATAGATGCCGTCGGCGGTCGAAACGATTGCGGAGAAAACCCGCGCCGGGTCGTGGTAGTCGTAGCTGGCGGAGAGTTCCCGCCCCCGGTAGCGGCGATGAACCAGCAGGTGGAACTCCCCGCTATCAGCGCGGGCGGCTTCGTCGATGGTGAACTCAACCTCCCTGCCACCGACGGTGAGCCGGATGCTCTCCGCCTGGCAGAAGGGCTTGCTCAGTTTGACGACGGCGGCTCGCCCGGCACCATCCTCTTTGGCGGTCAGTTCCTCGGTGATGGACTCTTGACTGTCATCAAGCAATGTCAAGCTGGCTGAGTTCAGCTTGTCGGCGGCTGGATCGTAGCGGTAGAGGAGGTGCACCGTCTCGCTTGCCGTCGCCTCACGCTGGAGGCTCGGCGGCCCGTCGGGGAACTGGCTGGGAAACTCCGCCCAGTACTCCTCCACGCCCATGCTGTGGAGGGGACCGTAGCTGAAGAGAATCCGCCGCTGGTCGGGGTCGGGATGCCCGTAGCTCACGTCGGGAGCCGGGGTAATCCGCAGGCGAGTCCAGCGTCCCTCGTGCCAGTCAACCTCGCGGATGGTTCTGGGCAGCGGCTCGTAGGGCAGGTTCTCTGCCACGGCGGGGAGCAGGCGAACTCGATCGCCGATGGCGAAGTCATCCTTATAATAGCCGTCCAGCCAGACCCAGCCCGTGGTAGGAATCAGGGTCAGCCCCTCGCTCTCCCACTGGGTGAAGACCCGGTGAACCCGCGCTCCGGCGGGAGTGTGCCAGCGGCGGGTCTGCCTGCTGACTCCCAGACAGAGGCTGCGGCTGATGGCATCCCAGCATAGTGCCGTGGCGGCATAATCAGCGGAATCAGCGGAGACCTCGTGGAGGACGCTGTACTGCCATTTGTTATTGGTGAAAACCGCCCGCCCGATGACCAGGCTCAGGCGGCTCTGCCGACGACCCTGACTGCCGACCACCTCATCGGCGCGAGAGTAGGCGACGTAAACCGTCTTCTCATCGGCAACGGTAAGCTGAATGCCAATCGCCCCGTCGTCAAAGCCGCTGACCAGACCGCGCTCGTTCGTGGAAAGGTCGCGGAACCAGAGCCGCTCGAACTCGTCAACGCCGTCCATCACAATTGCGAGAGGTCCCAGCGGCTCCGGGGAGAGATTCCGGTTGACAATGTCCTCGCCGGAGAGGAGCTGATTCTGACTGGTCGACTGCTGACTGAACGGCTCCTGACTCAGCGGCGCGGCAATCGCGGGACGCTGGCTGTTCCGACTGAAGCTCAGGGTAAAGCCCGCCACCTGCTCTACTACCTCGCCCTCGTCGTAGCGGGGGCGACCGTGGCTGATGAAGGCGTAGTAGCCGGCGGGAAGGGTCAGGGGCAGCTCGCCTACCTTCTCGGCGTGGGGGACGCCATTCCCCAGATCGCGGGGATAGCCGTCACCGTCGGGAACAAAATAGCCCCGCGAATTGGGCATCCGATACGCCGTAACCGCCGCCTGGCGAAAGGGACTCTCCTCGTCATAGCGAGCCGTAACACGGGTCTCCGAGGGCAGGAAGAGGTTGCGCCCCATCAGCCAGGGCCGCTCCGTGGTGCGGTAAGCGTCGTGGGATTCATCGGGCAGCCCGACGTACCAATAGGGAGGATAGATGGCGGCAACGCCGTCGTCGAAGAGCGGTCGGTCGGTGTCCAGCGCGAGGTCGTCGTACTCCGGGCCGATGGTGCCGATGGCATACCCGGCGGCGATATACTCCGGCTCGAAAAGGCTGTCCAGCCAGTTGTAGCGTTGGGCGACGACCTCCGCCCCGCCAGCACTCCAAAGCCGAAAGTTCTTCGGGTGAAGCTCGTAGGTAGCAGCTTTGGCGGAACCAACCTCAACCTCGCTGAGGTCAAAGCTGAAGATCGCTCCGTCCATTTCCGGCGGAGCGTCCAGGGTCGGCAGCAGCACGCCGTGGAGCGTGTTCCCGTCGAGCCAGAGCGACTCGATGTGGCGGAGCGGCGGGTCGGCGGTCTCCACTGGTGGAACAGCCAGCAGCCACGACCTACCCGTAGCGGAATCGCAGGCGACCACGGACTCAAAGACCCCGCAGAGCAGCAGCTTCTCCGCCGACCACCAGCAAAGCGCGCGAACCCGGTTCTCCGGCGACGGATCCAGCGGTCGGGGGTGGTGGCTCAGGTAGGGCTTTTCGGTGAGCAGCCCTCGCCCGTCGTGTTCGCCCAGTGGCAGCCCGGCTGCCTGGGTCAACTGGCGCAAAACTGAATCGTAGCGCAGCGGCTCGGCGGTGCAGAGGCTCCCCGGCGGAGCGACCTCGTTGGCAGCGTCCAGAAGGTCGTGGGCGGTGAGGTCGAGGAGGTCGCCAGCGGTCAGCTCCGTGGCGCGGTTCAGCTCGACCACCCGTCCGAAGAACCACGGCTGGGGCGGCTTGGTGGAGTTCTCTTCCCCGGCATCGAAGAGGGTCAGGCGAAGGTAGAGCGGGCTGGTCTGCTCCAGCTTTTCCACGGAGAGGTCGAGCTTCCGCAGCAGCGGGACGATCAGGCGCAGGCGGAGCTGGTCGGTCAGCGGTCGCCCGGTCTCCTCCTCGACGCGCTTCGTCGGCTGGGCAAAACCCCGCGCGGCGGTGGTTACATCGCGCCATTGTCCGTCGGCAAGCAGCTCCACCCGCTGCGCCGGGGCGTTGATTGTGGGCATTTGTATTCTCCGGGGTTGTAGGGATATAGGGGCGATCCTTCCCCCCTCTACCCTCTGGGGAGGGGGAACATATTTTGATAATATGATATATTTTAACAAGGGCGGACACATGGGTCCGCCCCTACCAACGTATTCCAAACATCCTCAAGGTTTAATGCAACGCACCGCGCTGCTAATAGAATCCCCTCCGGTGGTCGCTTTCGGCGCGGCGGTTGTAATGGCGGAGTTCATCCAGCGAGCCAATTGCCGGGGCGTGGTGGTGATGCTGGATGATCGTGGTGGTCGCTGGCGTGGAGACTGCCTGCGCCTGGGCGATGGGCGCGCCGCGCAGTCCTCCGAGGAGTCCCGCCAGCCCGTCGCCTCCACCACTAAGGGCGGCGGCGAGCTTGCGCTCTGGAATGATGTACTCCGGCCCCGCCTCGCCTACCACTGCCAGGGTCGGCTGGTTGACGAAGCCTCCCTCGGCGAAACCGAATATTTTGAGGATGTCGCCGAGCAGCCCCAGCCCCGGCGAAACGAAGTTCCCCAGCAGGCCGAGGAGTGAGCTTGCCAGCCCGTTGAAGCCATTCTCGATCTCGCCGAAGATACTCCCCGCCACTGCGGAAAAGCCTTCAAGCAGGCTATCACCGAGCGCGCCAAGCTGCTTGTCGTCGAGGAGGCTGCCGCCGCCCTCACCGAGACGCTCGGCGGACTGGTCGAGCTTGTCCGCCGCCTGCCCCAGTTGGCGGGCAACCTGTCCAAGCTCGCGAAGATCGTTGCTATTACGCTGTGTCATGGGATTATCCTAAGGTTATATTGATAATTGCAATGGCACGAGGTTAACGTAGGGGCCGACCTTTAGGTCGGCCCGTGGAGCGGGATTACGGTTAAATCCCGCGAGGTGTTAATTCGAAGGGTTTCAACCCCTTGCGATGTATGGTGCGTATTCCAATTTGGCGGGCCGACCTAAAGGTCGGCCCCTACATTACCAACATTGCCGGTTGGTGGCGTATTCCGCCAGAGGTTCCTCGCCTCGACGCGGTTCAGATTGCGCAGAGCCGCGCTGGTCGCCAGTACCCGGCGCAGCGGCCAGCGGAAGAGCAGCTCGTTAAGCTCCGCTCCAACCCGGCGGGCGAGGAGGATCAGCCCCTCGATTAACCCGACCGCTGGCTGGGTTAGTTTTTTTTTAAGACTCGCCGCCACCGTGGGCAAATAGCCCGTGGCGAAGGCGGTCAGCTCCTCGGTAGTACACTCCTCGGCAAAGCTCGCCAGCTCACCTTCGGGCAGCCGACGCTGGGTGAGGGCCGCCAGCCACGCCGGCTCGTCCTGATTCCGCACCACCCAGAGCAGGTAGAGCAGCCGCTCCGTCGGGGTCAGCGCGTAGGGCAGCCCGCCGACGGCGATCCGCTCCAGCAGCAGCCAGGCGTAGCAGGTCGGTTCGGCAAAGCGATAGCCACCGACCTCGATGTAACCTTTTGGCAGAAAATCCTCCGGCGAGAGCGGCTCGTCCTCGGCGGCATCGAGGGGTTCCTCGACGAGGCGACGGTTCAGCTCCTCGGCAATTTGCGGGTCGAATGTTTTGGGCATTAGGATTCCTTGAGGTGGGTAATGCTTTATCCCCTCGCCCCTTTGGGGAGAGGGTTAGGGTGAGGGGCAGAATTAATAATGGCAACCATTCTTTAGGGGTTAACGTAGGGTCAAAACCTGGCGGATGGTTAATCACCAATTGTAGGGGCGCACCCGCGTGTGCGCCCTCGTTGAAACCACGATGGTTCAGGGCGGACACATGGGTCCGCCCCTACCAGCGTATTCCAAACATCCGCGAGATGTTAGCCCCTTCCCCCCATTGGGGGGAAGGTTGGGAAGGGGGGCTATTCTCAATGGATATTGAACCTACGAACAGGGCATTGCGCAGCCAAAGCAACTAACATGTGATGATATATTGCTATAAATGCTGACTAGCGACAGCCCCCCTCCCTTAATCCCTCCCCCCTCAGGGGGAGGGGAATATGTTTTGATAATATGATATGTTTTAACAAGGGCAACCACGGGGGGTTGCCCCTACGCAGGGTCAAAACCTGGCGAATGGTTAATCACCAATTGTAGGGGCGCACCCGCGTGTGCGCCCTTCATCATTACGAAATAGTACATAGAACGAGGACACGGCACGCCGTGTCCCTACGGGTTAATATTCTCGTGGGGTCTGTAGGGGCAGGCCCCTGTGCCTGCCCTAATGTAAGATGATATGTTTTAACAAGGGCAACCACGGGGGGTTGCCCCTACTCTGCGGCTGTCTTCGTCGGTGGCAGGTAGAAGACCACATCGCCGGGGTTACGGTTGTGCGCGATGAAGGAGACGGTGAAGCTGCCGACGCTCCCCGCTGCGGCACCGAGCTTGAACTCTCCAACTCGCTGGCAATCGGCAAGATAGACGGCGTAACGCTCGGCGGGAGCGGAGCCGTCGGCGGTGTCATGCCCCCGCAGAACCCCGTAGAGGGCGAAGCGAGCGGGCAGGTCGTCGGGATTGACGATGAGCTTGTCCCCGGCGGTTTCGTCGAGGCGGAGGTAGCTCAGGCTGATTACCCGCCCGGCATCGGCGGCGTTGAAGGTCAGCAGATCGCCGTCGATACTGTACTCCCCGGCGGCGGGGGCTGCTTCACTACGGGTGAAAGGCCTCCCGGCGGCATCGCTGACCTCCTCGGAGTTGACCACAACATCAGCGTGGCTCAGGGTAACGGTATGGGGAGCTTCGGCGGGGATGGTCTGGCTCTCGTCGCGGACTTCCAGGAGCCGCCCGGTCTGGCGACTACCGCCGAGGACGAAGCGCAGGGTTTCGGCATCCAGCGCGCGGAATGCTACCTCGCCGCGCCAGCTCATGCCGACGGGGACACTGTAGGATGCCCAGGATTCCCCGGCGGGGAAGGTGATGGTCTCCAGCTCGTGGACGAGCTTGAACTCGTGGACTCCGCCAAATACGAGGCCGCGCTTGACCTCGACGACGCAGCCCTTTCCGGTAAGAACGGTTGAAGGCATTTTTTATCCTTATGGTTTATGGGTTAATGTAGGGACAGGTCTTACGTCTGCCCTGATTTGATAATGTGTTATGTTTTACGAGGGCAACCACGGGATTGCCCCTGCGGTTGGCATTCATATGGGTTTGTAGGGGCGCACCTGCGTGTGCTCCCTTTGTCAAACCAACGATGATTCAGGGCGGACACCAACATCAATAGATCGTTCCGCCCCTACCAGCGTATTCCAGACACCCTCGTGGGGTTAATGTAGGGGCCGACCAACCGGGCGGCCCGTGAGGCGGAAACATCTTACAAATAGCACAAGATGTTAAGACAAGGGGTTTCAACCCCTTGCGATGTTTGTAACGTATTCCAATTTGGCGGGCCGACCTGAAGGTCGGCCCCTACGCCGGTGTGGATAGGTGTTTTAATTAACTACGGCGATCTGCACGCTCACCGTGGCGTGGCGATGGGCGAACCGCTCCGGTGCCGCGACCCCGCTCTGCCAGAAGCGACTGGCAAGGGAGACCACCTCCAGCCATTCCTCTCCGGTATGACCGCCGAAGTCGTTCCCGGCGTAGCTGTAGGAGTACAGCAGCCCCGCGTCTCCGGCTCGGTTGAGCATCCGCCAGAGAGCCGACGCGCGGGAGGTTAGCTCCCAGAGCGCGTCTTCGGCATTCGGCGAGTTCAGGCTCAGGGTCAGCTCCAGCTCGACGACGGCGCGGTGGTCGCTCTCCAGGGAGACCGCGATTGGCTCCACGGTGAGCAGTCCGTTCTCCCCCAGACGGGGCAGACGGTGGAGCAGCCCGGGGTCGTGGCTCAGGCGCACGCCGGGAAGAAGGCTCCGCGCCAACGCCCCGGCGACCATGCTGTGATGACGGGCAAGATCGTTCACAATTTCCTCCAATGTAATGTAATATGTTTTAATGATGACGAATACCCGCAGGTCTCGTAGGGGCGAATCTTGTGTTCGCCCTTCATATGGGTTTGTAGGGGCGCACCCGCGTGTGCGCCCTCGTTGAAACCACGATGGTTCAGGGCGGACACATAGGTCCGCCCCTACCAACGCATTCTAAACGTTCGCAAGATGTTACGTAGGGGCCGGGGTTCTGCCCCTCACCCCGGCCCTCTCCCCAGAGGGGAGAGGGGGAAACATCTACAAATCACCCTACCGACTAAAATGCGAATCCGTCGGCTGCTCCGGGTCTTCGCGATGCCAGCAGGCAGTCCCGCGCCCGGCGGAGAGCCGCAATCCCAGCAAGGCGGGGTCGCGCTCGATCAGCCCCAGCAGGGCGGCGTAGTTGTCGGTGAAGAACTCCTGCCTGCCGTCCTCCACCCCGGCTCCGGAGCTGCCGTAATAGACGGCGATAACTTCGGCGGCGGCGCGATAGAGGGTCAGGCGGACGAGGAGCGGAGGCGGCAACTCGACGGGAACCTCCGCCAGAAGCAGGCAGAGCCGCGCCCGTAGTTCCTCTTCGGCAGCGGCAAGGTATTCGGTCAGGGTGGCATCCTCGACGGCGGCAAAGCCCTCGCCGAGAAGTTCACGTAACTGGTCTGGGGTTGCGTACATGGTTATCCTTAATCCCCTCGCCCCTCTGGGGAGAGGGTTAGGGTGAGGGGTTTGATGATATGTTGATTGGTTATTTGTATTTGAGGTTATGATCACTGCCGTCAGGGGTAACGTAGGGGCCGACCTTCAGGTCGGCCCGTGGAATTACGATATGCCTCAAATCCTGCGAGGTGTGATCGTTAATACAAAGGTTTTAACCCCTTGCGATATTTTACGCGTCTTCCAATTTGGCGGGCCGACCTAAAGGTCGGCCCCTACGCGGTGTGGGTAGGTTTGTAGGGGCGAATCTTGTATTCGCCCTCGTAGATTTGACAAAGGGCGGACACATAGGTCCGCCCCTACCAGCGCATTCCAAACGTTCGCAAGGTTTTAATGTAGGGCGGGGATTGCCTCATCGGCAAAAAAATCCCCGCCGCAGATTTGGTGCAATCACGACACATCGCGAGGTTTAGCTACCCTCGCCCCTCTGGGGAGAGGGTTAGGGTGAGGGGCAAAATTACCAAGGGCAACCACAGGGGGTTGCCCCTACGTCGGTATGGGCAGGTTTGATAATGTGATATGTTTTAATAAGGGCGAATACAAGATTCGCCCCTACGGTGCCGCTACGCCGCTCCTGAGCTGGCGTACGCCAACTGCGGGAAGGTGTAGCCGGCGTTGTACCGCTGGCGGGTGCCGAAGGCATAGAGGTCGTTGGCGAAGACCACATCGCCCGTGGCGGGATCGGTCTGGGCGACCAGCTCCAGCTCGGTGCGCTTCTGGAAGACCAGGGGCTTGACTGGCTCGGTGGACTGGAGCAGGAACCAGGCGGAGCTGCTGGTCAGGTACGGGTTCAGCACCACCTCGAACAGCCCGGTGAGCGGATTGTTGACCGGATTGCCGGAGTCGTAGTAGGGATGGCGGGTCAGCTCCAGCGCGTCGAGATAGAGCGCGGCTGGCACGACGAGGAGGGTCTGCTCGGCGGCAATGACGTTGCCCCAGGGGGTTCCGTCGCCGCGTCGGGCGTTCATCAAAGAAGCCAGCCCGGTCTTGACTGCCTCCACGCCCAGGGCGGCGGTGCCGTAGTTGGAGAAGGTCGAGCCGTCGTCGAGGGGGTGAGCGTCGGAGAAGAAGTCCTCACCGTCGAAGCATTTCTCGATGAAGCCGTTTTCGAGGACTTCACTGACCAGCCGAGCCTGATGTTCGGCGGCACGCTGGGCGGCGGATGTAATTGCCAGACCGAGCTGCCCGGACTGGTCGTCCTCCACGGCGGAGCGGTCGAGGTAGAACGAGAACTCCCAGGTGCGGTTGCGAATGGCGTAGCGGTTGGAGACACCCTGGTTGATGACCCGGTCGCCGATCCACTCGCGGACATCGCCCAACAGGTGAAGCCAATCGTAGTATTCCTCGGCGGCACCGGAGGAGACCTCGGTGGTGTAACGCTGCCAGTCGGTCTTGCGGAGCTGGTGATAGGCGCGGAAGAACTCGGTTCGGACAACTCCCTCAAGCATCTTCGGGGAGAGGTCGCTGGCGGTGGTAAAAGGCATATTTTCCTTTCGGTTAGGTTATGGAATACGCGAGGTGTTGTCGTTAAGACAAGGGGTTTCAACCCCTTGCCAAATTTGCGACGAATCCCCATTCCGCAAGGGGCTAAAGCCCCTTGTCTGGGAACATCTACGCGAGGTGTTATCCCCTCTCCCCTCTGGGGAGAGGGTTAGGGTGAGGGGCAAAATTACCAAGGGCAACCGTGAAACGAGATAACGGTTAAATCCTGCATGGTGTTATCGTTAATACAAAGGTTTCAACCCTTTGCGATGTTTGATGCGTCTTCCTGTTTGGCGGGCCGACCTAAAGGTCGGCCCCTACGTCGGTATGAGCAGGTTTGTAGGGGCGCACCCGTGTGTGCGCCCTCGTTGAAACCACGTTGGTTTAGAGCATCCTCGTGGGGTTAATGTAGGGGCAGGCCCCTGTGCCTGCCCTGTTTTGGTAATGTGATATGTTTTAACAAGAACAACCACGGGGGGTTGCCCCTACGAATTACGCCGCGTTCGCGTCGAACCGCACCCGGACGTGGGCGGAGTCCTCCACGCCGAGAATCACCCCGGCGGTGATGGAATTGGTGCCGCTGAGGGCGACGGTCTCGTCGTCAAGGCAGAAGGCGGTCTTGCCGAGGTCGGCGTTGACCGCGCCGCTCTTGCCAACAACGATGCTGCCCTGGGTAACGACGACGACGGCATTATCGCCAGCCGCACCAGTGGAGTTGTCCGAGCCGTCCCGCGCCACGCCGATACAGCGCAGCCCGGCGGTGTCGCTCGCCGGAACCAGATAGCCAGCGGCGTTGAGGCAGACGAAGCCGCCCTTGAAGATGCGGGTGTTGGCGGCGACGGGCAGAGGAAGCTGCCAGCCGACGGCGAAGCGTTCGTTGTAACGATTGGCGGTGAGTGCCATTAGGTCTCCTTGTTAGGTGAATGGTGGCGATACAAAGCGCGCGAGGTGTTGTAGGGGCAGGCCCCTGTGCCTGCCCTGGTTTGGTAATGTAATATGTTTTAACGAGGGCGAATACAAGATTCGCCCCTACCAGCGTATTCCAAATATCCTCGTGGTTTTACGTAGGGGCCGACCTTTAGGTCGGCCCGTGGAACGGGAAATGATACAAATCCTGCGAGATGTTGACGTTAAGACAAGGGGTTTTAACCCCTTGCGATGTTTGGTGCGTCTTCCTGTTTGGCGGGCCGACCTAAAGGTCGGCCCCTACGTTGGTATGAACAGGTTTGTAGGGGCGCACCTGTGTGTGCGCCCTTCGCAAAAGGACAAGTGCAAGCGAGCAGTGGCGAGCGGATAACCGTGGCTAACCTCGTTAAACTACTACGGATTTAGCCGCGAAGGTGTGGTGCAGCGCACTGCGCTGCCGTCCTATTACTAAGGTAATGCGCCAGCTCCGTCGGTGGCAGACCAAAGCGTCGGGCAACCCGCTCGACCTCAGAATCCACGGTGGGAGCGGCAAAGGGACGAGTCGCCGCGCCGAGCTTCACCCCACGACGGCGGTAGGTATCGAGCAGCAGCCCGCACGCGGCATCATCGGGCAGCAACGTGAGTAGAGAGAGAACATCACCCCGCAGCTCCACGGGCAGCAGACCAGCGGCGATCAGCCCGTCCAGCTCCTCTTCGATGACAAGTCGGTCGGCTTTGGTGGAATCGTCAGCCTTGTTGTCCGAAAAATCCTTCCGCGCCGCTGCCAGGGCAATCGCCAGCTCCCGCGCTCCGGCGAGGCGGACGAAAGGCTCCTGCCGCCGCACGTGGGGGTCGTTGACCAGGCTGACCTCCAGAATCGCCTCCTCCCAGAAGTTTCCGCTATCATCGGCAAGAGGCCCCAGAGCCAGCGAGGTGTGCTTGATCGTCTGATTCTCGACGAGAGCCGCCACATCGGGGCGGGTGATCACCAGGACGGCGTAGAGCTTGTCCCCGGCGGGGGAGAGTTCGAGGGACTCCACCCAGCCCGCGTTGGCGGCGGGGTCGGGGTCATGCCCCAGCGGGACGGGCAGCTCCACGCCGGAGTCCTTCGCCGCCTCGAAGCTGGCGACCCAACCGGCAAGCCGCTCCGCCGTGAAGGCAAGCTCACCGTCGGGATGAGAGTAACTCCCAACCCGGGCGATCTCCTTGCGGAACTTTTTCGCGGGGACAGCCACCGTGGGATTAGCCGCCACCGACGGACTGGTCGGCAAAGGGTCTGTTGGTAAGGGAGCAAATGGTGTGCGCTGCATCTTCCTCCTTGGTTTAGGTATTATTTGTGGGTGCGTATCGGGTTGTTGATATTGAGGTTAAAGTTGAGTTTGAGGATTGATATTGGTGTTGAGGTTAATGAACTATCGAAGGTGATAAACTGAGGGCATACAAAAAGCCGCCCAAAGGCGGCTGGTGGTAAGGTTGGTAGTGGAGTTGCTACTTTGATTTCGGTAGTTTACTAATGGCTTTTTTTACATCTTTAGCATCTACTATCGCATCTGAAGCATCCTGCTCAAGGTCAGCTGGATAGCTGTCTTCGTAATCAGCATCTCTCCTCATTGATTTGAGCTCATTCAAGTAATTATGGATTGTTTTGGCAATCAGTGGTTTATACTTAAATCTTTTATCTTTCTCCTTTAAGAATGTTTCTTTCACAATGTTATGAGCTTCACCACTTTTGGGAATTGTATCTCCGGTTCCTATGAGATAATTTCGTGCTAAACAAAATGCACCATAATAAGCTCGGCTTATAGCCGACCTAAGACTAGCCGTATAATTTGCTCTATCAGATGCATCATTGTTAGAGAGGTATTCAGCTAGTTCAATATACTCTTCCCAGATTCCATCATCTGTGTTGTTCATTTTGCTTTCTTACGAAACGAATGACCAGATGTTTACTTAGTAACTCTAGTCTTGGGAACCACCAATTCTCTTTATAGATTTTCCGTTTTGAAACCAGCTCCTCATACGATAACTCTGTATTAACGTACAACACCAATTGTCCCGTGGAAATATCACTTGTCTCTGCCCAAAAACGAATTGTTAGCTCAGCCTCGCCAAAGTAATTTTCAATCACCCCCGGCAGTTCTTTCAGTGCATTCTCCAGGTCTTTGCTACCGACCTTCTCCAGGTCGTCGTTATTGGCTGCCAGCAGATATTCCTTAACCTTTGCTCTGTCCTCGACCTCATAGGCAGAAAGCAGCTGGTCAATCTGAGCTGTAGGGCTTGAGGCTACAGGAATCTCTGTGTCTATATCGGTACTGGACACAGAAATCTTAGACTCTAGTAGTTTACCCATCAGAGCCTGCCAACCAAGATGAAATATTGTCTTCACCACTTCAGAACTTTGAGAAGTGGGAAGTCTTTTCTCTCTGGGAAGTGTGTGTTCCATTAGTTCTCTTCCTGCTCTCGAAGTTGCTCAAGTACATCTGCCAATTGCCCCTCAAGTGCTTTATATAATCCCAATGCCGTGTGTATTGGCAAAACAAGGCGTACTATAGGGGGTCTGGTTAGCTTAAAGTCTCCGGTTTTGACGGCTTCACTTTTCTCTTCCTCAGAGATTATACCCGTATCTATGAAATCAATACCAACCATTACCTCACGCCGCTGAACTAGAGCATAGTCAACAAACTGCCGTGGTTTATCGCTTGACTCCATCCTAATAGCAACGTTTCCTGTTACTTTCTCTTTCATCTTTCTCCTTAGCAGGTGTCGGAACTATACACAGCTCCCGCAGGGGCAGTTTACCATAAAACTACCCCTTGTCAACAGGGGGGGGAGTTATGTCTGCTTCTTCGCCAGCCCCTCTTCCCGCTCTATCAGCGGGACGCTTAGTTCTCCGGCGATTTGCTCCACGGAGAGGTCAGCCTCACCCTTACGAATCAGCTCGACGAGGAGTTCCTTATACAGCTCTCGGCGGGAGCTTGCCAGAGTGGCGATGACCAAGCGGGGGCGGGCGTTTGGATAGCCCAGCAGCGTGGAGAGCGGGTCGAGGAGTCCGGCGGAGATCTGCTCTGCCAGCTCCTTTGCCAGCCCGTCCAGGGTCAGCAGGAAGGTGTTGACCTGCTCGGCGACCAGGGCGTGGGAGCCTGCGCCGTCCTGATAGAGCGCCTTCTCCGGCACGAAGAGGCTGGTGAGGAGCATCCGCGAGAGGTACTTCACCCAGTCGAGCAGCGGCCCTACGTCCGCCGTGTTCTTCAGCAGCTCGATCTCCCAGCCCGGGCGGTCTTTCTCTGTGGGCTGGGGCAGGGCGATGGCGGGATGCTCGGAGTTCAGCCGCTTGGCAAGCTCCAGGGCGCGCGCCTCGTTTGCCGGAGCCGCCTTGCCAGCGGAATCCACGGTCAGCTCCGCCGGATAGCGGACGACTGCCTGTGGCAGGGCATGACGCTCCAGCCAGCGGTTGCCGTAGAGGACGGCGTAGGTGAGCGCGCGCCAGAAGGGCCACGCCGGGGTGAGGTGGCTCCGCCCCGCTGGGTCGCCGAACTCCGCCCCGTGGGTCAGCCAGAGGTACTTCAAGTCCTTTAGTTCCACGGACTTCTGTCCGCCCTGCCAGCGCACGCCCTTCACCCGACCATCGTCGTCGGTAAGTGGCTCTACGCGGGAGGGATCCAGCCCCCTGGTCTCGGCGATGATTGTCCGCTCGCCACGACGGTCGAAGACCAGCTCGATGGCGGCGTGGCCGTAATCCAGCACGGTGAGTGCCTGGGTCATCAGCCGTCGCCAGATCGGCTCAAGCTGACTGCGCAGCTCCCTGGCAAGCTCAGGGTCGTCGGCGGTGATGCTCCACTCGGCGGAGATGATCGGTCCTTTAATAACGTTAAGGGCGGCGGCAACCAGACCGTGGCGGCGCATCTGATTCAGCACGGCGAGGCTCGGTCGTCCACCCTCCGGGGGCGTGGGCAGGGAGCTAACGGCGCGAGGCCGCCCCAGAGGCGAAGCAGCAGCGAGGTTTTTCGTCTTGCGTTTGTTACGGATAAAGAAAGGCATGAGGTCTCCGATTGAAAGGTATAAAAAAAGACCCGGCGAACCGAGTCTTTTAGCGAGATTACCTGGAATTAGTTCATTTTGATGTTAAGGTTATAGCCTCCGCCCGAATGATTCTGAAGAATCTTGACGGAGTGTGTTCTTTCGAGGGTCAGGCTTGTAACATGATGTACATTTAATACAGCATCCTGTAAATCATTATTTGATTCCAGCGGTGTAACTTTAAGTCCAATTCTCTTCGCCTCATCAATTGGGATGTGTCGACCGTGAAACAATGTTTCCGAATGGCTTGTAAGATAATCTACTATGTTATCGACTACTTTCGCTTTGGACCCCTTAAGCATACCCGTTTCCAAAGCATACCGACATATCTGCTTTGAAAGATCCATCGCCTTTATTGCCTCTTCGTAGATGAGGGGATTACCATACTTATTTATTATCATACTCCAATAACTAATGGTATCGGGGTTACTCACCAGTTCTTTCTTAGCCGTCTCAAATTGTTCTTTGATTCCGTGTACACTCAACCCGTAAAACTGTGGATCAATGGGACCAATACTTGAATGTTTACCCATAAATATTTCTTTGCCACAGCAGGCAATCATTGTCCCACCCGACATAGCAAGATGGGGAATAAATATCCTGACATCGTCGTTGAACATCTCTCTTATATATTTAATAATTGCTTCTGTCGCAGCAACATCACCACCGGGGGTATGCAAAATCAAATCAAGACCTAACGACCGCTTAAGACTATGGAACACATTCATAAATCCGTTCATATCCTTATCGTTAATATTATACACGTCCTGAACACTATCAGGAAGTGGTGTTTTCAGACTTTGCTGAAGCCATCCAGAATAGTACACCACAATATTTCTACCAGTTACTTCGTGCAACTCCAACAAGTATTTACGTCTAACATTGTCATAAGCATTCCCCTTCTTCTCTATCAACTGAATTTCTTCGGCAATATCATTGACGTTAGGCATAGTAAACCTCTTCCAGAACGATTTCCATGTCTGGAGCATCTTTCAAACGCCAATCGTAGTTGCGACGGCGGATGTTTGAAGGAGTAGGTCCAGGTACGAGCTTTAGCAGCTCAAAAAGCTCCTCAGCCTCTTTAAGATAATCTCTTTCCTCAACCTGTGCTGGTTTTTTGCTGCTCATCATCCCTCCTTCGAACTTAAAAAAACTTAAAACCTGAGTCAGTCAACACTTTCAACACTTTCAACACT
>SWBW01009703.1_pt1 | contig 15501 bp, 10 predicted proteins | sample 4693041 | NCBI WGS metagenome assembly SWBW01 (sample SAMN10267271, study PRJNA491770) | bioreactor metagenome | isolation source: DHS bioreactor inoculated with marine methane seep sediment | place: Japan: Omine Ridge, Nankai Trough | collected 2006-05-06 | reverse complement strand
CATAACGCACCCGGAGGCGGAGCTGGCTTACCCGTTCTTTGCTTCGTCCAGCGACACCAGATGGTTTTCTTCGAGGCGGTTAAGGAAATCGGTCAGGTCGCCGCGAAGCTGTTCCGGCGTTACCTCAAACTCGTCCAGCACCCGGGTTTCAATCTCACCGAGATTGAGCTTGCCGTCAATCAGCTCCCAGATGAAGCTGGCGGTTTCGTTGAAGGTATGCAGAAAACCGTCATCGGGAGTAATGGCGAAGATTTCACCGTCAAGCTCCCGCCAGGGGAGGTTGGAGGATGGCTGGGGAACAATCGCCGGGTCAAAGATTTTCATAGGTTATGTTTCGTCCTCATCTGACCAGTACCGTTTTAAGATAAGACAGCAGATAAACGAGACCGCGCGCGGGCTGATCTACCAAATAGAGGGCAAGGAGCCGCGCCCGCAGTCTGTTCCAGCGACCAGTTACTCCCACAAGCTCTCGGAGCAGTTGGTTTGGCTTCAGGACAGCCCCGGCGGGCAGACGCTCCCGCAGACCGGGATAACGCCGCAGCCAGGCAAGAGTGAACTGGACGGTGCGCAGCAGACCCACGGAGCGTGCTTTTTTGAGCAACGACTCCCAGTCCACCTGGTCCGTCAGCAGGTAGATGTCATACGCCCAGAGCAGGTGCGGCTCGTAGAGGTGCTTGCCGCCGAGATGAACCAGCGCGAAGAGCAGGGCGTTCTCTTTTGAGGGTACCGAGGCGGGGCAGTCTCCCAGCCAGATTGTCTCGGACTTTTCGGCAAAGTTGCTTATGCCACGGTAACGCCCGGGCGCGACCAGCTCGTAGTGCAGCTCAACGACCTGACCGCCCTTTGTCCACTTCAGGTGATTCCAGGTTTTCCAGAGCAAACTCGCCCGGCGACCCCGGTCGGCGAGATACCAACCCAGTTCATCGGCAATCCTCGCGAACTCCGCCACCCGGTGGCGCGGCAGGTAGAGGTCAATGTCGCTGGTTGGGCGGGTCAGGGGGGGATAAAATCGCCTGGCGAAATCGGCACCCTTGAGGAGCAGAGGACGCAACACCGTCATCGCGCAAAGCAACTCTTTCAACGCCGCTTCACCGAGAAGCTCTCCGGTTGCCAGCCGACGGGATTGGCGACTGAACGATTCCCTTAACTTTAGCGGCAAGAACTGTGCCAACTTTGATTGTTTAAGCCGCCAGTAAACCAGTGGAACCAGCCGTTCCCGCTCCAGCAGTGCCATAGCGTCGGGTTCGTTTTTTATCCAACGCGGCAAACTCTCTGAATCGGGAGCAACCAGAGCGGCGAAGAGTGTTACTTTTTGCCCCGCAGGCGTTGCCAAAGTGAACCTTTTTTCTGTTTGGTTTCCTCACCATAGCGATGGTAATAGTAATAATAACGCCGCGCGCGGTAACTTTTTGAAATATCAACCTTGTTCAGCACAAAGCCAATTACCGAGACTCGCGCCTGACGCAGCAGCTTAACTGTTTCGCGGGCGGCATCGAGCTGGGTTCCCGCTGATTGCAGGACGATGATTGTGCCGTCGGCGATAGTCCCCAGAATTGCCGGGTCGGTTACCGCCAATACCGGCGGAGTATCCATGATAATCCGGTCGTACCGCTCTTTAAGCCGCTCCAGGATGTCCGCCGTTCGTCGGCTGGAGAGCAGCTCTGAAGGGTTGGGGGGCAGATGACCCGATGTCAGGATGTCGAGGTTCTCTACCTCGGTGGGGCGCAGAACCTCGTCCTCGGTGCGGTCTCCCAGAATAAGCTCGGTAAAGCCCGGAGTGGAGGGCATCCTGAACAGCTTGTGCAGGCGCGCCTTGCGCAGGTCGGTATCAATCAGCAGGGTTTTGTTGCCCTGCTGGGCGACGGAGATACCAATGTTCGCCACCGTGGTGGTTTTGCCCTCACCCTTGCCCGGACTGGTTACCGAGAGGAGGTGTATCTTTTTGTCAACACTGAAATACTGAATGTTTGTCCGCAGCACCCGGTACGCCTCGGCAACCGGCGAGCGGGGATTGCTCAACAGTATTGGAAGCGTTTGCGCCTGAGTAGGGTCAATATCCGCCGGAAGGGGAATGTATCCAATCGCGGTGAGTCCGGTGGCGCGGGTAACCTCTTCGGCAGTTTTCACCGTTGTATCGTTAAACTCAATCAGCAGAGCCAGCCCCACCCCAACGACCAGCCCCAGCATAAAACCAATCATCAGGTCAGAGGCGTGGTTGGGGCTAATCGGAGCAAGCGGAGTCATCGCGTGGTCAAGTATCCGCACATCGGCGGCTTCCATCTTTTCGTTGATCTGGGCTTCTTCGTAGCGTTGCAGGAGCATCGAGTGGATGTTTGCCTGGACATCGGTTTTACGAACCAGCAGCTCCAGCTCCATCTCCCGGCGGGGAAGCTCTTCGTAGAGAGCGTCGTACTGTACTCGCTCCTGGTCAACTTCCCTGATACGGGAGCGGATTCCCTCTATCTTTGATGCCAGAATACCCACCGTAGCGGCATCACGCAGAGCGTCGGTCAGCCGTTCCATCGTCGAGGTAAGCTGGCGGTCTATTTCTTCGAGCCGTGGATTGAGCGGTCCCGTTGTTTCCGCGAGTCGGGCGCGTTCCTCTCTATAAGCGACAACCTCGCTGGCGATAGCCATCAGAGCGACATCGCCCTTCAGCACAGTCAATGAAGTCAGCGCAACCACAATCCCCGGATCGGGATTTATCCCGTTGATGTTACTAAGAACCGTATTCTGGATGGAGAGGTACTCCGCCAGTTCATCTTCGTAGCCACGACGACGGGTCTGGATTTCGGCGAGCTTGGTGATGGTTGCTCTGGACTCGTGGTCGAAGGAAGCGATTCCTGTTGTCTCTTTGTACTCTCGCACCAGGTCTTCTGCCTGGCGCAGCTTCAACTCGGCAACCACAATCTGCTTGCTGATGAAATCGCTGACCACAGAGGCTTTTTCCTGTTTCCAGCCGAGATTCTGTTCCTGGTAGCTTTCGGCAACGGTATTGGCAATCCGCGAACACATCACCGGATCGCTGTGAGAGACACTAATCAGGAAGGTGTTACCGCTGCCCTCGCTAATCTGAGTGCCGCGACGGAGTCCCTCCGCCAGAGGAATAGGGTCGAGGGTCGAAAAACCGATGATCCTGCCCGACTCCGGTGTTGGATCGTGAAGGGTGAAGCTCAGGAGCAGGTCGCCAGCCGAAGAACGGTGTTCGAAAAGTCCGTCGTACTGACCAGTCCCCAGCGAGACCCCGGCATCGTTGAACACCTCAAAGGTGGTGCCATTTTCAACGAGGCGATAATCCCCTGCCGCCAGCCCCTGACCAACGTAGGGTTCCTCGAACAGGATATTTCTGGGCAGAGCCGCCGCTGGCTCAAAAGCCATGGCGAGGCGATTGACCACGTCGAGAGAAATCGCCCGACTCTGGAGAATCTGCATCTCGGTTTCCATCCGGTTGGGATAGAAGCCGATGGGCGAATAGCGTGAAATTACCTGGCTGTCTGAGTTGTCGGTTTCGTAGAGAATTGAGGTTGTCGCCATGTAAATCGGCGTGGTCGTGTAGGTGTTGACCGCGTAGATTCCGGTAAGGAAAAGCACCGAGAAGAGGATAATCCACTTCCGCTTTCGCAGAATAATCAGGTATTCACCGAGCCGGGGCGCGGAGGATGGCTCAGCTGGTATTAGAGTAGCCTGTTTGGAGGATTTTTGTTCCACAGAAACCTTAGAGCAACCTGCGAGGTTGTGTTGTGCGTCAATAATCTCAAAAGACCTTTGAATAAGTCTGTGTTTTCGTAAAAGATGGACTCCGTCCATCTCACGGCGGGCATTAAAATGCCCGCCCTACATTTGCTGTTGGCGCAATCAGTACGGGAGGTAACGTGATGCTGCACCCGGAACTGACCTTCGGTCAGAACATCTTGAGCAGCCAGCCCGGTAACATGATCTTTATGAGCGAGTAATGACGAGCGGTGAAACGCGGAATTGAACTCTATTTAAGTAAGACCATCCATCGCGAAAGCGTGATGCAACGCACCGCGTTGTTAACCCTCTGACAAACCAACGAGCAGCGACCAACGGAAGCGTGTACGCGGAGGTTGATGCAATTAGTTCTGAGCCATCCACCGCGAAAGTGTGATGCAACGCACCGCGTTGTTAACCTTCTGGCAAACCAACGAGCAGCGACCAACGGGAGCGTGTACGCGGCGGTGAATGTAACTTAACCTAAACCAACTACCGCGAAAGAGAAATCACCAGATGAGGTTGTAGAGTCGGTTGACGTTGAAGACCAGTCCGAGGCTGGGGGAGATTTTGTAGAGGAAGTTGTTCCAGTCTCCGATGAAGGTACGGGGGACATAGACTATGTCTCCGGCGGAGAGGGTGATGTCTCGCGCCGCTTCGCCGTAGTTGAAGATGCGGTGGGCGTTTACGACGTAGAGTTTGATTTTATCGGGGAGGACACGAATGATGGCAACTTCGCTATCCACGGGATCGCCGTAGAAACCTCCTGCCAGGGAGAGTGCCTCGATGAGGCTGATTCTGGCACGGTAGGCGTAGCGTCCCGGAGTCTTGACCTCGCCCAGAACGTAAATCTTGCAACTGTTGTATTCGTAAACATCTACGCCGACCTCAAGCCGTCCCAGGTAGGGTTCCCAGGACGTGGTTAGCGCGTTGCGTAGTTCGCGGATGGTTAGCCCGACGGCGACGAAGTCGTTCAGGTAGGGAAGGTGGAGGTAGCCTTCGGGGTCGATGTGGTGAATGCCGCTTAGTTCGAGATTGCCCAGAACGGTGATTTTGATGGCATCGTCAATCCCTAGGCGATAGATGGTCTCGCTGAGAGTCGCCTCGTCCTGATGCTCCAGGTAGATAACCTCGGTCTCAAACTCGGTTATCGGCTCATCGGCTGCCCAGAGGGGGAAACAGAAGAGAAGGATTATCGCCAGGACAAAGCTGGAGTGATAGCGCGTCATCTGGTCAGGCTTTTCGAGAGATGGGGTTCATTTACAATACCAGACGGAGATAGACTACATGATACCACCCCGTCCAGTTTGAATTATATGCCCTCACTGGCTATGGGTCAAGGCTGGACAAGGGGGTATATTTGCCCATTGATGGGTAATAATGCCCCATCACCCCGGGTAACAGTCCATAGCTTGACCAGCCGACCTTGTCGCTGGTAAAATACCCTTTCTCACATTTGTATGAGTTTGTCGAAAATAGCCGCCGTTCGGGTGATTGTTCCGAATGGATAGCCTGCTCAAACTTTTTTACGCCAGCTAACCAGGTTCGGCTGCCGACCAGTAACCAATGGCACCGCCAAACACGAAAGATTACCATGCACAACGTCGTCTGTATCAAGCAGGTTCCCGACATCGCCAACGTCAGGATCAATCCTGAAAGCAACACCCTCATGCGCGAGGGTATCCCCAGCACCACCAACCCTTTCGACCTCTACGCCCTGGAGGCAGCTCTCAGCCTCCGCGACGAATACGGAGGCAAGGTTACGGTAATCACGATGGGACCGCCCCAGGCGGAGCAGGTTCTGCGCAGTGCCGTGGCGATGGGAGCCGACGAGGTGCTGCTGCTCTCCGACCGCGCCTTCGCCGGAGCCGATACCCTGGCAACCAGCTTTGTCCTGGCGCGAGCCATCGAAAAGCTCAAGCCGCGACCTGACCTGGTCTTTACCGGAAAGCAGGCAATCGACGGCGATACCGGACAGGTCGGACCGGGAATCGCCCGCCGCCTGGACTGGACTCAGCTTACCTACGCCTATCGAATTGGCAAGTCGAGTAAAGGTAAGATCGAGGTTGAGCGGCTGTTGGAGAACGGTCGTGAACTCCTCACCGCCGAGCTTCCTGCCGTGGTGAGCGTGGTCAAAGACCTCAACGCCCCGCGCCTGCCCAGCCTGCGCGGTCTGCGCCGTTCCAGAGAGATCGAGATTCCCGCCTGGGGTAACAACGAGCTGGAGCTTGACCCCGAAGAGGTCGGACTGGCTGGCTCGCCAACCCAGGTCGTAAAAATCACCACGCCCACCAGCGAGCTTGGTGACGGCGAACTGACCGAGGCTCCACCCAAAGAAGCCGCCGCGTTGCTGGTCAAGTGGCTCGACGACAACAAGGTACTACAGGGCTAGGTTTTCCACAGTTTACTTTTGAGACTTAAACCACTGCTTCAGGTGGTAGTTTAGCAAGTTTACGTTTTTCCGGAGACGAACAAGTGGCATATTTACGAATTTCAGAACGACTCTGCATCGGCTGCGCCAAGTGTATTACGGTTTGTCCTTTCGCCGCACTAGAGATGGACGGCGACGTGGCAAAGGTCAACGACCTCTGTACCGATTGCGGGGCCTGCGTTGAAAGCTGTCCCGTCGAGGCGATTATCCTCGACCGACCAGAATCCAGTGGTGGCATGGAGCTTTCCGACTACCGGGGGGTCTGGGTCGCCGTGGAGCATTTCGACGGCAAGGTTGCCCACGTCAGTCTGGAGCTTTTGGGCAAGGGACGCGAGCTGGCTAACGACCTCGACGTTCCGCTTTCCGCCCTGCTCTTGAGCAGCGAGGTTAACGAGATGGTGGACACCCTCTTCGCCCACGGCGCGGACAATGTTCACCTGGTGGAGAATCCCCTCTTTGGTCATTACAACACCGACGGCTATGTGAAGACGGCCGCCGAGGTTATCGAGAAGTACAAGCCCGAAGTTATCCTCTTCGGAGCCACCAACAACGGGCGCGACTTTGCCGGAGCATTGGCGACCCGCCTGAGAACCGGCCTCACCGCCGACTGTACGGGACTTTCGATTGACCGAGAGCATCGCCGCCTGCTCCAGACCCGCCCCGCCTTCGGCGGTAACATCATGGCGACGATTATCTGCCCGAAGCATCGACCCCAGATGGCAACAGTGCGTGCGAAGGTCTTTCCCGCGCCAGAACCGACCAAGCGGAAGGGCAAGCTGATCAAGAGCGCGACCACCCTTATCAAGAGCGACCTGCGCACCGTCCTGCGGAAGTTCATCGCCACCGAGGCAGGATTCAACATCGCCGACGCGAAGATTATTGTCTCTGGTGGACGCGGCGTGGGCAAGCCGGAGAAGTTCAAAATTATCTACGACCTGGCAGAGGCCCTCGGCGGAGCCGTTGGTGCCAGTCGAGCCGCCGTTGACGCGGGCTGGATTGACTACCCCCATCAGGTCGGTCAGACAGGACGCACCGTCCGCCCGAAGCTCTACATCGCCTGCGGTATCTCCGGGGCAATCCAGCACCTTGCCGGAATGAAGACCGCCGAGTACATCATCGCCATCAACAAAGATGCCAGCGCGCCGATTTTCGACTACGCCCACTTCGGCATCGTCGGCGACCTCCACGAGGTCATCCCGGAATTGATCAAGCAGTTGAAGACGTAGGGGCGAAGCGTGTCTTCGCCCAACGCCGTGATTACGAAGGGCGGACACCAGTTTCAATGAGAACAGGTACGCACCTACAAACCAGCAACGGGAGCATTGCGCAGCAAAACCATTAATGACAATTGAAAGCGTACACTATTCGCGTTAACCCCTCACCCCGACCCTCTCCCCAGAGGGGAGAGGGAGAAACCTCGTGAACGACCCGACCCAAACGGCATTATTATTCTTACCGAAGTTACAAGCTAACCATTAAACAGCCATACCCCGGACATTGCGCAGCAAAACCATTAACATCTGATGGTTTTCTGGGCGAAGCCCAGTACTGTGATGCAACGCACCGCGTTGCTAAGGAGTTTTGTGAACGGAAACGAAGAAGGCAGCGGAATGACCGGACGGTTGATTATTGCCGTGGTACTCTCGATTGCCGTGATGATCGGAATCAACTTTCTCTTCCCCGGCGACGAAGAAGAGCCAGCGACCAGCGAGCAAATCGCCGAGGGTCAGCTTGCCATCGGAGCCGTCGATGGTACTGCTTCCACTGAGGCAGTTGCCCCGGTAGCTGAAGCAATCCCGGCTGTGGGAGCTGAACCGACTCCCGCAGCAACGGGGGTCAGTCCGGCGGCCGTGAAGGATGGAACAACTCCCCCCCTTCCCGCGCCTGGTACTACAACTCCCGTACAGGCGGAGCCAGCCAAACCCGTTGCTGACCAGTACAAAGGTGAGCTGCTGGTTACCATCGAGACCGACCTGGCGGTTTTCCGCTTTTCTAACATCGGCGGGGCAATCCGTTCCATAACCCTCAAAGACCATGAGGATTATGACGGCAGCCAGTTGACTCTCTTCAACAAACTATCCGGCGAATACTTCCCCGGAATGCTCACGGTGAACGGCGTTGACCCCCGGATGGTTTACGACTCCAACCTGCCTTCGGGGCATCAGACGATTACCGGCGACGAGCAGATAACCCTGCGCTACTACACCTGGGTTGGGGCGGCGCGAGTGGTGAAGAGCTACACCCTGCGCGGCGATTCCTACCTCGGCTATCTCGACCTCGATGTCAGCAGCTCCACGGTGGCAGCCCACCGCCTCGACCTTCATCTCGGAACAGGGCTGGATCGTCAGGGCGAAATGCGCGAGGCGATCAAAGACACCCTGGTAACGATGGCTCTGGTCGGCGACGACGAGTTTGAAGAAAATCCCGGCAGCAACGACCTCGAAGAGATGTCCGGCGTGATCGGAAACGTTGCCGTCTGCGATCAATACTTCGCCTTCGCCCTCAAACCGACGGTCGGCTTCACCGGGCGGATGGCTCTGGAGCCTCTTGCTGCGGAGCCGAAGATTGCCAACACCGTGCTGAACTTCACCACGGACGCGGCGGGTAACTTCAACGAACACTTCCTGATGTACGTCGGACCAAAGAGCTACGACAGCCTCGATGCCCTGGGAATGGCGAACGTGGTCAACCTGGGCTGGAGCTTCATCGCGCCTCTCTCCATCGGAGCCTTAAAGCTGCTCAACTTCTTCTACTCCTTCCTCGGCAACTACGGGCTGGCGATTCTGTTGCTAACCCTGGCACTCAAGCTGGCTCTCTTCCCGCTGACCAACCGCAGCTTTAAGTCCTCAATGGCGATGCAGCGGCTGGCACCACGGGTTGAGGCGATCAAGCAGAAATACGCCAACGACCAGCAGCGAGCCAATACCGAGGTCATGGCGCTGTACAAGAAGCACAAGGTATCGCCCCTCGGCGGCTGCCTGCCTCTGCTGCTCCAGATGCCAGTCTTCATCGCCCTCTTCGGCGCGTTACGAAACGCCGTGGAGCTGCGCGGGGCTGGTCTCCTCTGGATTACCGACCTCACCCTGCCCGACGCGCTCTTCTCCTGGGGTCTCGACATCCCGCTGATCGGCTCGACATTCAACCTGCTGCCCCTGTTCATGATCGCCGCGATGTGGTTCCAGAACAAGCAGATGGCGAAGCGAGGAACCCCACAGGCGGGATTCACCAAGTATCTGCCCTTCATCTTCGGCGTGATGTTCTACCAGATGCCGTCGGGACTGGTACTGTACTGGGTCTTTAACACCGTCCTGACCATCGGTCAGCAGGCGTTGATTATCCGCAAGCAGGATGACGACCAGGCCCTGATCGAAGCCTCGGTTCCCCGTGGTAAAAAGAACAAAAGAAAAAACCAGCAGGAACCGCTGGCGATCGTTGACGCTCAACCTGTCAGGGAAAAACCAAAGCCGGGCCACGAGGTCTGCTGCGATAAGTGCAATCACAAGACCGACTGGAGCAAGACCAAGCGGCGGAGCTTTATCAACGTCAATCTGCGTACCGGGGGCAACGGCGACGTGCAGGGGGTTTACTGCCCCAAGTGCGGCAACGCCCTCGCCCTGGCAATTGACGATGACGACCGTTACAACATGGCAGGCGGCGACTGGGAAACCCCGCCACCAAGCAAAGACGACGACTCCTGGGGCAAGATACTTCCCGCGCCCAATCCCGGAGAAGGCGACTACCGCAAGGTGAAGTGAAAAGTCGTCCAGCATTAAGTAGTATCGTAGGGGCGGACCTTGTGTTCGCCCCTTCGTGAACCATCCGCGAGATTCTAACCCCACAGAGGCAGGCCCCTGTGCCTGCCCTTTTGCGTTTGAATAATCACAATTAAAGTGTTAGAGATTTCCTTGACACCCACAAAGCATTTTGATATTGTTCGAGGGCATGGTGAGTGAAGGAGCTTAACGCTTCTCTCGCACCACAACCTACCTTTAACCTCCAACTTGGGAGAAAAATGAAGAAGTTAGTACTGATGCTGGTTCTTGCTGTTTCTGTTAGCTTTGCCGGGATTGATGTCCTCGTGGCATACGCCGATTCTGCTACCTCACAGGCTCAGGCAGCGATAACCCATGCCGACTATGATAGCGTTGATTTCCTGGATGTCCGCTCTACAACCCCTGATGTTGCTACGCTTTCCGCCTACGATGTTGTCCTGACCTGGTCGAATTATCCCTATCAAGACGCAACAACGATGGGTAACAACCTCGCCGACTACGTTGATGCCGGTGGTAAGGTCATTGTGTGTGTCTTTAGTTTGCATGACGGTAGTTACGGTCTTGCTGGACGCATTGTTAGTGATGCTGCCTACTGCCCACTTACCACTGTTAGTAGTGGCAACGGCTACACAGACCTCGGTTCCTTCGATCCTCACCTGATTATGGATGGTGTTGCCAGCATCTCCGGCATCTATTACTGGCGCAATTGTGATCTTGAATCCGGTGCCACCTGGATAGCCGATAACACGAATGGTTACGACCTCGCCGCTATCAACGCAGCAGAAGACGTGGTTGGACTCAACCTTTACCTCGGCGATGACCTCCGCTGGACCGGCGACGGCTGGACGATGATCAACAACGCCATCCGCTACATCGGCGATTTTGTTATTCCAGAGGTCAGCGGACAGCTTCCCGCCGACGGAGCAACTGGTGTTGCGGTAACCTCCGACATCGTCTTCCACGTTACCGATGATATGATAGGTGTTGATACTTCCACCATCAGCTTCAGCGTCGAGGACGGTGCAAAGGCAGCCTCCAGCACTAACAGCCTGACGAATATTGGAAATACCGCGACCATCAGCCTGTCTAGCCGGGGCAGCACCGGGGCGATCACCGGTACGCTGGTTACTGACGACACCGACCCCAACGATGTCATCTGCACCTTCACGCCTGACAGCAACCTGCCGCCGGACACCATCACCTGCACCATCGCCGCTGGCTTGGCAGACGACGCTGGCAATGAAACCGCCGCCGACATTGTCTGGAGCTTCGACACCGCTGGCTCGGCAATTGAAGAAACCACCTGGGGACAGATCAAGGCTGACTTCTAAACCTCCACGAGATTTTGATCCTGTAGGGGCAGGCCCCTGTGCCTGCCCTTTTGCGTTTGAAAAATCACAATTAAAGTGTTAGAGATTTTCTTGACACCCACAAAGCATTTTGATATTGTTCGAGCATAGTGAGTGAAGGAACTTAACGCTTCTCTCTCACAACAACCCACCCTAACCTCCAACTTGGGAGAAAAATGAAGAAGTTACTACTGATGCTGGTTCTTGCTGTATCCGTGAGCTTTGCCGGAATCGATGTCCTGGTGGCGCATTGCGATCCGGGGCAAACCTCACAGGCTGAGGCAGAGATCGCTCATGCTGATTACGACAGCGTTACATTCATGGATGTAAGCAACCAGGGCGGCACAACCCCTGACGTTGCTACCCTTTCCGCCTACGATGTTGTCTTGACCTGGTCGGATTGGAACTATGCTGACGCAACAGCGATGGGTAACAACCTCGCTGACTACGTTGATGGTGGTGGTAAGGTTATAGTGTGTACCTTTGGACTGCACAATGGTGGATATGGGCTTAGTGGACGCATTGTTGACGATGCTGCCTACTGTCCGCTGACCAGTGCTGCTTATAACTTTGTTGACACCGCCCTGGGCAGCTTTGACTCTACTCATATGATTATGGGTGGTGTTACCAGCATTTCCACGATCTTCTACTGGCACAGTTGTGATCTGGAATCTGGTGCCACCTGGATTGCTGACCTGGCGAACGGTTATGACCTGGCTGCTATCAACGCAGCGAAAGACGTGGTTGGCTTTAACCTTTTCCCCGGGGATAACCTCCACTGGACCGGCGACGGCTGGGTAATGCTCAACAACGCCATCCGCTACATCGGCGATTTTACTCTCCCCGCGGTCAGCGGACAGCTTCCCGCCGACGGAGCAACCGGTGTAGCCGTGAACTCCGACATCGTCTTCCACGTTACCGATGACATGATCGGTGTTGATACCAGCACCATCAGCTTCAGCGTTGAGGACGGTGCAAAGGCAGCCTCCAGCACCAACAGCCTGACTGATCTTGGAAATACATCGATCAGCAGCCCTGTGAATACCGGGCATACCTCGACGATCACCGGTACGCTGGTTGTGGACGACACCGACCCCAACGATGTCATCTGCACCTTTACTCCTGACAGCGACCTGCCGCCGGACACCATCACCTGCACCATCGCCGCTGGTCTGGCGGACGACGCTGGCAACGCAACCACCGCCGACATCGTCTGGAGCTTCGATACCGCAGGCTCGGCAATTGAAGAAACCACCTGGGGGCAGATTAAGGCTCTCTAGTAACACAAAGATATTAACCGTAAGGGCGCGACGATTCTTAAAAAATCGTCTGCGCCCTTAAAATATACACCTATCCCGTTCACGGCGGACACCAATCCCCATAGATCAGGTCCGCCCCTACCAACGCATTACAAACATCCACAATATCTTACGTAGGGACGAATCTTGTATTCGCCCTTTTGCTATTCCACCCCTCACCCTAGCCCGTGGACGAGTTCCTCCCCAGAGGGGAGAGGGAGAACATCATGGTGTCTGTACGCACAAAAAAGAGCCTGACCGCTGGGGTCAGGCTCTTTGCAAATGGCGCGGTGGACGGGACTCGAACCCGCAACTTCCGGCGTGACAGGCCGGTGCTCTAACCAAATTGAACTACCACCGCAGCGTTATAGCTTTTCGTTTGAGGGTGAAATTGACGGTTTTATCTTAACACCCCGCCAGAACTACAATCTCTTACCGCTCCACCCTACTTTTTCAACGCCCCCGCCGAGAACACGCCTGTATTTTCAATCTCTTCAGCGTTGACATTCCCTGGCAAGCCCCCCGGAGAGTACGCTTGTATCGTGGTTCCCCGGTAGCCCCCAACTAGCCCTGGGGTTTATCCGGCCCCTTGGTGGGCAGGACAGGGGTCGAACCTGCGACTTCCGGTGTGTAAGACCGGCGCTCTCACCAACTGAGCTACCCGCCCACAGGCTCGCTCGAAGCGTCGAACGAGGGGGAGTTTACTTTGTGAGGGACGGAGATGTCAAGAGGGTTGTGGGGGGAGCTTTAGTAATTTGAGTGGAGGAAGTTGTGGGGACACGGCGCGCCGTGCCTCAATCAACAAGAGTCAGGCAAAAATTACTAGGCTTCTCTTTTCTTGCGTTCCTGTTCTTCACGCAGACGCATGAAGGTTGGGCGTTCGAGGTCGCTTAGTTCCTTGCTGGGCGGTGGCGGGATGATAAGGGTTTCGCCGGGTTTCTTTGGTTCGGACTGAGGGGCTTCCTCGTCGGTGATGTCTATCTGGTCTTCGGTGATGACGGGAATCTCCGCTGACAGCTCGGTGGCGAATCCGGTAGCGATGACCGTAACGGTAACCTGGTCGTCGAACTCGGCCTCGACGGAGCCCCAGATGATCTCGGCGTTCTTGTCAACGACCTCATAGATTTCCTTGTTCATGGACTGCTCGACCTCAAGAAGGGGGAGGTCTTTTCCGGTAACGTTGACCAGCACTCCACTGGCTCCGGTGATGCTGACTCCATCGAGGAGGGGGGAGTTGATCGCGCTGCGAATGGCATCGTTAATGGCGGTATCGCCGGAACCGTAACCAGTTCCCATAATCGCGTCGCCCTTCTCCTTCATGATGGCGGAGACATCGGCGAAGTCAACGTTGACCACACCGGGGACGAGGATGATGTCGCTGATACCCTTGACAGCCTGGTGGAGGATTTCGTCGGCCTCGCCGAAGGCGGCGGTGATTGAGGTGCGCTTCTCGACGATGGAGAGGAGTCGCTGGTTGGGAATGACGATGAGGGTATCGACGAACTTGCGGAACTCCTGGAGTCCGACTTCGGCTTTGCGGTTACGCGCCGGACCTTCGAAGCGGAAGGGTTTGGTAACGATGCCCACGGTGAGGATGTCGCGCTCTTTGGCGAGTTCGGCGATTACCGGAGCAGCTCCGGTTCCGGTTCCACCTCCCATACCAGCGGTGATGAAGAGCATGTCCGTGCCGTCAATCGCCTGGATAAGCTCATCGCGGCTTTCGATGGCGGCCTCACGACCGATGTCCGGGTTCGCGCCGGCACCAAGTCCTTTGGTCAGCTTCTCGCCGAGTTGGATTTTGTAGAAGGCGGCGTTGTTCTCCAGTGCCTGGGAGTCGGTATTGGCGGAGATGAACTCAACCCCCTGAAGACCGGACTCGACCATTCGATTGACCGCGTTTCCACCGCCACCGCCGACACCGATGACCTTGATTCGGGCATGGGCGCGGTGTTCAGATTCAATAAGTTCCAGCATATCTTTCTCCCCGGTAGTTATGAAATAAATAGCGATAAAAGCAGTTGTGGTTGAGGGTAGTCAGTCGAATGGTCGGCCTAGAGGAAGTTCTTTACCCAGTGTTTGAACTGGGAGAAGATGCCCTGGAACATGTTGCGTCCCTCGTAGCTTCTGCCCGATGAGGAGTAGCCCTCGGCTCCGTAGAGTACCAGCCCGACTCCCGTAGAGAAGGACGGGTCGTTAACGGAGTCGTAGAGTCCGCCGATGGGCAGGGGCTTGGCGACACGAATCGGCATCCCAAATATCCGCTCTGCTACCTCAGTAATCCCGTGGAGCTTGCTGGCTCCGCCGGTGAGGGCGATTCCTGAGCGGTTGGTATCGACAAACTTGCTCTGGCTGAGTTCCCGGGCGGCGAGCTGGAAAATCTCGCTCATCCGTGGCTCGATAATCTCAACGATGTGGCGACGGGGGACGACGCGCGCCTCTCTGCCACCAACGCTGGGAACCTCGATCATCTCGTCGGGGGCGACCTGGTCGTAGGAACAGGAGCCGTGGTTGAGTTTCAGCCGCTCCGCCTGCTTGGTGGGAGTGCGCAGCCCGATGGAGACATCGTTGGTAACGGAGTCTCCGCCCAGGGCGATGATTGTGCTGAAGCGCAGCGCGCCATCCACTATCAGGGCGATGTCCGTGGTTCCACCACCGATGTCAATCAGCACCACGCCAAGCTCGCTCTCGTCGTCGGTTAAAACCGCTCTGGCACTAGCCAGGGGTTCGAGGACGATGTCGGCGACCTTCAGCCCGGCACGCTGGACGCTCTTGATGATGTTCTGGACGCTGGTTATCGCGCCGGTAACGATATGTACCTCCGCCTCCAGGCGGACTCCTGACATGCCGATGGGGTTCTTGATGCCGTCCTGGTCGTCAACGATGTATTCCTGGGGCAGGACGTGGATGACCTCGCGATC
>SWBW01002303.1_pt1 | contig 15662 bp, 11 predicted proteins | sample 4693041 | NCBI WGS metagenome assembly SWBW01 (sample SAMN10267271, study PRJNA491770) | bioreactor metagenome | isolation source: DHS bioreactor inoculated with marine methane seep sediment | place: Japan: Omine Ridge, Nankai Trough | collected 2006-05-06 | reverse complement strand
CGCAGTAACATTAATCAACTTAGCAAGTATTTCATTTGCTCAAGAACCTCAATGGTTGAATTATTTCAAAGGTAATTACATAAACGTTTCGGTAGAGGAGGACAATATTATATGGGTTGGTTCAACAGTTGGTTTAATAAAACTGAACAAAACCACGGGAATTTCAACTTTTTACAACTCGTTAAATTCGGACTTGCCCTCTAACGCTATACGTTCAATAGTCATTGATAAAACTGGTGCAAAGTGGATTGGTACTGAAGATGGTGGTTTGGCAAAATTTGACGGCACAAACTGGACAACTTATAATACTGAAAATTCGAATTTGCCTGATAACCGAATTAATGCAATAGCTATTGATAAAAGAAATGATATTTGGGTTGGAACATGGAGCGGGTTAGTAAAATTTGATGATCTAGACTGGACTGTATACAACACTTCAAATTCAGGCTTACCTTCTAACAATGTCCAAGTACTAGCTATAGATGAAAATGATACTAAATGGATAGGTACCCGAGGTAGCTTGGCAAAACTTGAAGGTATACAATGGACAACTTATAATACTGAAAATTCGTGGTTACCTCACAACGATGTTATGTCTTTAACTATTGATGAAAACGAAGTGAAGTGGATTGGTACTAAGGGTGGTTTGGCAAAATTTGATGGCACAACCTGGAAAATATACAACAAAGATACTTCCGGCTTACCCCATAACTGGGTTTCTTCAATATCCATTGACGAAAATGAATCGAAATGGATTGGTACATATGATGGAATAGCAAAATTTGATGGTTCGAGTTGGGTTATATACAATACTGAAAATTCGGATTTACCACATAACAATATCCGGTCAATCGTCATAAATGGAGATGGCACTAAGAGGATTAGCTCTTATGGGGGAGGATTGGTAGATTTTAACGGTACCGACTGGACAGCCTACAATACGTCTAATTCAGGTTTACCTGATGATTGTGTTACTTCAATAGCCATGGAGGGAAGTGGTGTGACGTGGATTGGAACATCGAAAGGTGGTTTGGCAAAATTTGACGGCACCAACTGGATAACATACAATATGGTCAATTCGGGTTTACCCAATAACAATGTCCTTTCTATCGCCATTGACGAAAATGGGGTGAAGTGGATTGGTACTTATCAAGGGGGGTTATCAAAATTTGACGGTATCAACTGGACAACTTATAATACTGAAAATTCGGATTTACGTAGCAATATTGTCTATTATATTGCTATTGAAAAAAGTGGGGTGAAGTGGATCAATGATTTTTTATGGTTGGCAGAATTTGATGGGGAAAATTGGACGATATATGATTCTGATAATTCAGATTTACCGGATAACAGTTTCTCTGAAATTACCATAGGTGAAAATGAACACAAATGGATTGGGACTAATGGAGGAGGATTGGTAAATTTTGACGGCACAGACTGGACGACATACAATACAGATAATTCAGGTTTGCCGAATAACTCTGTGAAATCAATTGCTATAGATAGTAGTAAGACTATTTGGCTTGCTACTTGGGGTGGCGGATTGGTAGAATTTGATGGCACAAACTGGACAACTTACAACGAAGACAATTCAGAATTGCCGCGTGACGGTGTTTACGCATTAGCAATAGGCAAGAGTGGAGACAAATGGATTGGAACCTGGGAAGAAATTATTAAATTTGACGGCACGAACTGGACAACCTACAACTCTTATAATCTAGGCTTGTACTTGAAATATGTAAATTCAATAATTGCGGACACAAATGGGTTTATTTGGATCGGTACTGGAATGAGCGGATTAGTTGTATGTAATGAGAATTATAACCCTTCTTCAATTGTTGACAACAATACTGATGGATCTAGAATACGCATTTACCCTAACCCCGCTATTGATAATGTGAATATTGAATCACTCTCCAATATCGATATTTCATTTATAGAAATAATCAATATTCAGGGCAAGTTGGTTGTAAGTCAAAGGGTTGGGATTAATCAAAATCCAATAGATGTGAGTTGTTTATCCAACGGGCTTTATATAATAAGAATTTACACTGATGGCGGTGTTATAATGAAGAAATTAGTAAAGCAGTAAAAAAATAATTCTTTTTCTCCTACATCTGTGTCCACTACTTTTATACACTTCGGACAAACATCTAGGAGGCGGTGAACTCATTCAATTCGAATCCAAATTCTTGAGAAGTGAAAATAAGTATGGTGCTGATGTTGCATAGAATCTGCAGATAAGGTCTAATTTAAGACAATTGGCATAATTTATTTTAATTAGGTTAGTATGTCAATTAATTGATGCACGATAGCGAATATAGTATTTATAGAATTTCTAAATTGTAAATAGAATTTAAGGAATTTACTAAAAAGTATAAATTTGATATCTTTTACTGAATTGATACCAATGAAAACTGCTTTATTACTTTTAATTAGTACTTATATTCTCTTCATCGGAAAATCATTCTCACAAAGTAATTGCGAAGTACTTGTACCTAATCTTATCGGTCAATATGAAGGTGGTTGTAAAAAAGGATTAGCTTCGGGAGAAGGAATAGCAATTGGAATTGATCAATACAATGGTAAATTCAAGAAAGGTCTTCCTCATGGATATGGAGTGTATAAGTGGTCAACTGGCGAAATCTACGAAGGTGATTGGAATAAAGGGGTTCGGCACGGAATCGGAAAGCATATGGTTCAAATAGAAGAGGACTCCTTAATGACTCTTCAGGGGATCTGGGAAAATGATACGTACAAGGGTGAAGAAGATTTAGAGCCGAAGGTGTTCAATCGACAATCGGTAGATTACTATAAATTCAACCGTATTGGTGACGGCAATTCATTGAAGTTAACTGTATATAGAAATGGAGTGATGAATGGAAATGTGACACAATTATTCGTGTCAACTTCAAGTGGTAAAGTGAGATATTCTGGCGGAAGCTTTAATATTGATGCTGCAAATTTTCCACTAAACTGTGATGTTTTATACAGGACTTATGATCCTATCATCGGTCGTATATCTGAGTCCAAGTTCAAATTTGTTATCCCAGAATCTGGGGATTGGTTGGTAGAGGTTCATAATAATTAATTGGATTATTAACGAGAGGGTCTTAGGCACAAGTCCTAGTGGGCTAACAAATTAATCAGCTGAAAAAGAAACATTTACTAATCACCCAAAGGAAGTCTTTTTTTATTTCTGCCAGGTTTTCATAAGATTTTATCCTAAACCAGTATAAAGTTTAATAGTCACAATGATTGTCTTTAATTAGGTTATTTATTTCTTCAGAATAATATTTGCCGTTTTCAAGAAGCAATCCACAAACGTCCTGAGTTTCACCTAATGCTTTCATTGTCTTTATTTTTAGCTCAATTGCTTTAATACTAAACTGATTATATTTCAAAGCAATATCAATGTATTTCATGGCTTTTGAGTATTCTTTATCTTCCATTAATTTTTCGCTTTTTTCCAGACATTCCATTAATGGCTTTTTATATTCACCTCCTTTGTATATGTACAGCCATATTGTTATTTCTTCAGATATTCTGGTGTTATTAGCGACACCGGGCCTCCATTTACCATTTGTTGCCTGAATCATCTGAATTATAAAACGATCATAAATATGCCCTATCCCTTTGACAATTTTTATATTTTCAACGGTTCCCTGCGGTGTAACTGTAAATGTTGCTTCACAAATATCATTTACATATCCCAATCCAAATAAAACATTGGATGTTGTCGAGAAATGATTTTTTAATAATTTATTGTTACCTCCAAATTGTGCCCTGGAAGTATCCTTATCTGTATCCCATGTACCTCTAATTGATAAGTAAAATAAAGATATATCATTAGCTGGGGCATAGGAAAAACCGAAGATGAGTAATGTAAAAAATATCTTTTTCATTATTTATTTTATAATCCCAATGAAAATTTTACTGGCAAGTTATATTTTACTGCAACGGGGTTCCCTTTCTGCTTTCCAGGATTCCATTTTGGCATTTTCTTTACTACTCGAATTGCTTCTTCGTCACATCCGCCACCAATTCCCCTTAGTACTTTTACATCTGATATGCTTCCATCGCTTAAAATTGTAAAATTGATAAAAACCCTACCCTGAATACCTTTTTTCTTTGCTTCAAGAGGATAAGTTATATTTTCGGCAAGATAATTCATCATTCCTTGCATTCCTCCCTTAAATGAAGGCATTTCTTCAACAACAGTATATGCCATTTCTCCAAAATGTACATTAAGGTTTAATAATGTTCTGACTGGAATGCTATCTATATAACCAGGACTCCATTTCGGAATATTAGCGATAATCCGAATTGCTTCTTCATCACAGTCGTACCCTAATGAATCTAATACGATTAAATTAGTTACAGAACCGTCTTTTTCTATGACAAAATTAATACTAACATATCCGCTTATACTGTCAGCTTTAGCTGATTCTGGGTATACCTTATTATTATCTATATAGCTTTTTAAAGACTCAGCCCCTTCCTGAAACTTTGGTAGCACATCCGTTTTTGTAAAAATTCTTGAATCTGGGTAAAGTTCTTCTTTGAAATATATCGGTATATTATACTTCACTCTTACTTTTTCACCATTCAGTTCCCCAGGTATCCACCCTGACATTGACCTAACTAATCTCTCTGCCTCTTCATCGCAACCATAACCAATAGGTTTGGCTATTTTTATATCAGTAATACGCCCATCTTTTTCAACAATGAATGTTGCATAGGCTGTACCAGATACTCCTTCAATATAAGCGGCTAATGGATATTGCATATTTTTAATAAAATATGTCAACATTCCTTTTTGTCCACCAGAATATTCAGGCATTTTAGGGACAAAATTATAAACCGTATCATCATCCTGACAATATTTTTCATAGTATTCATTTGCCAGACTAAATTCACTTTGATTAGCTGCCGACCAATCTTGACAGGCTTCGATTTTCTTTCCAAGTTTGAAAAAACAAATACCTCTATTTATTAAAACACTATTAAAATTAGGTTTAAGATTTAGTGAATAGTTGTAATCTTCCAATGCAGTATCAAAGTCATTTCTATTTAGATAATAGTTTCCACGATATAAATAGTAGTAAGGAGCTAAATAAAAATCTTCTCCGTTTTTCTTTGAATACTCAATAGCTTTATCATATTCCAAAATTGTATTTACAGTATCAGATTTTAATCTGTACATCTCGGCACAATAAAAATGTAATTCATCATCTTCTTCAAAAACTTTTTTACCAATAAGCAATCCATTCAGAACACGATCTACATCAGTTTCATTATCTCTTCCGGCTTGAAATAACTGCAAATAAATTTCTCTATACGTTGAGTCAGTTTCAATGGCTTCCATGAGTAAATCGACAGCAATTGATTGATTGCTGTTAGCTATCCTTTTAATTGCTTCATTAGTTAGGGATATCGCTTGATTTCTTTTTTCAAATGAACCTGTAAAGGTTTCTTGGCTTGACAACTCAAATTGAGTTATTGTTAGAAGAAACAGTATTAGAAAGTTTCTAATCACATTAATAATGGTTTGTTTATTGGTTAATTTCTTAATTAAAACCCTTAATAAAATATTGATAATTATTCTTATAGGAACTTTATTAATCATTTTATAACCGTGAATTTAATAGGTAAATAGTATTGACTATCAACACATATTCCCTCTTTTTGGGCAGGAATCCATTGCAAGTCCTTGGTTACCTCCTTGACGGCTCTGAGAGCCTCTACCAATAGAAACATGTAATCGCCTTGTTTAATATAATAATTCTGTGCTACACCAGTAGAATCAATTTCGACTGCGACAATTACTTGTTCAGATATATTATTTTGGAGGGCCTCTTCAGGAGTCTTTGCTTCTTCCGCTATACTATATAATAATTCAACCGTACTCCCTATAAAAAGAACAGGGCGGGACCCCTCCTCAACATCAGAATTATACTTTTCCCAGAAAACTAGTTTTAAGCTATCAAAGTCATATTTTAATTCTATATCTCCGCTGAAATTATAATATTCCCAAACACCTGATTTATTATTCATATTGAATTGACCCTTGCAAATTAATTTACCTTCTCTCCTCTTCTCGAATGGACCATGTTTAATATTTCGGTCACTTTTCAGGACATAATATTTCTCTGAATAATAATTGATGTTCTTATTAATTTTCTTTGATTGTACTTGGCCATAAGATAAATAAACAGCACAAGACAATATTAGAATAAGAATTTTCTTCATTAGATTTTAGGCTTGGTTAACGCATCAAAATTAAGAAAAAGGTAGAAAACTGTAGTCGGTTTTACGGATTGCGATTAATTTTGAATCAACTCTAATATACCAGGATATAATGGTGTTTTCAGAATCCTTTTTATAAAATAAACCTTTATGTGTGTTTCATCAAAAGAATTAGTCAGAGCTAATATGGGAAATATATATAAGAAATCTGGAATTATAAGATTTGAGTGTAAACCTGTTTTATATTCTTCTTACTTACCAAGCTAACAATCAAACCTGAGTTCTTAAATCGAATAAGGGTAAACCCTAATTATTTTGTCTTATAATTAAAGACGGCGATCGTACTAAATTAATTGAACCTAAAAGTTGATTACGTGAAAAATCAAATCCTTATATTATTTTTGATTTGTTCCTTATATTCATTTTCTCAGAAGAATTATATAACCAGAGGTTCAGAACCAGGAGAAGTTTATGTGTCTAACGGATGGTTTGCGGACATTACATACCCTCGATATGCCATTTTTTATAGTAATGATAATGGAGAGCATATAACGCCGAAATACAGTAGTCTTGACATCCCTCCATCAAACGAAATGCCTGTTGGAAAAATTGTAGGTGATGCCAATCCAGGCACATTATATAATTATGATGATCGCATAGGAGAAAAAGATGAGTTTTGGGTGAGTTTTGATTATGGAGAAAGCTGGGAATATAGAGGAGAGCATGGTTCGTACACTGTTTATATGAGTGGAGTAAGCCCAGGTACTGTTTATAAATTACATTCTGGATGGCAGAAAAGTATTGATTATGGGGCTTCCTTTGAATTGATTACAGATAGTTTAAACTCATGGTTTAGAGAGATAGGATTTAATGATTCCGAATTATACGGCATAAATTATGATGATATAGAAAATGAATACAGTATCATTCACTCCTTAGACAATGGAAATACAAGTATCCAAATCCCAATTGACAGCACAGTAGAAATTGCTACAATTTATGGAAGATGGCCCAGCATACATAGAGGTGCGGATCATAATGATTTATATTTGTTTACTTATTGGATTGATGATAGATATCACATTTATCACAGTTTTGATGGAGGATATAACTGGACTCATCAATATACAGAAACTGATAATGATACTGATGGTGGATGGTTTACTGCAGGAAATCAACCGGGAACATGCTACGTTAAACGGTCACGTTTTTCTCCCGGAAATGACCATATGTGGCTGTACATAGATTATAGCAGTGATTATGGTCAGACGTTCACAACCTACTTCCATGATCTTGTACCTGATTTTACTGGTATTAATCCCACGGAAATCCAAAATTTAAAGGTAAACTGTTATCCTAACCCAGCGTCTAGCCAAATTACTTTCGAAGTTCGAAATAAGGATGCCATTTTAAACTGCTACGATTTGAATGGTAGGCTTGTTCATAAAAGTAGCATTGAAGATAACCATACCATGGATGTGAGCACATGGAGAACGGGAATGTATATGGCTGTTATTGCTTGTGAAGGAAAAGCAGGGACGTCCGTTTTTGTGGTGGAGTAACCCACCCAACTTGTACTCATCCTTATAAGAGATTGATACAAGCTGAAAGGGTGATTCTGGATTTACCAGAGCAGAAGTTGGAAGGAAGTAGATTTTTAACTTGTTAACAATCAGGCTTGAATCGCTAAAATGAGTAAGGGTAAACATAGATTTTCTTGTCTTAATAATAAACACAACAAATGCTAACCTAATGCGCTTAAAATGGGAAAACTGATTTTTGTCCTTTTAATTTTCTCAACATTAGTTATTAATGCACAGAACCGAGAAGATTGCATTCCCCCAGAGAATTTAAGTGCTTGGGCTTATTATGAAGATCCTTACTCCATTGAAATAAATTGGTATCACTCGTTGTGTAATTCAGAATGGCTTTACTATGATGATGGAGTGTGCATTGATGGTTTAGGCGGACCTTCTGCATTTAGCTGGGGTATAAAGTTTGATCCACAACAATTAAGTTACTATGAAAACTTATCCGTGACAATGATAAGAATCTTCAACCTTACTTCCACAACAAATACCCTACAAATTTTTGAAGATACAAACGCTACTACATTACTTTATGAACAAGAATTAGTTGGTTTGGATTTTGAAGCTTGGAATAACGTTGTATTAAATTCACCAGTACCAATAGATACAAATAAAGAGCTATGGATAACTATATTGACGAATGATGGAACAAATTATCCTGCAGCTTGTGGTTCAGGTCAAGGGGAGCCAAACGGAGACCTGATCAACCAAGATGGTGTTCTTTGGGAGCACTTAACAGATTATAACTTAAATTACACATGGAATTTAGGCTGTTATGTTGAATATGCAGGTGGAAAAGAAGCAATATTAGGAGCGTTTAAATATAAAGATAAATATTTCATCAATTCAGATTCATTAGCTGTTTCAGGGAATAAAATAAGTCCAAACATTTGGCGGGATGATAATCACTCAACAAAAGAATGGATAGGATTTAATCTATATAGAGACGGTGAATTAATAGCGGAAGAAATTACTAATTGCTCATATATAGATTATGAAGCTTCAGACTACGAGTTGTATTGTTACTATGCTACCTCTGTTTACAGTGTTTGTGGAGAAAGTGAACCTTCAAACGAAGATTGTTTCGCATGGTGGATGTTATCTGTTAAAGAAAGAGATAAATTGAAAGTTTCTCTGTATCCTAATCATGCAAATAATAAAATTACAATTGAAGCCGAAAACATATTAAGAATAAGTTTATTAAATATTAATGGACAACAATTCTTTGATCAAAATTTAGCCTCAGTCTCAATGTATACGATCGATTTATATAATTATAATCCTGGGATTTATATAGCGAAGATTTATACAGAAGAGGGAATGGTTAACAGAAAATTTATCATTAGTAGATAAAAGTTATATCTCTTGTCTGATTAGTTTTAAAAACTAGGGTAACCCACTCAACTTGTTACATACTCCTTAGGCTGTGGATACAAATACAAAGGGTGCTCATTGAGCTGGTTTTATTTTATTATTTTTAAGGCTCTGTTTTAGATTATTTGTGATCAATCAATTTAATAAACTCTATATTTTTGACTTTCCCATTTTTAACTCAGTTCTTTGTTGGGGGCAATTATTTTCTTATTAAAACTTTTTTACTCGAGATTATTTGCCCCTCTTCATAAATATTCAATAAATACATCCCATTTTCTATATTTTTCGTGTTAACAGTCTGATTAACATTAAATAGCTTAACTCTTAATATTAATTTACCATTTAAGTCAATAATTTCTAATTTATTGTTGTTGCTTATACTTGGATTGACAAACGAAACTCGAAAATAATCAGAACAAGGGTTTGGGCTAATTAAAACTTTAACAGCAGAATTTTCTATAAATTCTGGTCCTGATGAAAGTATTACTGAATTACATTGTTCGGGATATTTGAAATTTGTCTTTAAGTCATTGAAACATTCAAAAGTGTATATGCCTTCAAGGTAATTTTCTATATATAGAAGGTCACGTATACTCCCAACGCCTTCAATAATCGAATGTTCATTGACTGGGTTAAAAGCAAGATTTGTATTCATTTCAAATTCTCTAAGACTTTTTCCGTCAACAATAATTGTGTCTATTTCTTCAACTGTTATTATATGTGAAAAATTTTTATGCCAAATCGGTACTGTATCACCGACTTCTAAATTGAAGTCATAAAGTAACATTTCATTTATTGAATCTTTTAAAACAAGATACACTTTTTTCTGACTATCCTCAGATCGCAAAGCGCCCATATATTCATTGTATTCTGTAAACAATATTGTGTCATTATAACTGTCGCGGATTTCCTTTGAACGATGCAGTTTCTTATATGTTTTGTTACCGATCGAAGTGTCAGCATCTTGATAGTATTGTGTATATCTCCAGGTTCCGAACATATCACTTTGAAAATAAGACCATATTGCAGTACTGTCAGGAAAGTTTTGGCCATTTGAAAATAAAGTCAAACTAGTTAAAACGATAGTAAAGATTATTGGTTTTTGCATTTTAAATGGTTTAATTGTTATTTAAATGTCTTTGATAACTACCCCAACGGTTTGGTGATGATGCGTACCGTTTTTATTCTTAATACAATGCTCAACATTTTAATTTGTATCACTGTTTATTTGCACTAATTTTCCAATTTTTGTAAATTCTGGCTGTGCTGTCCAATTACCATTCTCATCAATAATTCCTAAATAAGAATCTTTCTGGGCGACTGCATAGCCATTGCTGAAACGCCATATATATCTAAATATTGGCACAACCTTCCAATGGCCAAAAAAGTTTATACCCCCATAGTTACCACCTTTTTTTACAATAGCGATTCCATCATTAAATCCAAAAGTAGGCAACACTCTTATTTCACCTGCCAGATCAAGTTCTTGTCCGGTTTTTGAAATAAAACTAACCCCTTCACCATTGATCATAACAACGGGTGCGTAGTAACTACCTTTATTGAAGTTGTATGCTTTCCATAAACGAGGAGCAATTACCCATTCCCCATTACTGTTTATATATCCAAACTTATTTTTAGATGCTTCAGCCCAGGCCAGACCTTCTTCGAATATTCCTACACTTAAAAACCGGGGTTCAATGATGACTTCACCGATAGAGTTTATAAACCCAAACAATTTTTCATTTGTTTCAAAAGAAGCAAACCCGTTGTGAAATGGATTTAGCTTATTCAAATTCTTGATGTTAACTTGAATGGCATTCTTATCTTTATCTAAGATAAAATATAAACCGTCTTTAATAGCTACAGCGAGTCCTTCATTAAAGTTACTTATATGATCATATTCGATTGGTATAATAATTTCTCCAAGTGGGTTTATTGCTCCATAATACTCATTCTTTTTAACAATTAAGACACTGTCAACAAACCCTACCATTGACGCAATATCCTCGAATTGAATTAATTCGTATTCATCGTTATCCTTGATAATCGTATCTCCATACATGTTTATAAAGAGTGCTTTGTCATTCAGGTTATCATAAACTCCAGCAAGTCCGCATTCTGAAAAATTATAACAGAACTCATAACGGGGAGGGATAATATATTGACCTTTTTCGTTAATATAACCCCATTTTTTTGCTCCTATTTTAAGGGCTGGAGCCAAAAGTGGTTGGGCCATTAAATTAGAAGTGATTAAAACTAAAATTATGATCACAAACCAATGTTTCATTTCGTAAATAACTTTTTGTTAATTATAAACATGATATTTGAAATATTCTCTTTTCTATTATGAGCTTGAATAATGGCGCGTGCCGTTTTTGCTTAAAATTTATGTTTTGTTTCCTGATTTCACTTCTTCACTTTGTTTTGAAACCATTCCCGGTATGCACTATTTGCTGTTGTTGGCAAACGTAATTTTACTATTATTCAATTATTATTTTTTCAGTTAATTCTCCATTTTTATATGATACTTTCAAAAAGTAAAAACCTGATGAAATTCCCGAAATGTCTAATTGATTTTTCCTTGAGTCGAACTGTTTAATTATTTGTCCGTTTATATTTGTGATTGATATTGATTCAATTTCAATATTCGTTATGTTTTCAATTCGTAATAGTTTTTTTGCTGGATTTGGATAAATTTGAATTATCGGTTTGTCAATCTTATTAATTCCGGTGATTAAATAGCAGGATTCGTAATTCGGATTCATGTAAATCAATTCACCATCCTCTGACATGCATAACAACCAAGTCCATCCACCAACTGCAGTTGCCATAACACCATTAATGATTCCTTTATTACTACCAATTCCTTCAATCCATGTCTCATGCCAATAATAATCATCCTGCGATATCCAGTATTTATCTCTTTGCGAACCATCAATAATTTCTGTTGTTATTGAATCAACCAGATAATAAAATGTTGTGTCGAATCCTAATTTCAGACTATCACCTGGAGCTAATGAGAAGTCATATAAAAGGACTTCATAATCATATGCGTTACTTTTATACCAGACTTTTTTTGTACTGTCTTCTCTAATTAATCCATTCAGAGTCCAGTAAGTTGGCATCTCCTCATCTGAAGTGTATATTTTTTTGTATTCAATATTATTAAGTGTTGAATCTCCCGTAACAAAATAGTTAACAGTATAATATGTAGTGTCGAACGGCGGCCAATCACCACTTGGCACAACCGTCATTACATTCCATGTTTTTTCTTCCTCAATCAATGGATAATAATCTTGACTAAAAGTCGTCAAAGACAAAATGATTAAAATGATAAATGTGTTTGTCTTTTTCATCTTTCCTGGTATTAGTAATATTAAGTGTGTTTTACATTATGTTTGCTAACAGTTATGTGTATGTGCAGTAGGTTTTTCTTTATCTGTATTTTGAGTTTGTGTAACCACAACAAATTTACTTCTTAATTTCCTATTTGTGTTCTAACGGGGCTATTGCAATTGAACGGTGTTATGCACCGTTTTTATCTTACATTCATTTTCTTCTGAGTTGTACCATCATTGTATATCATAATATATGGAGCGTTCTTTTCAGGTTTTGATATTTCTCTTCCTAACAGGTCAACCATTTTAACCAATTTTTTATTCGGGTTTGGAACTGGAATTTCGGTGGTGAAAGTAATAATGCCATTTGCATCAGTTTTTATTAAATAAACATAATTAACATCATTATTATCTTGATATATTCCGGTAATAATATATCCTCCATCTGTAGTTTGTTGAACGGAATTTCCTCCGTCCCAATTTTCTCCACCATATGTTCTTGTCCATAAAGTATCTCCAGAACTATTCGTTTTTATAAGAAAAACATCGTAATAATTATTGTCTGTATTTTTTGTCCCTGTTATTATATAACCTCCATCAGTTGTTTGTTGAACACAATTTCCTCTTTCTACATTGTAACGATCACCATAAGTCTTAACCCATTCAATTTCACCATTATTAAATGTTTTCATTAAGAGAACATCACTAATATTATTATCTGCTTCAGTAAGACCTGTTGTAATAAATCCCCCATCATTTGTTTGTTGTCCTGAATACCCATAATCTTCATCATCGCCATCAAAAGTAGTCGTCCATAAAACACTACCATTACTGTCTGTTTTAATTAAGTTTACCCAACCTATTCCGGAAGCAAAGATGAGCGTAGTACCAGTAATTAAATATCCACCATCATTTGTTTGTTGAACAGAACGTCCATCATCATAATAATTGTCACCATAAGTTTTTGTCCATATTGTGGCCCCATTACTATCTGTTTTGATTAAGTAAACATCCTGTGTTGAACTGAAAGATTCTGTCCTGCCAGTAATTATATATCCCCCGTCTATTGTCTGTTGAACCGAGAACCCAAAATCATCTTTATAACCACCATATTCTTTAGACCAAATAGTATCACCGTTATTGTCGGTCTTTAAAAGGAAGACATCATCATACCAAGAATCGGCTGGTCTTGTTGAACCCGTAATTATATATCCCCCGTCTTCTGTTTGAAGACCTGAACAAAAAAGTTCCCTGGTGTTTATATGATGATATTTGGTCCACAAAGTATCACCATGACTGTCAGTTTTAACCATGTAGACACCGTTTGCTCCAGAACCAATGACAATAAAACCACCATCTGTTGTTTGTTCAACGGAATAACCAGTTCCAGTTCCATATGTTCTTTCCCATCCTTGACTGAAAAGGAATGTGGGAATAATTACTAAAATCAAGATTAGATGTTTCATGATGTTTTAATTTTTTATTTTGCTATAATCACTTTCCGAGAATATGTAGTTCTGTCAAATAGAATTTTGATAAAATATATACCAGGAAGTATTCCATTTAAGTTCAAAGTGCAGGTTTGTCTTCCTTGAGATTGATTTTGACTCATTGATTTGACCTGCCGTCCATTAATATCATACATGTATAGTTGTACTAAAGAAGATTTTAGCAGATCATATTTTAAAGTTATATAAGATGTAGATGGGTTGGGGTAAAGTTTTACCTCCTGCGTATTTATATCAATAGTATTTGAGTAGTTGGTAAAGTGATAAAATTCATTTTTGCTATGATATTGATTTGAGCTAAACACTTTGACGTACCAAATTAAACCTTGTTCGGTGTACACATATTCATTTACAATACCCCCTGTTTCTTCAGGATGTGAAGGAGGAAAGTATTGATAGGTATAGTATTGAAATATATTTCCTGACCCATTCCAAACCCACCTGTAACTATTATAGTATCTAAGAACCGCATCAAAGTAGTCAATTCTATAAATAGGTAGATTCTGAGAGTTATACTCGTACTCATCAGAACTTACTAAATAAAAAGTATTACCATTGTTATGGGTTAAATAAACTTGTTCTAGCAATATATTACCATTTTCCGTATACTCTTTGATGGTTTTACCTATGTATGACCACCAACCCTCAATCCACTGATAATTATCAATCTGATATACCTGCGACTCTTCATTCAAGTGATTAATATTTTTTGTTAAAGTATCCCAACCACCATTTATACTATTCCATCGAAGGTTGTACATTGTGAAACTATTTTGGTTTCCAATGTCAGGTGATATTGATTTTGTGTTAGGAATCCAGGAAGTATCACCATACTCATAGTGCACTTTTTCGCTAAAATAATCATCGCTAAACCAGGCATATACAGTTTTCTCATACTCTTTCCATCCATTTTCAACAGTTGGTACAAGCCAAATTGAAACATTCATTCTATTTTCATCATCATATTCATACAAATATTTTCGATGCGTTTTTAACAAGTCGCCTTGATAATAATAATCCTCGTGATTTTTTAGATTTCCATTTGCATAATAGTAAAAGAATTCTTTACCAAGGATAGTGTCATGTGGAGGAACTCTTTTTCTTATAATCGAATCTAAAGTATAATTTTCATTTTTATATACTTTTTTATACCATAAGCTGTCATTTGGTCCTAAATCTTCACAGCTACAACTAAATGACTCTAACCCGATAAAAACAGCGAATAAAAGTATTATTGGTTTCCTCATAGCAGGATAATTTAATAAAGTAAATATACAAAATTCATGCTATTCATAAAAGTAACCCACTCAATTTGTACCCATACTCTTAAGATACTGTTCCAAATGCTGATAGATTTTATTTTGCGATTCATCAATTTTTAATAGGTCCAGGATTGAGAGCTGTGATTATTCTTGCCCAAATTGGGTGTGGGATTAAATTATACTTTACAAAATGTTATTTTTTGCACAGAAGAGAGAGTTTGACTTATCACTGTTCGTCATCATATTCATCTCGATCGGTCTTAATAATCGAAATTAAAACGTTCAAATAGCATTAAAATAGGAATGGGTTTGTCGGTTTGTAAAAAATCGGGATTTAATTTG
>SWBW01001973.1_pt1 | contig 15715 bp, 10 predicted proteins | sample 4693041 | NCBI WGS metagenome assembly SWBW01 (sample SAMN10267271, study PRJNA491770) | bioreactor metagenome | isolation source: DHS bioreactor inoculated with marine methane seep sediment | place: Japan: Omine Ridge, Nankai Trough | collected 2006-05-06 | reverse complement strand
TCTTTCGCTACTTGTCATTTTTACATTACCATTCTGTAATGCTCAATCAACAGTCGACCTGGGCAGAAAATTTGTTAACAGCAAAGCTGCCGATGTCCAATCTATTCTTAAAAATGAGGTTTCTTATTATCAGGTTCACATAAGTGAAAAGAAAAAAACCGTTGTATCAATAGAAGTTGATGGTGCTGTCTATGTTTACAAGTTTGTCCACTCAGATAAAAAAGTCGTTATCAACTACAGGCATTTTAAAAAGAAGCACCTGCTCGAACTTGAAAAAGTTAAAAGTAACAGAAATTACACCGAGATACACCCAGGTACTCATAGCACAGATATAGTACTTGAATAGTATTTAAAAAAAAGAAAGGATGTGAATCTTCGAAAAAAAATGGACAATTGTTAAGGTTATTATTTAAATATGATCTTACCATTAATTTCTGTTTTAATTTAGTTCATAACAAAGCTCGCTTTCTGTTTTTTAAGGTTTGGTTTTTGGTTTGTTAAATGTCTTTTGACAGATTTATATTCCCCATTTGGTAACTGCTTTGTATCAATTGTTTAGTTTCTGACTAAAATATTACCTTAAATGACTCAATTTCTATATCTTTAGTAATTCTTCTTGATATTCTAATAGATCAATATGGAATCTCATTCAAACCCTATTAAAATTGGCGTAACGGGTCACAGACATTTAGACAATGAAATTGATTTGAAGAAACAAATATTTAAAGTTCTTAATTTTGAAGTCCCAAAATTATTTAATGACAATTCCAACTTCATTGATTCAAGTTACTTATGTATTCTAACACCACTTGCTGAAGGTGCAGATAGGCTTGTTGCTGAATCAATTCTGGGATATAATGACAGGTCTTATCTTGAAGCAGTTTTGCCTTTACCCCTAAAGCATTATAAAAAAACATTCAATAATCCTGACGATCCTCGATTTTCTAGTCTTCTTAACAAAGCCAAATCTATTAAACAGATTAGAAAGGAGCCTGAAAGTATTTCTAATATTGAGAAATTATCTGTAACTGATTTTACATTAAATAATAATACGTTTTTAAATAAGGCTTTCGAGGAAGCAGGAAGATACATAGCCAATAATTGCGATGTGTTAATTGCATTATGGGATGGCGTGAAATCTAATCTAATAGGAGGCACATCTGAAATAGTTGGGTATGCTTATTCAATGGGAAAAGCAATTATAATTATTTCAACAAAACCTCCTTATAGAATAACTATATCAAAGGCAAGAATGACATAATAGCGTTGCATTACTATCATCATAAAACTAAAAATGGATTCAGAATTAAATATCGACAGAAATCAAAAACTTAAGTTTTGGATATTTTTAAGTGGGCTTTTTATAATAAGCTTGATTATTGGATTAATTGGTTTTGAACGCTATTATGATTACCATAATATTCCGCATAATGTATTTAAAACAATTTACGCTACACTTCAGCTTTTTGTTTTAGAAAGCGGAAATCTAACCGGTTATATTCCGATGGAATTGGATATTGCGCGTTTTGCAGCGCCTTTGGTCTCTTTCATTGCCATAGCGCTTACTATATTGCAAATCTTTCGTGATCAATGGGGAAGATTTAAAATTTCATTAATGCGTGATCATGTAATAATTGTTGGATATGGAGCAATTGGCAGAACGATCTTGAATGATTTAATTGAGAATGGGAAAAACGTTCTTTTAATAGATTCAGAACTTGATATTAATGAAAAGGAAGAGCTGCAAAATTTAAAATGCAGAGTATTAACAGGAAATATTACCGAAAAAAGTATACTGAAAAAAGCACGTATCAAGTATGCTGACTTCATTTACTTATTGACTGATAATGACACAACACAAATAAAAGCTTGTCTATTAATCTACCAGCTTGTAATTGATAGTAATCGCAAAAGAAATAACCCTCTAAACTGTTTGATGCATCTGCATAATCAAGAATTGGTAAGCACACTAAAAAACCATCAGCTTGTTAAGATCAATACAGATGCATTTGTATTAAAAGTGTTCAATATTAATGAATCAAGTGCGCGTTATCTTTTTGATACATTTCCACCAGATAGAGAAGGTATTTCTTTTAACAGCCATAAAATTGTTCAGATTCTCATTTTTGGTTTCGGACCTGCCGGTGAAGCATTAGCTTTACAAACAGCTCAGATAGGGCATTATCTTAATGGAGGTAAACCGAAAATTCTAATTATTGATCAGCAAGCTGAGATTAAGATTGCCGATTTTTTGAGCCGATATCCAACATTTAATAATTTTTGTGATGTTGAATTTATTTCAATTGCGTCTGATAATCCACAAGTATTCAATAAAGTTTCACCATATATAAATGGTGATCATTTATTGACTACAATAGTCCTTTGCTATGAAAATAAGACTGAAAATCTTCTTTTAGGATTGCAATTTGATAATATTGATTGGCAAAATGATGTTCGCATTTTCATTCAAACAAATGATGAGTTCCCCATGTCTACTTTTTCAGATATTGTGAATTCCTATGGACCACCTTCGAAGGTTTGTTCTCATGGTGCTATTTATAGCGAATTGCTCGACAAAAAAGCCATTGCTTTTCATAATTACTATTTAGATAAAAGAAAAAAAGAAACAGATTTTGGTATAAAAGCCGCTGATGTAGGCTGGACGGAATTATCACAAGAATATAAAGATTCCAATCGCAAAGCTGTGGATCATATTGGTGTTAAATTGCGCTCAATAGGCTATAAGATCGCTGATGCAAGCAATACTAAACCTGAAATAAAATTGTCCAATAAAGAAATATTAATGCTGTCAAAACTCGAACATAAAAGGTGGAGTGCAGAACGGTCGCTAGCAGGATGGACTTTCAATGAAACAAGAAATAACAAAAAAAGGGAAAGCCCTGACCTGGTTGAATGGGATAAACTATCAAAGGAAACTCAGGATTACGACATCAATGCCGTAAAAAGTATTCCAAGTGTTTTAGCAAAAATTGGATTAAAAATAATATCTCAATGAGATTGAAAGAAATTAATTTGAAGTAGCAGCGGTATCATTAAGATATGCTTCATATTCAGCAACTTTATCATGTTTATCCCAAGCTTTATATAGTTCAATTATATTATTTAATGCTGCAATTGTATATTTGTCATTATCGTCTCGTTTCTCTTTTAGTATCAAATAACCTTCCAATAAAAGTGACTCTGCTTCATTATAACGATTTAATTTAGCTATGCAATCGCCAAGTTCGCTCATTGACTTGGCCGTTTGCCAATTACCTTTAGGCAGTGCTTTTTGCCGTATCTCTAATATCTCACGAAACAATGGCTCAGCTCCAGTATAGTCATTCATTTTCATCTTCAATTTTGCCCTGTAATTTAAAGTGTTAGCTATACTCGGATGCTCGTCACCTTGTAGCTTGCGCCTAATCACCAAGGCTTCCTGGAACAATGAGTCTGCTTTGAAGTAATCATTATTATAATAACTCACTAATCCTAAATTTCCTAAAAGAGTTGCTATAGAAGGATGATCGCTTCCAAACAATTTACGCTGTATTGATAATGCTTCTAGAAGATATATTTCAGCTTCCTCATAATTTCCCATGTCCTGTAATAGCATTCCTAAATTGTTCAAGTTTCTAGCTACTTGTGGATGAATATTACCCCATTTTTTTTTGTTCATTTCAAGAGCTTCCTGGAACAAAGGCAATGCTTCATCAAAGTTTCCTGTTTTGTGTAATACAACAGCCAAATTATTCATACTCCTAATTACGTCTTCATGCCCATTACCAAGTTGTTTTCGGGTTATATCTAGTGCTTCTCTATAGAACGGTTCTGCTTCCGCATATTCTCCTTTTTCTAATAGTAACCCCGCTAAATTATTCAAGCAATCTGCAGTATATATGCTTTCATTACCATAGACCTTTCTTGTTAATAATAGATTTTTACGAATAAGAGGTTCTACTTCTTCGTACTCACCCATCTGGATTAATAATGTTTCAATTGCGCTCAAAAGTTTGATTGTTTTAATATGCTCTTCCCCGTAGGTAATCTTACTGATCCTTAGAGCCTTTTCCGCCAGAATTTTAGAATTTTCATATAGTCCCAAATTATAATACACGTTGCCCATAGTAGTCATTAGGGTTACTTGTACTTCTGGCTGATCACTTAATTCATTCTCTATTCGCTCTGCTCCCTTATCAAGTATTTCTCTTGCGGTTATAGTATCACCCAGTGCCTCACTCGGATCTGATACCTCAAACAAGCCAACAAGAAAATCAGATACCTGTTCAGCAGTATTTGCCTCTACTTTTGCCCGATCCCTTTCTTGTTGCGCTATGTAGGCTGTTCCAGTAGCAATTAGTGTTAATACAACTAGTGCTGCTGCAACTGCTCTTTTCATCCACCATATTCTACGTCTCTTTGCTATGGATTCTTTTACAAACGAATGTTCTGCTTCCGTTAGTTCAATGCTCTTATTCTTTATCAATTCTTCTGCTTCACTTACTTGTTTGCTTGCAGCGTATAGGAACTCCCTCGACCTGTTCTCTTTTTCCCATCGCGTTGATGCGATATTTACACGCGTATGGATCCGTAAATCTTCTTTGTTCTTCTCAATCCATGCACTTAATCGTGGCCAATGCTGTAACAATGCTTCATGAGCTATATTAACTACAGCACTTCTATCAGTTGCTAAATCTGTTGTAAATAGTCGGGCCTCTACAAAGGCTTCAACAAATGCTTTTGTTTCTGGCGTTGCTGTGAGCTGCTCTAATGGCGCATATTTGCGGGATATTCTTTCATCTGCTCCTATACTGATCAATGAATGTAATTCAACATCCATAACCTTTTTTACTCCGGGATCAAGTCCCGAAAAAACTTCTTCTGCCCGCTGTGCAAGTGCTCCTTCTACACCTCCTAATTTCCTATATGCATCATAGGTAAGCATGCCATCATCCGTTCGCCGCTTGTATAACTCCTCCAGTGTAAATTCCAACAATGGGAGTGCTCCCGGATTTTTAGCAGCAGCATCTCTTAGCACATCATCAAGTTTCTCATTGGTTGAACTATCTTCTTCAAAAAATAATCCCGCTGCCTGGGCTGGTTGACGAATCATCTGACCAATCTCTGCTGTTGTTGGTGTAAGCAAATCATATTGACCGCTACCCTCTTTCAACGCAACAAGCGTATCCAACTCGGATGTTCTGGGATAGAAATCACTGCGGAGCGTGGCAATAACCCAAACTCGTCCACTACGGGATAAAGCATCCAAAGCTTCTATAAACAGCTTGCGGTCATTGTGGGTAATGCACTCAAGACTGAACATCTCCTCCAGCTGGTCTACAACCAATACCAACCTGGCTATGGGTTGTTTCTCCAATTGTTCTTCTCTTTCAACATCTGACGCAGATTGTGATAGACCTCCTTTAATTAAAGGAACTATGGCTTTTGGTGTTTCACGTAATAACTTCGCTAGCTCTTTAATACTTGTTCCGTCTGCACCTAATTCAGGCAATGCATCCTGTTGTAACAAACTGTTCGCAAGACCTTCAAACAGGTCGCCTGAAGCATCTCCTGGCTTCATAATGGCTCGGCGCCACATACCCACCCCTTCAATAACTCCTGGCTGTGTTAACATGGGCAATACGCCTGCCCTTACAAGGGATGATTTGCCTCCTCCACTCATACCCAATATGAGTATAAATGCTTTGTCAACTGATTGCTGAATACGTAGTGAATCTATGATCTCTGAAACAGCTTTGGTCCTTCCGAAAAAAACCGGGGCATGTTCAAAATTAAAAACGCTCAAACCCCTGTACGGAGATCCTTCTTTCCATACCGGTTTAATCGCAGGTACTGTATCTCTGTCCTTTGTCTCTGGCAAACGCATTTGAATTAGTTTACTCAGATGGGCTTCGAATATTTCCTCAAAATCTGCCGAATTATCAAAGGGATGAAAGGCAGCAATCAAGGTACCTTCTGTGGTATCATGGAACCAGCGATCAAAAAAACTGTCAAGTGCTTCTTTTTGCCTAATCTTATCAAGAAGAACGTCCTTATCCTTTAAACTCACCTGTGGATCTGCTGTCTTTCTGTAAATCAATAGATCCGGGGTGCCATGCTTTTTAAAGGATTCAAATGCATCTTCAAACTCAAACTCTGTACCCGATTCATACCTGCTACCATCGGACTTTTTAAACTGTGCTGGTAAGCGAGTGCCTAACCTTGACCACAAAATAGTAATAACAATATCTGTTTCTGAAGGCCGTGTGATTTGTTCCTGGAAACTTTGGGTGGCCCTTAATGGTTCATGCTCCCAATAGATAGGATCAAGTGTAACCAAACCTGAATACTCTCCCTGCAATCGTTCTATAACTTTTCGGGTTAAGGTCCTCTCCTCTGCCACGTCGCCAGGTGACGATATGAAAATGCGGATGGATTTAGTTTGTGTAGACATGGTAATTTTTTAGGTTAATCCAAATTTACAAACTTTATTGATTGGAAAATAATCTCTTTGATTTTGAACCTATTAAATATTAAATGATCTAGATCAGTGAAAGTTTTCAGTATAGAGTCGACTGAATTAGGAACAAGGTTCTCTGCAGGTGCTACTTTTAGGTTTCCTTTGTCAAGGTGATGTTAATAAAGTGTTAAGTAGCAAACTTTTAACAATAGTCTTGCTTTGTTGTGGTAGGTTTGCCTTGAAAAAGTTTAATTAAACAAATCCTTAATTAAAACCCATAACAATGAAAGCCAAAATGAAACTAATTAGACAAATTTTGGAAGTGGCATTATTTTGTTCCGTCCCCTTATTTATTATTTTATTAATGGTTTTGTAATTGCTTCATCATTATATAAGATTACAGTAAATGAATGTTTATCCCCTTTTTGATATTTTAAAACATATATAAGGATGATGTAACGTTTTTTATTGGTTAGATTTATTTGAGGGGGGCTACCATATCTTCACTATCTTTCCATTAGCCACCTCCTCCCCAACTTGCAGCCTATAGTAGTACACCCCATCTGAATACCTTTCAGCATTCCACATAAGCTGTTGATTGCCATGTGGTTGGTTTTTTTGTATCTGATAGACTTGCTTGCCCAAACAGTCATATATATTTAGTGAGACCTTCTCAGGCTGTTTCAACTCGTATTCGATGGTTGTTGAGGTAGTGAATGGGTTTGGATAACAGTAATTAATTAACTGTTGATTTTTATTAAATTCATTAATGTCATTAATATATCCCGAAATATTTGCATATTCCATGCTACTTAAAACATCACCATTACTAAATCCTTGATTCCCTCCAAAAACATATAAGTTATCTCCTATTACTTGTGCTCCAGCATGTCTTCTCCCTATCATATTAGAGGTTAATTGAGTGAAATTATTTATTTCAGTATCATATACAGCTAAAAATTTGATGTTATCATATGATCCCACTATCCATACTTCATTATCTGTTTTAGCAGTTGCATGAGTTGATATTCCAAATGGCATATCACCCAAATGCGTCCATGTTTCATTTTGTATATTGTATGCATCTATTCGTTTAGAAGTTGAACCATTATAACCCCCAAAAACATATAAAACACCATCAATTATTTCTCCATTTGTCTGCTTTGCTTCTGGCATATCATCTAACCTTGTCCAATTGTTGCTTAATGGATCAAATTCATAAAGACGATTTGAAAAACCACTCGCATTACTTCCGCCAAATGAATAAATTTTATTATTCCAAACTGCTGAACCACCATATTCTACAGGATAAGGGTTTGTTATGCTATATGAAAGGTTGCCTGTATCCACATCAATAATTTCAATAGTATCTGTATAAGTATTATTTGAATACGTATCTCCGTTGAAGACATATATTTTACTCTGAGATTCAATATATTCAGCTGAACAATATCTTCTTGGAATAAGATCATTTACAATTTCACTCCAGGTATTAAATGCTATGTCATATTTTTCAATACTGGTCGAAGTCCATGGTGTTTCTCCTATACCACCACAAATAGAATAAATATAGTTTTCATCAGAAGTATATCCGGCACCATATCTTGCATTATTCATATCCGCCAAAGATGAAAAATGGAGATCAACCTCACCACTAAAGTATTGTAAAATAACGCCATTTGTCCCAACTGCCCATCCGCTTGTATTGCTCACAAAATCAATGTCATTTAGTGATGTGCAGTTATTTTCAGTGTACTGTACTTCCCAATTATCTCCTCCATTATCTGTAAATAATATTACCCCTTTATCACTTGGTGTTGACGATATAGAACCACAAGCCCACCCAATATTTTCATCCAAAAAATAAATCGAATTCAATTTTTTTATATTTTGCGGTAATGTTGATGACCAAGACTGGCCGCCATTTGTAGTTTTTAAAATAATAGCTTGATTATTTTGGCCGCCGACACTCCAACCAATCATTGAATTGATGAAATAAACTGATCTAAGGGACTCTGTTGTTCCGCTATTTTGAGGCATCCAATTTATTCCGCCATCAGTCGAATTATAAATTGCACCTTCAGATCCAACCATCCAACCATCATTCTCATCAATAAACATGATATCGTAAATTGGTTCTATTACCGTTGTGCCGGAATGCCAGTCCTCACCAACTCCAGTGGTAGTCTTACTAACTTTCCCTTCACCATTTCGATAACCTACTCTCCAGCCTATTTCTTCATTAAGAAAAAACACATTTGTCCATCTGCTGGTATTAGGAATAAAGGATCCAGATGGTCGAGTCCAGGTATCACATCCATTTTTGGTATATTTCCACCATGCTTCAAACCAGTCTTGTGTATAGTTCCCACATACATAACCTTCATTTTCGTTTACAAAACAGATACTATACCATGTTGAGTATGATGGAAACAGTTGCCCTGGAGCCATTTTCCAGCTTTGGCCCCCATCTTTTGTCAGCTCAATAACATCATCTGATCCTGCCACCCATCCAATATTTTCATTTAAGAAATCTACAGAATAAAGTATCTTAGTTGTATTGCTGTTTTGTATTGTCCATTGAGAATAAGTATAGGTCGAAATTAAAAATAGGATAAAGGGCATTAGCTTTTTCATTGTAACAAGGTTAAAGTGTGTAATCAGTTAAAAATGTGTAATATACAACTTTAATTGATGAATGTCAAGTAACTAGATTACCTTCAACATCTTTCCATTGTTAGCAGCATTACCAACCTCTAATAGTAAATCCCATCAGCATACCCATCAGTATTTCATATGAATTGTTGCTTGCCCTGGGGTTGGTTTTCTTGTAACTAACGCTGGTATTTCATCCACCCAATCAGACATTTAATATAAAGCAAACAATTTTAAAAGTTTTTCATAACTTTACTGAATACCAAATACTATGAGAAGGAAATTTTTTATCGCACATAATCTAGCTATTGGAATATTTGTTTTCTTGCTGATAAATAGTTGCGAGCAAAAGAAAGTTAATATACAGCAAGAGAAAAAACAAATGTCTGATCACATTATTTTTGATGAATTCGGAGCATGGAAGGTAAAGCATGTGTTTGATAAAGATTCGCTAAACTACGAGTACTCTAATGCTAGAACAGTGATTATTCTAAGTAATGGGGAAGAGTTTCCTTTTCAAATTTATCGTCGTAGTGACAACTACATCTCATACATCATTCCCGGTTGGATAGAAAAAGTAATAATAACAGTAGATGGTAAGGATTATGAAGAATTGCAAAAAGGACAGCATACATTTCATGGTGAAGCCAATAAAACCCTATATGAAGCAATTGCCACTACAAAATCTGATATTAAGATTAAGTTTTTCTCAGGAGAAGAAGTATTTTCAGGAACAATCAATCCTGAAGGGGCTATTGCCGCATTAAAATGGATACGAGTGATTGATTTTTAGAAATCAAAAAATGGGGTGATCAACCTTTAAAGTATTTCACAACTCTTAGAGCTTACTCAAAGCGGCCTCCTTTTTTCATGGGATCTCCTTCATAGCCCAATTTGGCCCAGTTAAGCCTTGCTGATGACTTTTTAGTATGACAATCAGTGCATCTTAAAGCCTTTTCAGCAGGAGGAACCATGTGATTGATAGGCCAATACATTTCCGTTTCGATAAAATCATGTTTTCCTGAGTAGGCTAATTCAATTGATTGCATGCCTAGTTCTGAAGCTGAATTCCAATCATAAGTTTTCCAATAGCCACCCTCACCAAATAATTTGGGAGCAATTAAATAGTTATTTTCGGAATCATAGATTTGTTTTCCCCGCTTAGTTTTGAAGGTGTAATTTTCGATTTTGCGTCCTTGATATCTCCTGATAGTTTATTAAGTTCAACCACTTTTGCAGGATCAATTTTCTCTCCAAATTGGTAGTAATCTGCTTGTCCGTTATGCCATCTGTATTCTGGAATTACTTTTTTACCCCACTCAAAATCTCCCTTTTTTATATTATAGGTTGGCATTCCATATTCGTCCAACTCTGCAGTCTTATCTTGTCCTGATGTTGACCAATCCCACCACGTTTTTGTTGGCTCTTCGCGTGCAAAATCAGGAATATGACAGGTCTCACAGGCAATAGAGTTCATATGATCATTCAAAATTTTATTTTTATGGGGCTTTTCCTTATGACATCCTTCGCATGAAATATGGTTGGTGCCAGCCATTAAAGAACCATGGCTTGCTCCAAGAATCTTGTGATTTTCGCCAGCATGACAACTGGAGCATGTAAAACCTAATCCTCCCATATGGACATCTAGATTTTCAGTTGGATGTATCATGCTTCCGTCCATATCGCCATGTTTAATCCCGGTACCACCACCCCCATTAAAATGACATACACTACAGTTTTCAATTCGCGTTTTCCCAACACTCTTCGCCACTTTCAGCAAATCAACTGATGGGTCTGGCATACCAGCTCCTGTAGGCACTTTCTTATATGTCCCGGTTTGGTCGTGACAAATTAAGCAATCTATATTGTTACCATCCGTAAAGTCAAATGTGTCATCTTTCCAGCCATAACCTATATGACAACTTGTACAACGCGGCCAATTGGAAGGAACCGCTATGCAAAAATTATTAATGATGTTACGTTTCCCGAGGATCATTGTTTTACCATTTTTATCTACGAACTCATCACCCAGCCAATTCCAGTGCCTGGTCTTCATAATATCTACATCTACGCCTTCATGACAAGAAAGGCAAGTTTCTGTGACGTCCTGAGGGCTACTGAATGGAGCATCAAATATATCTGAATGATCTTCCTGAGAATAAACACTTACAAACAAAAACAGTGTAAAAAATGTTGTTAGAATATTTTTCATGTGCAGGTCAATTTGAAAATAAAAATACAAAATGTTGGCGTTTAATTTACACCTCTTGGTTCCTTTCTTTTAAACCTTTTTCACCTTCCAGGTCGTTCTTATTCTTTAGCTTCTGGCAAAAACGCTCTTACCATTCAATAAATCCCATAACTCATAAAAACAATACCACTATCAAGCACTAAAACAACAGTTGAAAACTATCAACAACACGCCTCTATACAAGAATGCTTGTCTATCTATAATAGAAAAAGGCAGATTGGCATCCACCCTTTTCTTTCCCAGATTAACTAAAACCATTGCCTATGAAAATAGGTAATACACAAATATATAAAGAATTTCGATATGTAATTGTGAATTGTCAGCATAAAGTAGACTGATTTAGAGAAATGTCAAGTAAAAAATTTTAAACCCTTAAAAAAGCATTCAATAAATGAAAAGTAAAAAAAATGATCGAATGGATAATAATTATGTCAGCTGCGTGATGATTTTATAAAAGATAGATCAAAAGAGCATGATGAAAATAGGAAAAGAGTTGTAATGAGGATATTTTAAAAAAAGTTTTGAATTAAAGTTTGCACAGTTTGATCTTTTTCCTATTCAATATTCCTTTAGACACATAATGAACACCCCCTCAGAAATTGACCATTTGTGATCATATTCACCAAAAAGCATAACCAAAAGTGAATATGTTCACCAAATTTGATTAATCCTCAACTGAATTAGATACTTCCTAAAAACACACCCTTGCATGTATTCAACAAAAAGTAGCCTGATTTAGTATAAAACTAGATTTACTTTTTTGACATTTTGATCTCAAAATACTTTATTCAAATATGCGAACAATGTGAGCCTATTGATCAAACTCTCGAATTATGTCGGCCATTTTTATTGTATCTACATTTTTAAAGTGCTGTTTTTGTGTCTATTATAATTCTGTTGGTGGTACCGATTTTCAAAAAGTGGTACCACTTATTTTTATTTGCCTGGTTTACTGCGCTTTACGTATTACAACTTGTGCCGACATGTGGCTAAATTGTCGGCCATTTTTCATTAAAAAACCCTGAATGCCTTTGGCAGTCAGGGTTGTAGAAATTCATTATGTGGTACCACCTGGAATCGAACCAGGGACACACGGATTTTCAGTCCGTTGCTCTACCTGCTGAGCTATGGCACCCTCTTTTAAGGACGGCAAAAATAACCATTTTTTTACTATTTCAAAAAAAATCTTAATTTCTTCGCACTTATTATCCGTCATCAACTAATTTTGTCTTTTCATCATTATTATGCAGCAAATGAAATTAGTGATTGATATTGGAAATACTTTGGCGAAAATCGCTGTATTCAACGAATCCGAAATGATAGATTTCATTGCTGTTCCAAATGTTTCCATTGAATCCTTAGAAAAGCTGCTCAATACGAATCCCCATGTACATTCAGCGATCATTGCCAGCGTAAGTAAAATAGATGAAACACTTATTTCATGGCTACACACACGTCTGAAAGTCATCTTTCTGGATGCCTCCACAGCGCTACCATTTAAAAATAAATACCAATCAACCACAACCCTCGGCTACGACCGTATTGCTGCTGTTGCAGGCGCATCATCCTTTTTTCCGGGCTACGATGTACTTGTCATCAACGCGGGCACATGCATCACTTACGACCTGATCACATACAAAAACGAATATCTCGGAGGTAGCATCAGCCCTGGGATATATATGAGATTTAAAGCCATGCATACTTTTACTAGTAAATTACCGTTTATTAAACCCGCTATCGAAACACGCACCGAGCTTATTGGAAAAAACACCGAAACATCTATACGATCAGGTGTACAGAATGGTGTACTTCATGAAGTGGACGGCATAATTGACAAATATAAATCTCTGTTTCACGAATTAAAAGTGGTAGTTAGTGGAGGCGATTATAAATATTTTGATAAAACCTTAAAAAATAACATCTTTGCAACCCCAAATATTGTTTTAAAGGGATTGAACAGAATCCACGATTTTAATGAAAAAAAGTAATTACTTAGTACTCCTTCTGACCCTCATGGTAAGCCTATCGTTGCAAGCCCAGGAAATAAATTCACCCTATTCAAGGTTCGGACTGGGGTTGCTGCACGGTGAAAACGTAAATACTTCCCTGATGGGGATGGGAGGTATTGCCATTGGCGTATCTGATCCTACTATGGTAAATCCTGGCAATGCTGCCTCATATGCAGTGTTTGATTCTACCACTTTTGTTTTTGATATTGGCTTGACTGGCAACCTAACCACTCTAAAGACTTCCTTACAATCTGAAAGTTCTAGCTTTGTAACGCTTAGTTATATCATGTTCGGATTTCCAATCACCAAATGGTGGAAATCGAGCCTGGGTATGCTCCCATTCAGTAAAATAGGGTATGATGTCAAGATTTTTATTCCAGTCGATAAATTTAGCAATGTAATAAACGAAATTGAAGGAGACGGCGGTTTGAATCAATTTTTTTGGGGAAACGCTTTTAAAATAAATGAAAATTTACGGCTTGGAATAGATGCTGCATTCATATTCGGACAAGGAAGCCGCAGCAGTAAAGTATATTTTCCCGATTCACTTTATATTTTCGGAACAAAAACGATCAACCATACACGTGGAAGTGATTTTATTTTTGACTACGGAATTCAATATGACTTCAACTTTAGCAATACTCGAAAACTTACGCTTGGCGCCATATACTCAAACAACTGGAAGTTAAATGCCAAGCGCGAGTATTTAGCCAATACCTTTACAGGGGGCTATGGTGATGTGGTGGAAACCCTGCAGGATACCGTCGCTTATACACCAGAAGAAAAAGGAACCCTAACCATCCCACAACGCTTTGGCCTTGGCTTTACCTATCAAGAAAAGGAAAGATGGCTTATAGGAGCCGATTTCGAATGGCAAAACTGGGAAGAATATACAGCTTTTGGCATATCGGATTCGCTTGATAATGCATGGAGAATTGCAATTGGAGGACAATATTCACCCAAGCATACAAGCATTTCTTCATTGGCAAAACGCATGTATTATCGACTGGGAATCAGGTATACTAACTCATATTTATCTATATTTGGCAAACCAATTAACGAATATGGCATAAGTTTTGGATTAACTTTTCCGTTGAAAAAATCAAGAACAGCAATAGATTTGGGAATTGAATATGGAAGACGTGGCACAACGGACAACAATTTAATTCAGGAAAATTTTCTTAATTTTTCACTCGGTTTTTCAATACATGAACACTGGTTTCATAAACGAAAATATCAATAAAAGAATATAATTAAAACTTGATAAAATGAAATTAAAAGCTTCAATTCTGCTACTTTTTGTGGCTTTCAGTCTGCTTTCATTCGGAACTGAGCCTCTGCAAACTTACCTGCCGCAAGATGACATGCCCAAGTATGGTAAAGACAGCGTTAAGTGTGTAGCAAACCTCTCACTTTACAGGGAGTTTTACAAACAATGGAAACAAAGTGGCTATAAAAACAGTGCTATTAACGATGCTTCCAAATGGTGGAGTTGGGTTTTTCTCCACTGCCCAATTGCCAGCGAGAACATTTATGTTGATGGTGTCAGGATGGTTGATTTCAAAATAAAAAAAGCTAAAGACCCTGAGCTTAAAAGTAAACTGATTGATACACTCATGCTCATATATGATCAGCGCATTAAATATTTTCCGCTTCATTACAGGACCAAACAACCCCAGGTCGGTAATATTCTCGGGAGAAAAGGCGTAGATTTATATGAACACCGGCCAGAGGATTATATTCGCGTGAATGAAATTCTGAAAGAATCCATTGATCTTGATAAAGAAGATGCTTCAGGACCTGTATATGTATACTATTTTCGCACATTGACCAAAATGGCCATGAAAGGAGATACAGATACCGTTGCTGTTGTGGAAGCTTATGATAGGATTAGCGATTATATAGATCAAAACATTAGAAAGTATGCTGAAAAAGGTAATGAAAAAGAAGTAGAAGAATATGTGAATATCCAGGGTAATATTGAAAATACTTTTGAACCTTTCGCCCAATGTACTGACCTGGTTAGAATTTATAAACAAAAATATGACCTTGATCCCAATAACATTGACTTATTAAAAAAGATCGTGAAGTTACTCGATAAGAAAAGTTGTATCGAAGACCCGCTGTATTTTGATGCTACCGTTAGTTTATATGAGCTCGACCCTTCACCTGAATCAGCTTATCTGATTGGTAAAATGATGTTGAACCAAAAAAGATACACCGAAGCCATTCCTTATATGCAGGATGCCACCAAGATGGATAATATTGAAAAAGTCGATGATGCTTTAATATTCCTCGCGCAAACCTATCGGGCCATCGATAATTTCCCTATGGCCAGAA
>SWBW01004631.1_pt1 | contig 15727 bp, 13 predicted proteins | sample 4693041 | NCBI WGS metagenome assembly SWBW01 (sample SAMN10267271, study PRJNA491770) | bioreactor metagenome | isolation source: DHS bioreactor inoculated with marine methane seep sediment | place: Japan: Omine Ridge, Nankai Trough | collected 2006-05-06 | reverse complement strand
GGTGAACCATTTTATTGAACAAATATCAGCTTCAAATGGAAAGCCTGTTATTCCCATTGAAGATAATGCAATCCAACAACTGGAGGAATTGCCTTGGAGTGGTAATGTGCGCGAATTGCATAATGTGGTGGAGCGATTGTTGATTTTGTGCACAGATCAAATAGAACCTGATGATATTGAACGTTTCGTAAAGCCACTGACGTTATAGCCGTATATCTTGTCTGGAACAGTTTTTGAGCAAAATTCGTATACTGATTTACTAATTTAGTAACTTTGCATTCCTTTTTATTGGGGAGTTCTTTGACATTTGGGGCTGACCGGTTTTGACAGCAAGTTGAGTGGATAAGTAAGCATGTCGAGTCTTGTGATTAAACTCGTTAATCTGTGTCACATACTTTTTAATTGGCGAAAATAATTACGCTCTCGCAGCATAATCGAAGTTTAGTAGATTAGCTTTATCCCTGGTCTAGGTTATCGGGGACGGGACGGTTCGCGGGTGGACATGTTTGATTCCGGCCCGATCACGGATCGCAAGAAATTTCAAACTGGTTCCGGCTTTGCCTTGAGGCTGGGACGAGATTAAAAAGGCTAAGGCAAAGTTTTGGGCGTTTGCTCCCGCACTTTGTTCGAAAACCAATAGCAAACTAAGCATGTAGAAGGCTTTTTTGTTCCTTGTTTGGACGAGGGTTCGAATCCCTCCAGCTCCACAACGAAAAACCGCACACGAAGTGTATTACATGATTGAAAAATAAAAACAAGTTCGCTTGTTTTTATTTTTCATGATTGAGAATGCGAGCAATGCGAGAAGGATTTTTCGTTGTATCCCCCAAAAACGGGATCAATGAAATTAATCCCACCAGCTCCACAAAATAATGGAAAGTATTTCCATTATTTTAGTTAATAGTTAATGGTTATTGATTGATCACAACAACGATTAACCATTAACCAAATAGGTCCCGTAGTTCAATGGATAGAATGTAAGATTCCGGTTCTTATGATCTGGGTTCGAATCCCGGCGGGATCACCAAACGGGACAAAATGGGTTTTTATCGAGCCAAAAGTTTTAAATCTTTGATAAATTGGTTCGAACTCTGTCTCGGCGGGTTCCGTTCTAAAAAACAATCTTATAACTCAGATAGGGCAAAATAATTGCGAACTCTTGTGATTGGGCATACTCACTAAAATAGTTGTAGGAGAAGCCAAGCAATTCAGTTTGCATAGTCAGGTTTTTTGCCTGGATATTAAAGTTATGCGAAACTCTAGGTCTGTTTATACGGTAATTAATTGATATATCTAGATAGTAATTTGTGTGCCATTTTTTAGCATACAACTGATTCATGTCGTAAACAACGCCGCTTACAGCCTTTGAGGCTTCTTGGTCAGGTGGTGTGTAAGGCATTCCTCCTAAAACAGTAAACTTACCGTTAACACTTAGGGCATACTCACTAAAATAGTTGTAGGCTTTTCCACCCAATAGGTTCAACACATAATTCTGGTTTAGCCTGGTGTTTCGCTCAACGCCATCACCGCCTTTGTACTTCGATTCGTAAATTGAAGCAGTGGCCATGTAGTAGTAACCCCGGTTCATAAAACGTTCAAAAGTAAAATCAATACCATAGTTTATACCTGTACCTGAGTTGTCGAGTAATGCATTAAAAAACATCTCATTCTGGTAATTGATCATCGAAAAAGAACTGTCGGGTGTTGTAGGGACATCGTAAAGCAATTGAATGTAAGGTTCAACTTTGAAGTGCAGGTTTCGGTTGATCACCCAATCGTAAGCCAGCACAAAGTGATGGGCTTTAGTGATCTCAAGATTTTTGTTTGGCAATGCTTCAATCCCGTTCACCGGTGTTTCAATCAGGTAAATCCTGAGGGGCTCAATCCGGCTGTGCTTTCCGTAAGCAAAACCAAGACTTTGTGATGGCGAAACCTGCCAGTTAAAACTCAATCGCGGATCGACAGCAAAATTGCCGTTCAAACCGAAATAGAGAAAATGAACACCGGCATTCATCGTAAGCTTTTCGCCAACCTGAACCAGCGATTGGCTGTAAGCCTTAAAAATAAATGTGCTTCCTTTCTCATTCATCCTAAAATCTAGTGTATCCTGAACTGCAGGATCAGAATTGGCCAGGTCGTTGTAGTTGTACCAGTTTTCGCTGATTATCAGTCCTGTCCGGTTTGTGTGACGCGATCCATACTTATGGTTCAACTCCGTCTTTGCCCGTATCGAATAGTTTTTTTCAGACACATCAGAAACCATTGTATTCAAAAGGAGCGAATCCAGTTGACCCGAAACACTTGAATTTTCGTATCCTGAAAAAGAAATAGAGGAAGATAACAATGATTTTTTTCCGAGAATTAATTTGTGATTCAGACCAGAGGCAGTTAAACCATAAGTCAATTCATACTGATCATCATCCCAGGAAGTTTCCCAATCTGCCGGAGGCTGCGATGGTTCCTGTGCAATTCTTCCGTAACCCGTTAAACTCCACAATGAAAAAACGCCTGCCTTTTTTGTGGGAAAATGCATGTTAAACGAAAGATCGGTGTAATCAGGAAGCCCTGCTTCAATGGGCATCAAATTTTGCAAAATGCTAAACGTAGACATCCTGAAATTAGCCAGATAGGTTGAGCCGCCTACTTTTTTAAAGGGACCTTCGGCAGCAGCCTCAACACCATAAGAACCAATCAGGAATCCGTATTTACCCTTATCGGGATTTCCCGTCCTGAAATTGATGTCAAACACTCCCGACAAAACATTACCGTATTCGGCAGGAAAAGCACCACTGAAAAAGTCAGAGTTGGCCATCATGAAAGGGCTGAACATGGATACTACTCCTCCGCCATTAAATGCATGTGCAAGGTGATTAGGAACAGGAATTTCCATGCCTTCCAAACGCCATAAAATGCCTTTGGCAGGATTACCGCGGATGATCACTTCGTTGTTATCGATTGAACCCGAAGTTACCCCGGCAAACGAAGAAGCCAACCGAGAAAAATCCTCCATACTTCCAGCGAAACGTTGTGCTTCGTCGAGAGAAATTGAACGGGCTGAAAGAAGTGCCATATTATTTACTGTTCTCTCCTTTACCAGTTCATCTTTAATTTCAACCTCCGTAAGACCGGTAACCAGTTCCTTCATCGGGATTTTCAGGTTTGGCATTTCGGCGGTACCCACCAAAACATCAGTCATCCTAAATTCTTCGTACCCAACAAAACTTACCAGTAAATCGATCCTTCCAACAGGAATATCTGGTAAAACAAAATTTCCAACTGCATCTGTAACGGTTCCAATTAATGGATCGGAATCAACGACAACCACTGTGGCGCCCGGTAACGAAAACTGTATCTGTGCATCGAAAACCCTTCCTGTAACAGTTTGTGTTATTGATTGAGAAGTTGCTTGGATAGGCAAAATGAAAATTAGAAGAAACAAAGCCCCGTTGACGAAGTTTGCTTTGTTATTTATGAATCGCACAACTTTAATTTTGTTATTATTTTATAAATGAAATCTTTTCAGCACTTAAAAAAACCGGCTGGTATAGCAGTGCGTGAATGAGTCATCCGGTCTAATGACAATATTAGAAAGCTAAAGTTGCAAATTACTCACAAAAAATCTCAACTATGAATTTCAACATTTGAGGTTTTTTGTCTGTGGGGTTAACTGGACTTGAACCTGGAACCCTCTGATTATTAGTCCGATTAATTATTGGAAGATTCTTAAAGGTTTAATTTTTAATTATCATTATAGGTTACAACCTAAACAGTATTGAAATGAAAATTATCCCAAATGATTTAAAATATTCATAATTTACAAAAGCAAAAGTGCATATAATATGGCGGTTCTGGATGAAGCACTTTTTGAACTATTACCAAATCCTCTATAAATTGGTTCGAACTCTGTCACGTCAGTTCCACCATACGTGTCAACTCAGTTTTAGAAACGGGTTGTCCTTTTTTTACGCTATTAAAACCCTTGCTATTCCTCATAACCCATTGAATCACCTCATTCATCTGATCGGTTCGAATTTTATTTTCATCAAAAATGAATTTTCTTCGAAAGATCGAACTAATGATATACTGTTTACTCATAAAAGAAAGTAAGCGAACCTAGCTTTTTTGGCCATTCAGAATTAAAGTTTTAAGAGAAAATACTTTTTCAAACTGAATATACGTATCTTTATATTTCGAAGTATTGCAAAATATAACTTCACAAATTATTACTTAATTTATATAAGATGGAAAAATATGTATTCTTTGTATTTATATGGGCTCTTATCGTGGGTCTTCCGTGTCAGGTAAACGGACAAAACATGGGTAAAAAAGCCAGTTTAAACGATGACGGAAGCGTCAAGTTGGAAAATATATTCATTCCGGAGGAACTGGCCGCCATACGATCTGATTTTGAAATGCTGGAAGGGTTTCCATTTGGCCGCCAGGCAAATGCATCTTTCAAGAACTTCAGAGGAGCGACCCTCGCAGATATTGATAATGACGGGATTCAGGAAATTTTATTTGGTGCCAACTCAACACTATTTGCCCTGGAAGGTAATGGTGATATCCTTTGGTCACGAGTGCTTAGCGGCACCATTATTTTTCCTCCCAGCGTAGCTGATATGGATATGGATGATGATTTGGAAATAATTGTAAACACCGGTGGTTCGCCAAATGCCGGTAGGGTATACCTACTGGATGCTGTAGGGGCTGACCAACCGGGATGGCCGATGAATTTTGACCAGCACTGGATGTTCAATGCACCCGCCATTTCAGATGTGGATGAAGACGGACTGATGGAAGTGATTACTTGCGAAAGAGGGAATTCTACTTCAGGTTTTTTACATGTGATAAAACTGGATGGTACACCTTATAACACAAATTGGCCGCTGGAATTACCAGGTAACCTGGCATTTACACCTTCTGTCGGCGATATTGATTACAACGGAACAAAAGACATTGTGATCAGTATATCGTCAGGATCATTGTATGCACTTGATTTGGATGGTGTGCCTTTACCCGGATTTCCACTAACAGAAGCAGGTAAAAGCTTTTCATATCAATCGCCTATTTTAGTCGATTTGGATGCTGATCAAACGCTAGAGATAGTGGGAAGCCGTCATGGTGATATGCCTGATTATTACGTGGTCAAATCGGATGGTACTTATATGGAAGGCTGGCCGGTTACTTCTCCGGGCTGGCGATATTCGCCGCCAACAGTGCTTGATGCTGATTTTGACGACGTATATGAGATATACGTTGGCCACCCCAATACCAATAGCAACGGAACCCCGCTGGACGTACTATATGGATTTGATCCACAGGGCGAAGACCTTCCCAATTTCCCGATCAACAAACATGGCGGCTGTGAGGGAGTTATCTCTGTGGCAGATGTGAACAATGATGGCGTTCAGGATGTGGTTTTTACCAGCAATATTACGGATATGGAAGGCTATGGATTTATTCATGCATATGCGATTGACGGAAGTGGTGAAATTGAAGGTTTTCCTTTGAGACCTCGTGGATTCACATTCATCAACTCAGCCTTACTGGGAGATGTAAATAACGACGGATTATTGGATTTAACATGCCTTTCATATACCCAGTTTACTGGAAACGATTCTGTATTTATCAGTACTTACAACCTCGAAGTTCCATATATCGAAACCGATATTTTGTCAAACGGTTACAAGGGGAGCAACCTGAGAGATGGTCTGGCGAATCCTTTATATACAGGTATTGTTGAAAAGGAGCAGGAGAACATGAAAATGCGACTCAGTCCGAATCCTTCTTCGGGAAAACTGAATGTAGAATTCGAACAAAAATTAGGCGAAGGAACTTTGGAAATTTATAATAATTCCGGCGTGCTATTCAAAACATTGGAAATCGAAAATACCCGATTTCTTGAATTGAATCTGGAAAATCTGCCTTCAGGTCAGTATCTCATTCGCATCCAATCTGACATAGTGAATGTAAGCAGAAAGTGGGTGAAGTTATATTGATAAAAGCTCCTTTACTTCTTTTTGGGACACTATTTAAATTGGAATAAAATAATCATTAAAGGATTTATATTCTCGACTTATTCTATCTATCCAAATTGATCCCCGGTATTGTATTTATCAATTAATAACCCGCAACTTATATTATATTTGCGGTGTCATTATTTGATACAGAGGGGACGGAACTGGTGTTTCACCTGGTCTTCAAAACCAGTAGCAGACGTATAAAACCGGCTGTGGCAGGTTCGATTCCTGCCCCCTCTGCATATTCAACTCCATAAAACTGCTGCCATTTTGGATGAATTAAAACAAATACCGGGTGTCGATACACTTCTTCATAATCAGGAGATCAGGAAACTGGTTGCTGAGACAAACTTGGATATGGTGAAGTATGTGATCAGGAATGTATTGGCAGAAATGAAACAGGATATCAGAAAAGGTAAACAGGTAGCCGATCAACAACTGATTCTTCAAAAAGTTATATCCGGCACCAGGATTTTGAAATCCAGCCACCTGAAAAAGGTGATCAACGCAACGGGAATTGTCATTCATACCAATTTAGGACGTGCACCTTACAGCCGGGAGCTGTTAAATGAAGCTCTTGAAGAGCTGAATGGTTACAATAACCTTGAATTTGACCTGGATGCTGCCAGCCGGGGATCACGAAACGCACATGCGTCTGATCTGCTGAAATACCTCTGTGGCGCTGAAGATGTGTTGGTGGTGAACAACAATGCAGCAGCGGTTGTACTAATTCTCAGAGCTTTTGCAAAAGGAAGGGATGTGATTGTGTCGAGGGGAGAATTGATCGAAATTGGCGGGTCGTTCAGGTTGCCTGATATTATAGCATCATCCGACTGTCGAATGCGTGAAGTAGGCACTACCAACAAAACAAAACTATCTGATTACGAAAATGCCATTTCCGAAAATACGGGTGTGCTCTTTAAAGCACATAAATCCAATTATTCCATAGAAGGATTCACCCAGGAGGTGAGCCTGGATGAATTGGTAACGCTGGGTAAGAAACATAAAATTCCGGTAGTTTATGACATGGGATCGGGACTTTTAAATGATTATTCTGTTGAGGAATTTAAAAACGAACCCAATGTAAGGCAAACCTTGAAATTGGGTGTCGACCTGGTTAGTTTCAGTGGTGATAAACTTCTGGGGGGTCCGCAGGCAGGTATCATCGCCGGGAAAAAGAAACTGATAGAGAAATTAAAAAAGGAGCCACTGTTGAGGGCACTGCGGGTTGATAAACTTACACTGGCGTTTTTAGAAACCAACAACCGGTATTTTCTGGATGAATCTGTTTTGTATCAAAGGAATCAGTTCTATAAAATTCTGAATCAATCACCCCAGATGCTTGAGCAAAAAGCCAAAAAAATGAAAACACTTTTAGCGAAATTTAAAGTGGGCGCTGAAGTGATCAATAGCAAAGGGCAGTATGGGGGAGGTGCACTCCCGGGTAAAGAAATTAACAGCTTTTCAGTTAAATTGAGCTTGGAAAAAGATACGGCCAGGCAGAGATCGGAATGGGCAGCGAGGCTCTACAAAGAACTCCTGCAGCAGGAAATACCCGTGTTGGGATTCCTCAGGAAAGGCGATCTGTATTTTGATGTACTTTGTATACCCGACAAAGAAATAAAACAGGTATCTGAAACCATCGCGCGTGTTTATAAACAATTGGACGGATAATGCGTCATGTAATACTCGGCACGGCAGGACATATTGATCATGGTAAAACAGCACTGATCAAAGCACTTACTCAAATAGATTGCGACAGTCATAAAGAGGAAAAGGAGCGGGGGATCACCATCAACCTGGGCTTTGCTCATATGAATCTTCCTTCCGGCGAATCCGTTGGGATTGTTGATGTGCCGGGCCACAAGGATTTTATTAAAACGATGGTCGCAGGCGCATTTGGAATTGATATTGTTTTGCTGGTTGTGGCGGGAGATAGTGGAATTATGCCGCAAACCAGGGAGCATTTCCGCATATTGGAATTGCTCGGCGTTACAACCGGCATCATCGTCATTACGAAGAAAGATCTGGTAGATGAGGAAATGCTGGAATTAGTAGAACTTGAAATTGAAGAGCTCATTGATGGAAGTCCCTTTGAATCCGCTCCGGTTATAAAGGTGTCTTCCATAACTGGTGAAGGTCTCGATGAACTGGTAAAAGTGATCTCTGAAACTGTGTTTCAGATAAAGGACAAAAGCAGCCGGGATATTTTCCGCATGTACATCGACCGGGTATTTAATGTGAAAGGTATCGGTTACGTGGTCACCGGGTCGATATTGGGTGGCCATCTTGAAACGGGGGCTAATTTATACTTGCTGCCGGGTAAAGGAAAGCAACTTAAAGTACGTGCCATGGAGCGGCATGGTTTAGCGGTTGATCGTGTCGAAAGCGGCGATCGTGCAGCCCTCAACCTGTCTGGATTTAAGATGGAAGATTATCAAAGAGGTATGGTGTTGACAGATAGGATTTTGGAAGAAACGTCAATGATTGATGCTACTTTCCGTTTGTTTGCTGAAGAACAATTAGGTGTTTGGTCGAAAGTGATCTTTTATTCGGGCACATTTGAATCTGCTGCAAAAATGCATGTGTTGAATAAAGATGGTTTACAAAAAGGAGAAAGCGTAATTGTCCAGATACATCTTGAAAAACCGGTTGTTCTCCTGAATAAAGATAAATTCATCCTCAGGAATTCATCGAATGATTTGACGCTTGGCGGCGGTGTGATCATGGACATAAAACCGCTTCACCATCGCCGAAGAACGCCTAAATTGATACAGGCGCTGACGGATCTGGCAGAAGCTACTTTAAATAGCGACCAGCAATTCAAGATCATCAAAATTGAATTGAATAAAGAAAAAAGACCTGTTTTTGCAGACGAATTGGCCGAATCACTAAAGTTGCAGCCATCTGAATTATTGTATGAGTGCACAGAAAATAATGACGGAACAGTGATCATCCGGAATATATCAGGAAAAGACATCCTCATCAGCCGCGATGTGCAACATGAATATGAAACAACGATCGCTTCCTTGTTGAAACACCACCACGAGGCCCACTTTCTCATTGATGAGGGGCTGGATGCAAACGAGTTAACAGGCAAGCTTGGTCTTAAAGAAATTGAATCGGCTAAAATCTATCTCCCTGATTTATTGGAATCAATGGAAAAAAAAGGAGTTGTCAGAAAGGTTCGGAATACCTGGTCACTGAGGGATCATCAGGTGATGATTGACAAAAAAACACAGCAGCAAATCAACTGGCTTGAAAATACTTTGTTGAACTACAACAAGCAAACACCTCTGAATAAGGAAATTGAAGCCGGGGCTTATCAGCAAAAGATCAGTAGGGAACATTTAAAATTATTGCTGAAATACATGGTACATGATGGAAAAATTTGCACTTCGGAAGGAGAATATATCCATGCAAACATCGTTGAAGAAGTAAAGAAAAAGTTAATGCTGGTGCTGGCTGAAAAAGAAAGAGGAATCAATGAAAAAGAATTCAGGTTGTTGTTCGACAGTACAAAGAGTTTTGTAAAAACAATGATACGGATGCTGGCAGATGAAGGCCTGATTACAAAATCTGAATTCTATATTCATATCACTGAAAAGGGAAAAAATTATTTAGATAAATGAAAGTAATAGATGTCAGGGGTAAAAAATGCCCCATGCCGCTCGTGGAAACAAAAAAGGCATTGAAAGAGACCTGTAAGAATGAAGCTATAAAGGTCATTCTTGATAGTGAAAATTCAGTAAAGAATGTCATGCGTTACCTTGAGGATAACAACATACAAGTCAGCCAGCAACAATCGGGCAGTACCTATGAGTTAATATTCAGAAAAGAGGGTAGTGGTCCTGTAATTGAAGAAGCAGAAAACTATTGTACAACTTCTGAGCAGGCACCTGAGAGTTTTATCATCGTTTTTGGAAAAGACAGGCTGGGAGAAGGGTCGGATGAGTTGGGGAATATGCTGGTAGGCGGGATGCTAACCACTTTGGCAGAAACGGATCGCACACCTGATAAAATAATATTTATAAACTCTGGAATTAACCTGGTGTTGGACGATTCTCCGGTATTGTCATTGTTAAAAAAATTGGAAGATCGGGGCTGTGAATTGCTATCGTGCGGCACATGTCTCGATTATTTTGATAAAATGGACAAACTCGGAGTGGGTCGTGTTTCCAATATGCTCGAAATTCTCGATGCCATGACTTCATATTCAAAAGTGATAAATATATAGAATAGCATGGATATTGATCTTTTAAATCTTGTTGATCAGGGTGGATGCTCGGCAAAGTTGTCAGCTACGGAGTTGAATAAAGCCCTGGCCGATCTGCCTAAAATTACACATAAAAACCTGTTGGTTGATATTGATACCCACGACGATGCCGGTGTGTATAAAATAAGCAATGATTATGCGCTGGTACAGACAACAGATTTTTTTCCTCCTGTCTGTTCAGGGGCTTATGATTACGGACAAATCGCTGCCGCCAATGCCCTCAGCGATGTGTATGCCATGGGTGGGCAGGTGCTGACCGCATTAAATATTCTTATGTTCCCTGCTGACTTGCCTATGTCTATTCTCAAAGAGATTTTGAAAGGTGGGCAGGAAAAAGTGCTTGAAACCGGAGGACTGATTGTAGGCGGGCATACCATTACAAATGAAATTCCGGTATATGGCCTGGCTGTGACGGGTTGGGTGCACCCTGATAAGATTATAACTAATGATAAGGCCCGGCCCGGAGATGTGTTGATTCTCACAAAACCACTGGGAACCGGTGTGATCATCTCCGCTAAAAAGAATAATTCTGCAGATGATGATACGTATTCGGCAGCAATTCATTATATGAAACAGCTCAACAAAGAAGCTGCCGCCATCATGACAAAATACGGGATTAAATCTGCAACCGATATCACAGGTTTCGGATTATTGGGGCATGCTTTGAAAATGGCACTTGGTAGCAAGGTGTCCATCAAAATAAATGCACCAGATGTTCCTGCGATTCAAAATGTGATGGAATTGATAGAAACAGGGTTTATCCCCGGAGCCGGATTCCGGAATCTTGAATTTGTGGAAGATCAGTGCGATTTCAGTAACCAGGTGCCTTATAATACCAAAATGCTGCTTGCCGATGCGCAAACTTCAGGTGGCATATTAATGGCTGTAGCTCCTGAAAAAGCTATATCAATCTTTGATGAACTTAAAGCTGCCGGATATACATCAACGGCCATTGTAGGTGAAGTTATGCAGCAAGAAAAGAAATCGGTCATTATTGTTTAGAACAACTTCTGATAGAAATCGCCATCCATAAAAAAACCCTCAACGATTCATTCGCTGAGGGTTTTGAATTTTAATTCAACTTTATTTAATGATCAGTCGTTTTGAAATAACACTTTCATCAGTTTCAATTTTGATGGAATATACACCCGCAGGGTATGAAGTTGTATTAAACTGATAATCTCTTCCGCTCAATTTCACGTTTTCAATCAATTGCCCGGTATAACTGTAAATACTTACCGAAACCATGACGGATTTTGATGCAATGTGAACCATGTCACTGGCCGGATTCGGATACACCTGAATTTCTGATTCTTTCACTTCATCAATACCTGTACAGGCATCCACCATGAGCGATTCTTCGGCCGTATTATAGCAGCCATATTCAGATGTGTAAGCATACGTGATAAGATGCGTACCGATACCGGCAGCTTCGGGATCAAACATGCCATCCGTTACACCAGGACCACTGTATTCACCACCTTCAGGCAAACCACCGGTAAGTTCATATGGTGCCCAAAAAACACAGGCAACATCAAGGGGTTGCAGCGTTACATCAGGCACTTCGTAGATGCTCATATAGTCTTCAACCATAAATGTAGCACCATCATCACCATTCACGGTCAGTGTTACATCCCAGCTACCAACCGTATTGTAGGTAACTGTGGGGTTTTGCTCTGTGGAAGTTTCCGGATCGCCACCTTCAAATGTCCATTCCCAGGTGGTGATATCACCTACTGACATATCAGAAAACTGGACGGTACCTGAACCGCAAAGTTCAGTGACATCAGAAGAGAAGTTGGCAGTTACGTCAGCACATTCTGCTGGTAGCAAACCATAAGGTTCAATATAATTGATGAAGGTCTGGGTGCTTGATATGGGCCACATATCCTGCTCAACAATGTCATGGTTTGGTGCGATTAAGATAAAAGTTGGAGTAGCAGATATGCCATAAGCATTTTTAATAGCCACTCCACCACCTTCTAATCCACTAATTGTTGGAAATTCAATGCCATATTGTTCGTCATATGCAGCACAAACAGCATTGTTATTACTTGCAAGAGTTGCAACTGATATTACAAAGAGGTCAGCTGTGTTACAGCCATAATATTCGTAAGCTCCAATTATATATGGATTGGTGCTTATGCAAGGTCCTCATGTTGTGTAGAAAAAGTCAATAATAACATACTGACCTCCATCCAGGATAGAAAACAAATTGTGCTCAACACCTTCTATATCAGTCGCTGTAAAATCTTCAGCTACAGTTAAGTTGGTTTGAGCAATACTGAATGTTGTGGCTAACAACAATCCAATGAAAAGCGTAAATTTTTTCATATTGCTTATATTAATGAATAAAAAAATGATACTGGGAACAGTACAAATGTATGGTAAAAAACTTTCAAATTCAAAAAATTACATATGTACACACATTATCAATATAAATTCTAAATGAGTTATTCACTTCGTCAAATGATGAATAGCAATTTGATATTTTGTACTTTTCAGTCCTAAAAGCAATACATGCCTGTTCCTTTCGAACTAATTTTTTCGCAGTTTCAGTCAAATACTACATTGGTATCTGTTGAGCCTTTTGGTAACGGGCATATTCATGATACATATAAACTCACATCCCGGGAGGAAGCCTCTTTTATCCTGCAAAAGATTAACAAAGAGATTTTCCCGGATATTCCAGCCTTGCAAAGCAATATTGAAAAAGTCATCGATCATATCAATAAGCAGAAACGTAATTCAATCCACACGCTTAAAATTTTAAAAAGTTCTGCAGGTAAATCGTATTATTTGGATGGAAATGGCAATTATTGGAGGGTGTTTAATTTTATTCCTGGCAGTCAAACTTATGATCGTGTATTGTCCGAGGAGCATGCTTATGAGGCCGGTAAGGCATACGGGGCATTTCAGCGTTCGTTTAAAGATTTTTCGCCCACTCAACTGCATGAAACGCTTCCCGGTTTTCATAATATTGAAAGTCGTCTTGCATTATTCGACTGCAGTGTATTAGAGAATCCAGTGAAACGGGCAGCCGAAATTAAAGATGAAATAGACTTTCTATGGTCACGAGCTCTGCGGATGAAACGAATATTGGAAAAAGGACAAGCAGGTCTAATTCCACTTCGTATTACGCATAACGACACCAAAATAAACAATGTATTGTTTGGTAAAGATAATAAGGCCATTTGCGTAATTGATCTGGATACAGTAATGCCCGGCTATATCCATTATGATTTCGGGGATGCCATCAGAACAGGTGCTGCAACTGCAGATGAGGATGAAATTGAGTTCGATAAAATGTGTATTGATCTTTCACTTTTTGAAGCTTATTCAAAGGGATTTTTGGGACAAACTATCGGTTTTCTGAACCGAGTAGAAATTAGTGAATTGTACTTTGCACCTCAATTACTCACTTTTATCATCGCTTTGCGCTTTCTTACAGATTATTTAAATGGAGATGTGTATTTTAAGGTGGATCATGAAAACCATAATTTGCAACGCTGGTATGCCCAAAAGCAGTTGCTGTTAAGCATGGAAGAAAATGAAAGTGAGATGAAGCAAATTATTCAACGTATTGAAAAACAATTAATTAATGATTATGAGCGATAGACGAGAATTTTTGAAAGCTTCGTTGCTGGGTGCGGGTGTGTTATCTACAGGCTTTCTGGCTTCGGCTTTTAACACGAACACAAAAGAAATTGCTCCTTTGCCAGGTGATTACAGGCCCGCTGCCGATCAAGAATTTAATATGTGTGGCTACGCTGCTCCAAAATTGGAAAAAGTGCGGATTGGTTTTGTCGGAATAGGGGACAGGGGTGCCAGCGCGGTGGAGCGCATGTCGTTTATTGAAGGGGTAGAGATCACCGCTTTTTGCGATATCCGGCAGGCAGCCGTGGATGGAGCACAAAAAATCCTTGCCGGTGCAGGCCTTCCCAAAGCAAAAGAATTCGTTGGTGATGAGCAGGAATTCAGGAAAATGTGTGATTACAAAAAGGTGGATTTGGTGTATGTAGCCACCCCATGGGAATTTCATGTGCCGGTGGCACTGGCTGCCATGGAGAATGACAAACATGCGGCGGTTGAGGTTTCTGTCGCTAAGACTCTCGACGAGTGCTGGCAAATTGTTGAAACTTCTGAACGAACCCGCAAGCACTGCATTATACTGGAAAACTGCTGTTACGACTTTTTTGAGTTGTTGACTTTAAATATGGTGAGAAATGGCGTATTTGGCGAGTTAGTTCACGGCGAAGGCGCTTACATACATGATCTTGATTACTGGATGTTTAACAAACCCGACGATCAGAAGATGGTAGATGGTGCTTACACCAAAATGTGGCGGATATTTGAGAATGAACGAAAAGCCAATGTCTACCCAACCCATGGTTTGGGACCTATTTGCCAGGCCATGAACATCAACCGGGGTGATAAGTTGGACTACCTGGTGGCCATGATTTCGGAAGATTTTACTTTGCAATACCGGATTGCTGAAAAAGCAAAGGAAGACCAGGTTTTTGAGCAGTTTCTGGATATGGATATGCGTGGCAATATGGACATCCAGCTAATCCGCACCAACAAGGGCAAAACCATCATGATCCAGCATGACATCAGTTCACCGCGGCCGTATTCCAGGATTCATTTGTTAAGTGGTACAAAATGTTTCGCGCAAAAATGGCCAAAACAGCATATTGCATTTGGTCATGAAATTGTGGATGAGGAACAAATGGCTGAAATTGAAGAAAAATATACACCCGAATTGGTGAAAAAAGTAGGTGCTATTGCCAAAGAAGTGGGTGGCCACGGTGGTATGGATTTTATCATGGACTGGCGCATCATAGATTGCTTAAGAAACGGCTTGCCTATGGACATGGATGTATATGATGCCGCCGCATGGAGTTGCATCACTCCTTTAAGTGAATGGAGCATTGCCAATAAATCAAAACCCATCGATATACCTGATTTTACAAGAGGTGCATGGAAAACCAATCAACCCATCGACACAAGGATTTTGGCCGGTGGAACGACCGGAACAAGAAGCTTGGAAAACCGGAAAGCATCCGGACAGTTAGGAGATGATTAGGATGTTATTTTCTCTTTCCACAACTCGATTTCGAGCCACCACCATAGAAAATGGCAATTCCGAGAATGAACCCGAGATTGTATAGTTTGCCCGAATTATTAAGTTCATAAATCGTAACATCATCATTGAAAAGGCTGATGATAAAGGTGAAAAATGAAATAAATCCATGCCAAAGACCCATCCAGAACCCGGCTACTTCAGTTGTAAATTTCTCATTTCCTGGTGCGCAGGAACTTAAAAAAAGTACGATGATCAATATCAAAAAAGCGTTGGTATAAGTTTTCATCTTCATAGTTATATGTTTTGATTTAAGTCAAAAATAATTAAATTATTTAATAAAAAAAA
>SWBW01002304.1_pt1 | contig 15732 bp, 13 predicted proteins | sample 4693041 | NCBI WGS metagenome assembly SWBW01 (sample SAMN10267271, study PRJNA491770) | bioreactor metagenome | isolation source: DHS bioreactor inoculated with marine methane seep sediment | place: Japan: Omine Ridge, Nankai Trough | collected 2006-05-06 | reverse complement strand
TTGTGGTGGCATATGGTATGATAGGGGCATCGCTATCTGGTGTAACTTTTATCTCCATTCCCGGATGGGTGGAAAGTGCGCACTTTACATATTTCGCAATCGTACTGGGATATGTATTTGGCTATGCCATTATTAGCCTTGTTCTCTTACCAATCTATTACAAACTGAATCTGACATCGATTTACACCTATTTATATAACAGGTTTGGAAACAACGCTTACAAAACAGGATCCGTTTTCTTTCTAATATCCAGGATAATTGGCGCTTCATTCAGAATGTTTCTGGTTGTAAGTGTGTTACAGGTTTTTGTATTCGACTATTTTGGGATTCCTTTTTGGGTGACGGTTATTTTCTTTATCATTCTCATTCAATTATACACAAGAAAAGGGGGCATTAAGACCATCATCTGGACAGATACCCTGCAAACTACATTTATGCTGGCGGCAGTAGTAATTACCATTGGTCTGGTGCTGTCAAAAATGGAAATAGGCATAGGAGAGATGATGGATACAGTTTGGGCTAGCGACCTCTCCACAATCTTTGTAATGGATACCAACAGCAAACAAAATTTCTTTAAACTTTTTCTGAGTGGGATATTTATTACAATCGTAATGACAGGGCTTGACCAGGATATGATGCAAAAAAACCTCAGTTGCAAAAACCTGAAAGATGCCCGCAAGAATATGACAACTCTGAGTCTGATTTTGGTTCCCGTTAATCTTATTTTCCTGTTTTTAGGAGCCGTTCTGTATCTGTATGCGGCTGAATTTAACGTGCAACTCCCTGAATTATCAGATCATCTTTTTCCTCTAATCGCCTTTAACCATCTTGGTTTGTTAGCAGGAACTGTATTTATAATAGGTTTGATATCAGCCGCTTATTCGAGTGCCGACAGTGCATTGACCGCATTGACAACATCCTTCAGTATTGATATTATGGAATACGATAAAAAGTACGGCGATAATGAAAGTTTGTTGAAGAAAAAACGCCAAACAATCCATTTGTTGATGGCACTTGTCATTATTTTTGTCATCGTTGTATTCGGATTAATTAATAATCAAGCTGTTATTTCACAATTATTTACCCTTGCCGGATATACTTATGGTCCATTGTTGGGTTTATATGCCTTTGGGCTGTTTACAAAAATTGAAGTGAAAGATAAATTCATTCCTTATATTGCCATCATAGCACCCGTTATATCGTGGTTTATAAGCCATTATTCGATAACTGTTTTCAATGGTTATGAAATTGGTTTCGAGCTCCTTATTATCAATGGAATGCTCACTTTTATAGGATTGTTTTTAATAAGAAAACCATTAGTTAAAACTGTATAATTATGCCAAACTTTAGATTTACCGCTCTTGAAAAAACGCTTTACACACCCGCAGTGGAAGTAAATTATCCATCAAAAAAAGCATCTGAATATTATGGTACAATGGTGTTTAATCAAACCATCATGCGCGAATACCTTACAGGAGAAGCATACGAGCTGTTGCAAAATGCCATTCAGAAAGGTACCCGGATTGAAAGGAAAGTAACGGATCAGATTGCTTCTGCCATGAAAGCATGGGCACTAAACAAAGGCGTAACACATTATACACATTGGTTTCATCCTTTAACTGGCGCTACCGCTGAAAAACATGATTCATTTATAAGCCCGATAGAAGAGGGCAGGGCCATTGAAGAATTCCAGGGAAACTCGCTAATACAGCAGGAACCTGATGCATCCAGTTTCCCAAGTGGTGGCATCAGGAATACATTTGAGGCCAGGGGCTATACCGCATGGGATCCTACGTCGCCGGCATTTATTGTGGAGAACACTTTGTGTATTCCTTCCATTTTTGTTTCCTATACAGGTGAATCATTGGATTATAAAACACCATTGCTACGTTCCATGAAAGCGCTGGATGACATTGCCGTCGAAGTGGTTAAATATTTTAACAAAAATGTAAGAAAAGTTTATCCGACACTGGGATGGGAACAAGAATATTTCCTTGTTGATTCGGCATTACATACAGCCCGACCAGATTTAATGCTCACTGGCAAAACGGTATTTGGACATTCTTCAGCAAAGGATCAGCAATTATCAGATCATTATTTTGGCACCATCCACGACCGGGCTCTTGCTTTTATGCAGGAGCTTGAAATAGAATCTCATAAACTGGGAATCCCGTTAAAAACGAGGCATAATGAGGTGGCACCCAGTCAGTTTGAATGTGCCCCAGTATTTGAAGAAGCCAATATTGCAGTCGATCACAATCAATTACTGATGCACCTGCTTGACAAGGTAGCCCGCAAACATCATTTCAAAGTGCTTTTGCACGAAAAACCATATGCAGGTGTGAATGGTTCTGGTAAGCATAATAACTGGTCGCTGGCAACCGACACGGGTATCAACCTCCTGTCGCCCGGGAAAAATGCCAAAGATAATTTCAGATTTATCACTATCCTTGTCAACATTTTAAAAGCAGTACATGAGCATGAAGAATTGATCAGGGCCAGCATCGCATCCGCAGGAAATGATCTCAGGTTAGGCGCCAACGAAGCGCCTCCGGCTATCATCTCTGTATTTATTGGTGATCAACTTACCCGAACTTTACATGAAATTGAAAAAATGCCTTCCATGGGTGAACTGAACAACGACCATCATATGGAAGTTTCAATGAATATTCCAAAGATCCCCGAAATACTTTTTGATAATACTGATAGAAACCGCACGTCGCCCTTCGCTTTTACTGGAAACAAATTCGAGTTTAGAGCAGTTGGCTCTAGTGCTAATACAGCCAAACCCATGTTCGTGCTGAACACCATCATGGCTGACCAGTTAAGGGTATTCAAAGCTGATGTAGATAAACTGATTGATAGTGGTATGGAAAAAGACGATGCCATATTCGATGTGGTGAAAAGGTATATTAAAGAATCAAAGAAGATCAGGTTTGAAGGTAATTCATATGGTGATGAATGGATGAAAGAGGCCAAAAAAAGAGGGCTTTCCAACCATACATCCACACCTGAAGCACTAAAAGCATTTGTTTCTAAAAAAACAATTGACCTGTTCGATAGAAACCAGGTAATGAGCAAGAAAGAACTTGAATCTCGCTATGAACTCAAACTGGAAAAATACATTAAGAAAGTACAAATAGAAGCCCGTGTGATGGGAGATTTGGCCATTAACCATATTTTACCAACAGCCATTCTTTATCAGAATCGTTTAATTGAAAACACTCGCGGATTGAAGGAAGTACTTGATTCCAAAACTTTTGTTAAGCTTTCAAAAAACCAGTTGAACGCTATTAAATATATTTCAGAACATATTTCAGCGATTAAAGAACAGGTAGAAACCATGATCGAAGCCCGTAAGAATGCCAATATTATTGAAGATCAATATGATAAGGCGGTTGCATACAGGGATACAGTTATGATCTATTTTGACGGGATACGTTACCATGTTGACAAGCTGGAATTTTTGGTTGACGATGAATTATGGCCATTACCCAAATACCGTGAATTGCTATTTATGAGATAAGGGGGTAAAAAGTTTGACCGTTTTCCCATATATGTAAAGGTGTTCTTAATTGAATATTAAAATTTGAGGGAAATAGGGAGAATTGATACTTCAATTGCGAAAAATGAGCTATGATTTTCATGTATCTTCTTTGATTGTAACTGCCATATGTTACTTTTATCCATTTACCATAAACCTTACACTCAATAACCACAAATAACAGGCTTGTTCATGCAATTCTTTAATCATATTAACGGTTACAAAAATTATAATATTTGAAGTTAAGGACTATTTCTTAATTTTGAGCTGATTAAATTTATAGCCATGCGATCTGCGAAAATTTACGTACTAAGTCTCATCATACTGATTTTAGGAAACGCTGTTTCTTATGGACAGTATGTTGTAAAGAAAGCTTCTGGAAATAGCACCAATACTTCACTCGATGGTTTTTATTATGCCATTCCACAAACGGTTTTAAAGATTGACCTGGTTATTGAAAAGATTGAACAAATTCCTGGACCCCTTGCGAATTATGCTGAAGATTATCTGGGCGTTACTGATTATATAGGTACAAATAGTCAGTCAGCAAAGCTTTTACATGCAGCTATTACACCCCTTTACGAAGCAGACCCGGAACAATATTATTATGTTCAATTTCCGGTGGAAAGGTCTAAAGATGAAAAAGCAAGCAGTTTTCAATTAACTGAAATGGGGACACTGCTTGGTTTTGGCGATACGGGAAATATCAGTCAGGAAACACAAGAAACTACAATAGACCAAACCTTTATTCTGCTCGAAGGCGATAAAGACTTTTCTTATTATGCTGATTACAACCGTAAAAAGAAAATTGATACAGTAGTCAGGAAAATTTCAATAGACACGGTCACCATCAACAGGTTTTTATTTAAAACAAGTTGGGTTGATAAAAGTGACAAAGAAAAAGCCAATGAAGCAGCACAATATATTTTGGAATTACGTGAAGCCAGATTTCATCTTATCTCGGGTTACCAGGAAGTGAACTACGGTGAAAGCATGAAATATATGAACAACCAGTTGAAAGAACTAGAAAATAAATACTTAGAGTTATTTCTTGGAAAAGAAGTAAAAACAACTGATATCCAGACAGTATATTACGTTCCTAAAAAAGAAAATTCAGGAGATATTATTTACAACGTTCCTGATGGAAACCATATAAAAATTCAATGGGATATGATATACACAACTGCACAACTTCCTGAAAAACCATTAGAAAAAATTGACAATATTTATTACAGGATACCTCAATCTGCAAGCTTTAAAATAACCCAGAGCAACAATACATATTTCAATTCAATCATAGCCGTTAGCCAATTTGGCATGATTGTAACAGCACCTCTCAACCGAACCAAATTATATTTTGATCCACAAACCGGAAATTTAAAAAACATTATCAGGGAATAAAAAAAGATTAGAAACATGGAATTTTTTGAAAGACAATTTTATCATAATACGGTTACCGATTGGGCTATTTCACTGTTGATTATTATTGGCGCTGTAATAGTCACCAAACTATTGGTTTGGTTTATTAAAAATATTGTAAAAAAGCTATCGGCTAAAAGCAAAACCAAAATTGATGACCTGATCGTGGATATGCTTGAGGAGCCGCTCATATACATAATCGCTTTAGGTGGTGTTTGGTTTGCTGTTAATCGACTTACTTTTACCGACCAGGTTTCCTCTTATCTTGAACACGGCTTCTGGTTTGTAGTAATTTTGGTGGTAACGTGGTTCATCGCCAGATTATTGGAAGCACTCATTGACGAATACCTGACACCCATTGTAAAGAATAGTGAAAGCGACATTGACGATCAGTTGTTACCCGTGGCAAGAAAAGTTATCAAATATGCCATTTGGATACTGGGAGTTATTATCGCACTGAACAATGCAGGCTTTAATGTAGCCGCCGTACTGGCCGGATTAGGTATTGGAGGTTTGGCCCTCGCGATGGCTGCAAAAGATACCGTAGCCAATTTTTTCGGTGGTTTTACCATTTTTACCGACAAGCCCTTTGTTTTAGGCGACCGTATCAAGGTTGCCGGATATGATGGTATTGTGCAGGAAGTGGGCCTCAGAAGCACACGCATAAAAACATTGGCTGGCACCATTTTAACGGTTCCGAATATGAAGTTTACCGACAATATTGTTGAAAATGTGTCGCTGGAGCCTTCCAGAAAGGTAACTTTAAATTTAGGACTCACCTATGATACACCGGAGGACAAAATTCAACTGGCCATTGACATACTAAAAGACATAATTGCACATACAGAAGGTGCTGAAGAAAATGTGCCAGTAGGTTTTGATTCATTCGGTGATTTTTCTCTGGGTATCATTTTTATTTATTACATCAAAAAAGAAGCAGATATTTTGCAGGTTCAAACGAATGTAAATATGAAGATACTGAAACGTTTTAACGAAAATAAACTGGAATTTGCATTTCCTACTCAATCTATCCTGGCACAGATAAGCAAGTAATAATTAGAATGTATTGACCGTTTTCCTTAAGGCCACCAGTTTCCCTAAAAGTGGCTCTAGCAACACTAAATTCAACATATTGGCACTATCCGATTTTGCTTCGACAGGGTTGGGGTGTGTTTCGAGAAAAATACCATCAGCGCCTACGGCAATACCCGCCTTGGCAATGGTTTCGATCATCTCAGGATTCCCACCGGTTATTCCCGAACTTTGATTCGGTTGCTGCAATGAATGCGTCACATCAACAATAACAGGAAATCCGAATTGTTGCATTTCCGGTATGTTTCTGTAATCAACCACCAGGTCATTATAACCGAACATACTGCCTCTTTCGGTCAGTAGTATTTTTTTATTGCCAGTCGACAACACCTTGTCAATTGCGAATTTCATTGATGCACCCGACAGGAATTGTCCCTTTTTTATATTGACTACTTTACACGTTTTTCCGGCAGCTAACAGCAAATCTGTTTGTCGGCATAAAAAGGCGGGTATTTGTAAAATATCCACATATTCAGCTGCCATTTTAGCTTCTTCCGGCGAATGAATGTCTGTTACAACGGGGATATTTAAAGATTCTTTAATCTTTCTTAAGATAAGTAAAGCTTTCTTATCACCGATACCCGTAAAAGAATCCAGTTTCGACCGGTTCGCTTTTCGATAAGAGGCTTTAAAAATAAAAGGTATTCTGAGTTTATCAGTTACTTTTTTAATCTCCTCAGCAATTTGAAAAGTGATCTTTTCACTTTCAACAACGCAAGGTCCGGCCAGTAATAAAAAGTTACCCGATTTGGAATATTGTAATCCTGGAATGTCAAACATAAGGATGGATTTTTTCATCTGTTCAAAATTTTTAGTTTTCTGAAATTGAAGAAACTAAAAATTTCTTCCCATTCAGGAACTCCCGATGAATTTTAATCATTTTCAGTGTTTATCTTAAAATGTTAAAATTCATGGTCGTTTCAAAAATAATAAAACTTGGGCATCTTTTAAGTGGTAACTTTCTTTCCTTTTCTAAAATTCACGAAGTAAACACCCATAAAAATAAAAAACGCCGCCAGCACCTCAACGTAAGTCAGCCTGTCTTTGCTGGCCCAAAGGGAAATTATGGTAGCAATCAGTGGTTGTGCATAAATATAAGCACTATTCATAGTTGGGGTGATCGTTTTGAGCGAGAAGTTATTCAGAAAATACGCCAGTACTGTTGTAAAAAGCACCACATATCCAATGGATAACCAGATATGCATTGGAATGGCATTAAAATCAGACTTCATTACCAGCGGTAAGGTAAAAGGAAGAATGTAGATCAATCCAAAAGTGAACACCCATTTCATCACGGTGATGGCCGAATATTTTTTCAATAAGGGCTTTACCAAAACGAGGAAAAGCGCATAGGAAGAGGCATTTAAAAATGTGAATAAATTACCCAAAGAGGTGTTTGAACCAAATGAAATAATGCCGCCCTGCAATATCAGGTAAACGGCACCGATAAATCCAAATAAAATACCGATCATCTTGTTTAAACTGATCCTATCTCCAATAATAAAATGGGCGAAAACCATGACCATAATCGGAATGGTAACCATAATGATAGATGCATTGATTGGTGTTGTCAGGTTCAATCCTTCAAAAAACAGGATTTGGTTGACCGCCACACCAAAAATGGCACAAATGGCCAGTCGAATCATATCTTTTCCTGGTAGCTTTTCGCGGGGAAACAGCAGACTTACCAGCCAGAAAATGATGGAAGCGCCTGCAACCCGAAGAAAAATGATGGGCCTGGGTAGCAGGTATTCAGGCATAATGCCTTTGGCGACAATATAATTCACGCCAAAAATCACATTTGCACCAAATACGGCCAGGTGGGCGCCAACAATCTTTTTCATTAGCATTGTTCAGGAAACAATCTGTATATGCTTTCCTTAAAACGGAAGATCGTCTTCCGGGCTCAAGTAATCTGCCGGAGGAGGCTCATCCGGATGCGGGATCGATGAACCTTCTTCTGCTTCTTTATCAATGCGCCATGCCCGGATATCCGTATACCATCGTGAGTTATATTCTCTAGATTCAATATTTACAGAAGCCCTGATGATATCGCCCTCTACAAGGTGTTCCAACATCGACAATTTGTCACCCCATACGCTCATGCAAATCTTTTTAGGATACTGATCTTCAGTCTCGATTACGAATTCCTGCTTTTCCCATTTCCCATTCTTACCTTCACCTGAAACCAGGTCCATTTTCTTTATCAGTTTACCTTTAATCTCTATTGCCATAATTTCATTATTTAAGAAAAATCAAATTTACAGATTTTGTAGAAGTATTGAATTGGATTTGGAAAATTAAAACCATTACTTTTGTAATCAGATATGAATGATTACAGGATTGACATACCAGAACGTTTTTATTCTGATGCCGAAGGCAAACCCTTTGAGTACTGCCAGGTGTGTGGTAAGTTTTTGCTTTCAGAAGGAACGAGCTATGTAGTTGAAAAAGCCATTAAGAATTATAAGGGGTATGATTTTGGCTCAACAATTTTTGAATTTGCAGTTTGTCTGGACTGCCATACAAAGGTTCAGAAAGGCATGTCGGAAGAATCGCTGGTCAATCTTCAAAAATATTATCAGCATATAATGGCTGAAAAAAGCCAGCAACCCATTGTGATTGATTTAGCAAATTTTAATCTGAATGAGTGGCTATCCAAGTGCTTCTTTAAGGGAGATGAAATTGACGAAATGAACGAATATCAGATTGTAGCGCAATTCAATGGCAACAAAATGCTGATGAACATGCCTCCTATGATTATTGGTGAAAAAGCCATGGAAGAAATGGCCGAATTGCTTTCCGACAAAACCATCGATGAGATGAATGGCTTCCGCGAGAAATTCTTAGGACCATCTCCTGAGATTGAGGAACTTATCTATGGTAAAAAACTCATCCTTATTTAAATTTAATTTAAAACTAAAAATGCGTGTTAAACTGAACATATCAATGTTTCTATTTGTTCTTTTATTAATTACTAATCTGCAATCTCAGGAAATGGATACAAATAATAAGTCTAACTATCAAGTCGTTACATTTGGATCAGGTTGTTTCTGGTGTACCGAAGCTATTTTCAACCTGGTAGATGGCGTTATCAAAGCTGTTCCAGGTTATTCGGGAGGTACGGAACCTAACCCAACTTATGAATTGGTTTGCTCAGGTGAAACCGGTTATGCCGAAGTGGTTCAGGTGACTTATGATCCCGCGATCATTACTTTTAAAGACCTACTCGAAATATTCTGGCAAACACATGATCCCACTACACTGAATAGGCAAGGCGCAGATGTGGGGCCGCAATATCGTTCGGTTATTTTCTACCACTCCCAGCAACAAAAGGAAGAGGCTGATTACTTTAAGAAGACACTTATTAATGAGGGAATTTGGCCCAAACCGATCGTTACGGAGATCAGTGCATTTACAAAATTCTACCAGGCCGAAGATTATCATATGAATTATTATAAGAACAATCCAGCAAATGGTTATTGCAATTATGTGATTACCCCAAAGGTGGAAAAATTTAAAAAAGTATTTTCTGACAAGCTAATAAAATGAGTTGATAAAACAATTAAAAATTTACTAAAAGATTGATTCTCTTGTTATTTTAGTTATATTTGCATCGAATTTTTATTATATTATATTTATTTTATTTTTTATGAAAACAGGAATAGTTAAATTTTTCAACGAAGCCAAAGGCTACGGATTTATTAAAGATGCGGACTCAGACAAAGAATATTTTGTACACGCATCCGGCTTAGTAGACAGAATTAAAGAAGACGACGAAGTTGTCTTCGAAGTCGTTGATGGAAAAAAAGGTGAAAATGCTGTTAATGTTAAATTAGCGTAGTATATCAAAGATACTTGAATGCATTTAAAGAAGCCTCACAGTATATGTGAGGCTTCTTTTTTTTGTATTTTAGAGATTCTAAACACACTAATTAAATGAAAAATAAAACCGCCATTATCATTGGAGCTACTGGACTTATTGGTTCGAGTTTGGTAAGACAGTTGCTGGTAAACGAAAACTTCTCAACAGTAAAAATATTTACGCGCCGGTCAGTAGGCATAAACCATCCAAAGATTGAAGAACACCTGGTAGATTTTGATCAAATTAATGATTGGCAGGACCAACTTACCGGAGATGTACTTTTTTCGACTATGGGAACAACTATTCGCAAGGCAGGAAGCAAAGTAGCGCAGTATAAAATTGATTACACCTACCAGCTTGATACTGCTGTTGCAGCAGCCAATAATGGCGTCGAAAGCTATTGTTTGGTGTCATCAGCAGGTGCCAACCTGAAATCTTCTGTATTTTATTCAAAAATGAAAGGCGAACTGGATGAAGCTGTCAAAGAATTGGGTTTTAAGCACATCTCTATTTTCAGGCCATCCATTTTGGCTGGCGAAAGGAAAGAGAGTAGGATGGGTGAAAAGATAGGCCTTGTGCTGGCAAGGATCTTTACTAAAATTCCTGGACTCAGAAAATACAAACCTATCCAGGGAGCAATTGTGGCTGCTGCAATGATCAAAATATCAGAAACTTCAAATAAAAGACCTGCATTTGAAATCTATACACTTGATCAAATATTCCATATATGATGTTCAGCGATTTGATCAGATAGCCTACACGAAACCTGTAAAACTTAATAAGCGCTTTTAAGGAACTTAGTAGCATAACGTTTGTCATCAATATCCTTTGCGATGACAAGATACAACCCCTGTTGTAGCCCACTTACATCAATTGTTTGCACATAGTCGACTGCAATCAATTTCAGACCTTTCATATTAAATATTTCTGCATGAGAGATTTGTTTCTCATAATTTTTATTTAAACGGATTTGATGCAAGGCAGGATTTGGCACAAATAAGTCATCAGTGATTGTGATTTTATAATCTGCAACTGATTGCGGGTTTGACAGCAATTCAGAAGCAGCCGATTGTAAAACATTTTTTGATGATTCGTCTTGCAACATAACAGCCACATACATCTGGTTGGCTAACCATTCAGCATCTATTGTGTAGCTTGTATTGAATAGAACTGAATCTCCCACATTTGCAATTGAAACAGGCGTGTCAGTTAAGACTTTCCTGAATACATCATGATGCACGTATTCGCCATTTGGAGCATTATATTCAATTTCTTTCTCTGCTACAATGGCATATAAATTTAAATTGTCCGGGTTGTTGTCACCAATCCTTTTTACTACAATAGTAACCTCTGCTTCCTCATTAGTGTTTTGCATTTGTTCAACAGAAATGATAAAATCAGCAGCTTGTTCAAGTTTATCTTCAATTTGGGACGCCATTAACAAAGGGTTTTGAGGTCCTATTATTTTTCCTTGTACGACAACCCTCGGAGTACCACCATAAATGCCATAATAATTAGTTCTTGCATCATTTTCGGTTGGATTATGCTGCGAGAAAACACAGTTAGAATAAGGAGAACTAGGGTGATACGCTATATGGAGCACTTCCGGGTAATCATTTATCAGGGTGTAAAATGCAGGATTCCGAGCCGCACACACACTACAGCGTGAATTGGTAAAGTGCTCAATAATAACTGTTTGATTCACCTGCGCCCACAATTGGGTTCCGGCAAACAAGATGGTAAGTGTAAAGAATATTTTTTTCATGAAGATTTTTCTCTTTTAGTCGGGATAATGCAACTTACCTTACATTAAATGAACATTTTTTTGATATTCAACAGACTCTGCTATGAATTCCTCTAACAATTGAATATATTTGTACTTATTCTACAATGCTTAAAAGCATTTAAATACCCACAAGCCATGAGAGCTCTTTTCACCTTTTTATTAGTGTTTATTTCGTTGTCAATTTTCGCACAATCTACTGGCGATACCATTGTCATACCGACTTATAATTATACCCAGACCCATGGCTGGCCCTGGTGCGGATTCAGCAGAGATACCATGATTGATTTTCCAGATGATCCTGGCGTTACCTATGAAAAGATCATCATGGCTTATAATATGCGTTGTAAAGATGGGTTTGTTTCAGTTCCGGGAAATACGAACCTGGGTTGTGGTGAATGGGATTATTCATGCAATACATATATCCATGATTCGTCCAGGGTAGATTCTGTAATCAGTTTTACAAATACTCATTCAATCTCAGGATTTACAGGAACAACCTACGAATATGCTGATGGTGCACTATTCAATTACTACCAGTTTCTGCAGAAGGAAGTTATCATTAACAATACCGTTTCCGAGAATATTCATACAATTGGAAATGGTAATATATCACTAGCGGAAGTACTGAGTACCAATAACCATGCTTCAAAATCGCAATACTTGTTTACCCAGGCTGAGTTAAATAGTGCCGGAGTGCTTGCAGGTGAAATAAATGGAATTGAAATCGAAGTAGTTGGCGGATCGGCCTCGGCAAATTACCTGAGCATTAAAATCAAGCATACCAGCAAAACCGTTTTGAACAGCTCAGAACCTGACATTACAGAATTTACCGAAGTATATTTTCATGATTATGCTTTGACAAGTGGGATCAACCGCATTCAATTCTATCAACCTTTTATCTGGGATGGCAGTTCAAATTTAGTTGTTGAATTCTCATTAACCAATAATGATCCAGACAATCCGTTAAATATTAAAGGTTCGATTACAACTGAGGTAATGGGTTTAATTGCGGTTAACCAATTCTGCCTGAACAGTGTAAATGGCCAAATTGAGATACCCACAGCTCCTTTTTCTGGTATTTCTGATGAAATCACAGTTTCATTCTGGAGCTACGGGAATGAAGATATGTTACCTACCAATAATTCAGTTATTCATGGTATTGATAATAGCAACAACCGACAATTGAACGTGCATTTACCCTGGGGCAACTCGAATATATATTATGATTGTGGAAATGATGGAAGTGGCTATGACAGAATTGAAAAAGCGGCTACACCCGCAGAATTTGAAGGTAACTGGAGTCATTGGTCTTTTACAAAAAACACCAATAGCGGCAGTATGAAGATTTATCTCAATGGCGAACTCTGGCACTCAGGGACAGATAAAGTAAAAACAATTGATATCCAGGAATTGGTATTTGGCACCAGCGGTACTGCTGATCGCACATATTTTGGGAAAATCGACAAATTGAGCATCTGGAATAAAGCACTTTCACAACCTACAATTGAAAACTGGATGAACAAGCCTATTGATTTGACACATCCTGATTATGCCAATCTTTTAGCTTATTATAAACTGGATGAAGGAAATGGAATTATAATAAACGATGCATCAGACCAGGCACTATCAACCTCAATTGATGGCTATATGTACTGGGTTTATGAACGGGGCAATAATATCACTCGGGGTTTTACAGAATCAACTGAAAGACCCAATATTTCGTTTGTACAAGGTGAATATAACTTGACAATCAATGATCAGATTGTAACTGACTCTATTGTCATCAATCCCAATATCGTTCGGGCATATGAAGTAATTCCAAAATATGGTACAATGCAGGATGACAGCATCGCTGAAACATCAGTAAACGAATATTGGGAGGCACAATATCAATACACCTTTAATCATGAAGGCATTAAAATTGACTCAGTTATGGCTGATATTGCTGGGACAATTGACATTACAGAATTGACTTATTATAAAAGATACCCGGCCAAATATGAGATCATGTCATTTGTAACACCCTACGGCATATATCTTGACCTGGGTATGGAAGGCAAGACATGGTACTTCGACGTAACCGATTATGCTCCCATACTTCAGGGCAGTAAAAGAATGACCATTGAAAGGGGCGGGGAATGGCAGGAAGATATGGATATCAAATTCTTTTTTATAACCGGCACACCACCTCATGATATTCTTGATATAAAGCAGATTTGGCGTGCTGACTCTAAATCTTATACGGATATCCAAAACGAAAGGGCTTTCGAAACAAGAAACATTGAAATGCATCCAGATGGAGAATCATTTAAATTGATGACGGTTATATCAGGCCATGGGCAGGAAGGCGAATTCACACCACGTCATCATACCATGAATATAGATGGAGGAGACATCGAATTTGACCAGGTTGTCTGGACAGAATGTTCCACCATCCCAATTTATCCTCAAGGCGGCACCTGGGTGTATGACAGGGCAGGATGGTGCCCTGGAGATCCCAGTGATATTCATGAATATGATATCACACCATTTGTAAGTCCGGGCCAGACACATAGTTTTGATTATAACGTAACTTATGCCACCGGTACTTCTAATTATATTGTCAGACAGCATTTGGTAACATATGGCCCTCCCAACTTTAACCTGGATGCCTCTATCGTAAGAGTATTAAAACCGAATAAAGATGATGCCAGCCAGGATCGATTCAATCCGGCCTGCACGTATCCTGAAATAGTCATACAAAATACAGGTTCAACTACATTAACAAGCCTTGATATTGAATATTATGTCGAAGGTGGCGATACTGAGAATTACACATGGGCCGGTTCTCTTGAATTCTTAGAAACGGAAACCGTGATCCTTCCTATTCCCGAACTCACATTTTGGCTTGGAACTACCGACAGGTTTGTTGTTAATATCAGCAACCCCAATGGCCAGGAAGATGAATACAGCTTCAACAATTCATGCAATAGCTATTTTGAAGATATTCATGTGTATCCTGAAGGAGGAATTATTACCATCCAGCTTAAAACAAATAATGTAGGTTACCAAACAACTTATACCTTGTATGATGGTGAGGGAAATCTTCACTATCAGAGAGATGATTGTGATAATAACACAATTTACAATGATGAGTTTTACCTGTTTCCAGGCTGTTATAAATTACGTATCGATGATTCAGGTGACAATGGTCTTGATTTCTGGCATCAACCCAGCCAGGGAACAGGATATTTTAGAATAAAAGATGCAGATGGCGCCACACTTTATGCGTTTGATCCTGATTTCGGTGGTTTTGCCGAATTTGAGTTCGGTATTGGAAATATCACCAAAATAGATGAAGTAAGTAATCCTTTTACTTTAAATGTTTACCCGAATCCTACTACTGATAAGGTTCATCTTTCAATTAAAGGCATAGGAAACAAGAAGGCATCAATGAATCTTACCAACACCTTATCAAATAAAGTATTGGAAAAAGAATGGTTTCTGAACGGAGAAGAATTCAATACAGAAATTGACATGAGTCATTTACCACCCGGAGTTTACTTTTTACAATTCAACTATGGGAACTTCTCAAAAACTAAAAAAATTATAAAACGCTAAATATTTTTAATATGAACCAAAAAATAGCCAGTCATTACGAGATGGTAAAAAAGTACCATCCTGAATATCTAGAAGCCGTCGAAAAGCTGGGTATAACCGCTAAAGATGCCGGTCCTATCGACGATAAAAACGCCCAACTCATTCAATTGGCAGCCTCTATTGCCAGTAAATCGGAGGGGGCCACCCACAGCCACACAAAAAGAGCCTTAAAGGCAGGTGCTACAAAAGAAGAGATCAGGCATTGCGTTTTGATCCTAACAAATACCTTGGGCTTCCCTGCTGTAATGGCCGGGCTGAGTTGGGTAAATGACATCCTTGATTAATCGTGCAGTTCCGAATTTGCAATCCGGAACTCAAGAATTTAGGATTTTCAATCCTGAACAATACGAATATCTTTCCCCAAATTCCGAAAGTTGATAAATAATT
>SWBW01009759.1_pt2 | contig 15814 bp, 20 predicted proteins | sample 4693041 | NCBI WGS metagenome assembly SWBW01 (sample SAMN10267271, study PRJNA491770) | bioreactor metagenome | isolation source: DHS bioreactor inoculated with marine methane seep sediment | place: Japan: Omine Ridge, Nankai Trough | collected 2006-05-06 | reverse complement strand
CCCCCCTATAAGCCCGCATGTGCCGGCTATCATATAATCGTATCTATCGCAGTGTGCGCCTTTAAGTGAAAACTCTTCCTTGATGCGTTTCTCCAGAGCGATTCTCTGGCTGGCACTCATCAAATCTCGGAAAGGGTCATTTCCAAAATCAATGGCATGATGTACAGCATAAGCTTCAACTTTGTCGCGATATTGCTCCCAATCAGTGAATTCGGTTATCTCAATGTTATCGAGTTTGCCAATCGGTTGATGAGTTACGTGTATTTCGCTTTCGCTAACGTGCAGCGTTTTCTCTATCAGGAAGGCATCTTCTTCATCTCGCTCAAACATGATTTCGCATTCACTGACTATTGCGTGAGCCTGAGCCAAAAGACGATCCAATCTCTCTTGGTTGCTCCTTAGCTCATCATCCATAGTTTCCAGCGCCCCATGCAGACACCCAAGCTGGTCTTGGGCGCCTTTAAGTTGGTGCTTCTGAACAGTTAATGCATGCGCCTGATCAGTAAACTTCTTCTTTTCTGTCATGGAAGAATCCGGCCAGTTTATCTTTAGCTTTGCCTGCAACGTCGGTAGCGGCTCCTTTGAGTACGTCAGCGACTTTGAAATAGCCGACAACCTCAAAAGCTCTGGCAAGATTTTCCAAGTCTTTGGTTGACTGATTCTTCTTAATCACGAGTTTTTTAATCTCTCTTGCTTCTCCGTCTTTTTCTTCTATGAAGACACGCTCTTCATAGAAGCTCATGATGAAATGATAGAGATCGATTTTAGTAGGCTCATGTGTTAGCGATTTCAACTTGCTTTCATCCAGGTACTGTGCACAGCGCAATTTTGTGGCACTGCTTTGAGCTGAATTTGATTTGCTGGTCAGGACTGTGCCTGCGCCGGTCATCTGGCTCATCAAACTCATTAATTTCTTGATTTGCGCATCTTGTATACCATGAGTCAAAATGAGTTCATTGAGCTTGACCGTGATGAAGTTGATATCCTGGATCAGCAGCGAAATGGTGATCTGAGTCTGCTTGATCACTTCATTAAGCATGAGTTCACGTCGCTTGGAGCGAGTCAGCTCATTAGCGCCAGTAAGCTTACGAACTCCTGCATAAGCGCCAACGCCAATCAGTACCGCTACTCCGATCCCAGTCGCCATAGAGCTCAGCCCCAGCATCCCGCCCATCCCCAAAGAAGCGAGTCCAGAAGTTAAGCCGGCGGCAGACATCCCTACTACGGAACCGGACAGATACACAGCTGCCAATGGCGTACCCACTGCGGCAGCTTTTGAGGAAATTAATTTTAATGCATCGACAATTTGGTCATCCGTAAAGTCGTCTTTAAGCATGTCATGATCGTTCTTAATGACCATTAGCGTGAGATCGACCTCTTCGTCCGTGACTTTTATCAAATGTCTATTCTTTTGAAAGAATGCGAAATCTTGAATGGATGATCCACCCGTGCTGAAGTAGAGGTTGATCATGTCCTTGGTTAAAGAAATATGAAGCGATTTAATCTGCCCAGCTGGGCATTCAGCATCAATTTGTGCAATTAATTGTTCCAAGGGTGTGGCTTTATCAGTAGAGGCCATATAGGCACGCAGGCTGAATCGCGATTCAGTATTGAGCTCCAGTCGTGTCATGAGCAACAGAATCTCAGCAAATTCCTTATCATCGATGACGTCGTCGTTGTCAAAAGCCATATTGATAATAGCTTTGACATAAGCGATTTTGAGCGACTCGTTCATTTCGCTAATTGGAACAAGCTGTTTCTCTTCTTTGTATTCATCAAATTCGCTGATAGCGGTTTGCAATACTTTAGCGAGCTCTCTGTAATCACAATCCAGAAGGCCTTTTATAATAATCTTACTACCATCCTGCCTGGTGATTTCCACAGTAGCTTCAATTTTGTCCTTTTTATTTCCTGTTAATGTTTCTGAATATTCAGCAAGGATGATGGAATTATAAGTAATGCTGATTGGGTCAGAAAATGAAGCGCGGTAAATTACTTGCTCGCCTGTGAATAGCAATCCATCTTTGCCGCTCCCCAATAAAGTGTTGTCGTACAATGCAATTATATTGCTGACATTGCCTGAATAGCCGAAAGATTTTGCAGCATTATTTATTTTTTTTTCGCCGATATCCGGGGCGATAGAGATTCTCTTAGACGAAATAGCACTAAGATTTTCACGAAGATAGACGTTGATATTGCTCATGTTAATTTTCCCTCATAAGTTTAATCCACCGGCTTTAGTCGGTGAGTCCATAAATCAAATCTATCGGCTTTTTGCCATGATTGTTTAGATTTGGAATTTTCTTGGAGATCATAACTATACACTTTCAACTATATAGTCTATTTACTATTATGTGACTAACAATTATTGGCCATTAGCAACAAATGGAATCCCGGCATTGTAAACTCGAGCGGTTGCCATACATACTTAGCCGTTTTGCTTTTATTCTCAGTTAAATTTGATTCTAAGAATCAAAATAATAAGCCTTGCCGTATGAGATAGTATTAATATTTCCCATTTTTAGCTTCCAATTTTTACAGACTAAGAAATAAATTATATACAAAAAATAAGACAATGGGATTACTTTTGGTCATGTTTGATGCCATTTAATGGAAAATATTTGACGTCGGTTCATAATTCTTGATTATTTATCGTACTAATCAAGAATTGTTTCCTTACCTATTTTTTCCATATCAATTATTACTCTTCCTTTTGAAAGAAAAATATTAATTGGCCTATAGTATTTATTTGTAATAGTTCAAACTCGATCTGACAGCTACCAAAATTAGTCTCAATTGAGCCTGACATTGACTGGCTGAATGCGGTCCTTTATAGCCACTCGCCTCATATTTCCGAACGACAAAGTACCAGCAGAAAGCGGACAGTCAATCACCTGGAGCCATTCTGATAAAATACCGAGATGAATCATCAGGAAGTTTCTATATCGGTAATATTTATATCCGTTTATCATGATCAAAATGTATGTTATTCCGTTTAGAGATACAAAGGCTTTTAGAAAGCTGTTGTCCTATAGTCACTTTGGTATTTAAGATATGCCGACCTGGATAATCATTTATTATGACGCTAGATTTAGAAGCAAGGCATAGAAGAAGAGATGAGTGAAGAAAAAGTACCGTACAGTAAATGTCTTGATGACGAGCTCGATTGGAAACTTATTGACCAACTCCATTCGGCAGTATCTCAGATCAGTGGGTTTTGCTTTGAAGCTAAAAAGCTTTGTGTGACTGTGCAATTTGTAGTGATCGGCGTCATTGCCACTTTTACAGAGAAAAAACTTGACCATGCGATATTTGTTGCTGGCTTTCTAATACCACTCTGCTTTTGGTTTCTCGATTCTGTAGGCTACTACTATCAGGCAAAGCTTCGTACTTCTATGGAGAAAATTCGTGGGCAAATTGCATCGCGAAACAACAGGAAGACAGTAATTGCCACAGGCGTACCATTTATATCTAAGGAGCGATCTGAGCTAAGTCAAGTTAAAAAGATAAGAGCGGCTAGTTTAAATCACTCAATGTGGTTATATGGGTTAATGATCCTTATAGATCTTGGTATTTGGTGGCTGTACTGTATCGAAGTGATCTCATGAGGCTATTTGTCAGCTACACACGTCGTGATGGTCAGGTTAACGAAGTGATGTTGAGACAATTGAAGTCTTACCTTGCAGAAACCTTTGAGCCATTCATACATGCCGTAGATGAGAAGGATCTTCGGTTTCAGCAGCTTGGGGTGGTCATGGCCTTATTACGATGCCATCTCATTCTTGTTATCGAGTCTCCAGGTATCCAAAACTCTCCGTGGGTCAGATTTGAGTTGGCACTTGGTCGACTGCTTATCCGACCAATTATTAGACTTCCTGTTGAGCTATTGGGTCATTGGCGGCACTGTAACGAAGGATGCGAAAATTTAGTACAGAACCATAATAAGCCAATGCAGCCGACTGTTATCGCGTCGGCTGATTGAGGCGTTGGGCAACTTTGTTACAGCAGCACCCGTTAAGCATTTGAGAGGGTTAATCCAAATGGAGCAAAACGTTGATTCCGAGGTACCGAAATCGTCAGGTACCGCAGCAAGGCTGTGACGCATATCCAGGGTGCTGCTATTTCTTGCAGCGGTTCTCGGGCTTGGCTCTCTGAACGTTCTGACACTGGTCAATGATCAAGCACATACTGCGGGCGTCAGCTTTCTCAAGACGGTTCTTGCTCCTGCACTTGCAGAAGCAACAATGTCGCGCTTGCTAAGTCAAAGCCCAACAGAGAAGTACTCAGCTCTTGAGAAATCTCATAAAGCGCTCGAATCAAAACATGTTCAGCTAAAGAAGATGTCGGCCTTTCGCTCGCAAGTTGTAAAGAATATTTCAATTAGAGTCGCACGTCGTGTAGCAGTAAATGCCGGGAAAAATGTTGCGTCTTATGCTGCGGAGATTGTTCCTGTTGTCGGCGTAGCCACAATCACGGCATTGACAGTTTCTGATCTCTATGACGACTGCCAAATACTTAAAGACTTAAACGAACTAAACGTGACTTTCGAACATGAGACTAGCGATGAAATTACCGTCTGTGGAATTAAGTTTCCTTGAGATCCAGCCAGCCACATTCCCCAAAAGTCGGCGCTGGCGAGACGGCGACGGCAGGCAAGTGTTCGTATCGATGCTCAACCCATCATTCCACCGGACGCTGCGCGATGAAGCCCCGCAGCGTCCGGTGAATTCAGACGTTGAACGGCAGTTTTCTAGATTGCTACTGCCATTCCCTCGAAATTCTTGATCGTCTCTTTTTGGCACTTAGCTGCAGTTCGTCTAACACCCGCTATTAAATATGAACTACTGTAGATCGGGAGCTAAATGAATTTACCTCAACCAATCGTCCCTTTATAAGCCCAACTGCACTAATTCAGCCTTTATTACAACCCTGCGGAACCAACCATGAGGCTGATGGTTTGTCACGCTTCGCATAATCGGCTATAGGGACTGCTTCGCCTGTACGCTTCTCCAGCTCTTCGATGGTGACCAAGTACTCATCCAAGTGCTTTTTGGTTGCATCCTTTATATTAGGCATAATCCAGGCAATGGCACGTTCATCTTGTCCTATACCTCGAATAATGACTTTCCAAAAATAATCCGGCGTTCTGACTCCATGCGAAGCCATAAAGTAATCATCCTTGGCGTTGTCCCCCCAGATTACGCCACCCATCACCAGTAGTTCATCGATATCCCTATAGCACTCGACAATCTCTTCCGTCAGTAACCACGCACCTCGATTTAGCTGCGAGGTCTGCGGGAGAATGTTGGTCATGTAGTTGGACTGCTTGATGGCTTCCTGGACGGCATCCAAGTGATTAGCAGGTACTTGATGTCCTCTATCATAGCCTCGGCTATAAGGTTGACTGCTGAGTTGCTGGCATGTTGTTGGAATATCAGGGTCCAGCATAAAGTGGTCATAGCGCTTTAAATTGCCAGTATCCCGCTGTGCGTTATAGCTGAATTTAACAGGAGCGCGCTCTTTACAATCCAGCCAGACCGTAAAGCCTTGATAGCCAACTTTAACGATATCATTGAGCCTTGTAACAACTGATTCTGATGCAGCACTAGATGTATCAGCAGGTGCAGCGTCAGTGTTTTCATTGATAGCTTTATTGTGCTGATGGCAGTGGTATTCACCTGTCTTGCGGTTAGTGTGACAGCCTTCCGCATTTAAACCACCTGGATGAGCATACACTACAGACGATACTGCAAGAGCTGCTATGAATAGTAAACATTTTTTCATTAATTATTTTTGCTCAGTTAATAGAAAAATTCCGAACAGGAAATGCGCTCTTTTTGGCATCATTTTCAGAGAATTATGGCTGGTTTATATTAGTATAGCTACATAATTGAGCATCAGGTAACAGAACAAAACAGAGAGTAACAAGAAGTAACAGTAGTATCGGTGTTACTAACACTGAAACTTGTACTTAGCATGATTAATGCCTTGCCAGAGGGTGATGATAGATATTCATTATCAGGCAAGGACAAAATAATCAGTATTCGGTTATACAGAGAACAGTCCTTATTTTACTTGTAAAACACCTGATTTAATCAGGCAGTTTCTCAAATTTATCTCAACTGCTAAAGCAGGGCGTTGACTGTCTCAGGTCGCCCCTAGCCGATCTTTTATCACAATTGTTTGAATGACTGATTATTACCAGATAACAGGCAATCGATAAGATAAAAAACCATATATCATCCGAACGGGAAAATATACCGTTAGCATTTTGATGGTAAACGCTGAATTTATTGCCTAATATGAGCTATTAATGGATGATATACAGAAACTGTTTAATTACTTATTAGGGTCTTTAATCAAATGCCAGTTCTCATTATTTTAGTTCTTCTTGCCGTTATCGTTGCCATTGTGCTAGCAAAATCTGGAGTTAGTGATGGAATAGCCGGCCTGATAATTGCTGGAATAGTCTCTCTATTCTCAGGTACGTTGACAGCGGGTGTGGTTGGTGCAACGGGTATCGGTATTCCATTCGCTATTCCTATAGGTATCTTTGTTGCCTATAAAGTTTTTAAAGCTATGCTAAGGTAAAAGCTACAGAATAGAGCAAATAATTGGGACTAGATCTAATTAAATCTTTAGCAGCGCTCGTTATAACCGCAGAATCCTAACTCGGCACTCAAGCGAACGATTTATGACTTATAGCTGCCACTCGCAAATACTTATCGGCAGGTTGGAAATGTCGGATAATAGGCAGTCGTTAAGATAAGAAGAAACAATATATTATTCGATATGAGAAGATATACTGTTAGCGCTTTAATGGCATACTCTGAATTTATTGCCCATGATCAGGTAATATGGATGATATACAGAAAACTATCTGATAATTGTTATACGGTTAAAATATGCCACATACGCCAATAAAAGATTTTATTGCCGCCGTTGAGCGTTTGGAAAATTATAGTTTTGTCACAACTGTGATAAACACGCAAACTGGTTGGATGGGAACATTTGGTAACACTGAAAGAATGGAACAGATTCTAATTGGTCCCAGCCGAGAGGAGATCGATGCTACTTTGCTTGTCGTACGGCAGCTTATACAAAATAATGATTCGATATCTATGGCTAATGTTGCTGACTATGCAAAACAAGTTTTGACTGACTCAGCTAATGATACTCTCCAACAGATAAGAGATAGCCTCAATAAAGAATTAGATTCATATCCAGGCATCGGAGTTGAGGGCATGACTATGTCTTATAGAAGTATACTGAATACATATATATATGGTGAGCACGCTCACACATCAGCAAAAGAGCGACAAAAGTATCTGGACTTACAAAAATCTCCAGTAGCAGAATTGTTTACGCACTATTTTTACGTGGCTGTACGAGCTATCGCTGTTTATGCTATCTATTTTAAAAGATTGCTTTCAGATGAGTCTTCATACGAAACCGTATAACAATGCAAATCGACACGGACTGGACTGCCAAAAGCTTCATTCCGCTATCGCCCCACTTTGCTTTTGGCATCCGGTTATTTGCAGCGTTAAGTATTGAAATGGAGAAAACGCAACTGGCTGATTCGGTGTACCGCGTAGGCCTTAGGTATCTAAAGGGTTCATCCGAGGCAAGAGATCGATTGCGACCTGCTTTAGAACGTGAGCACGGATACTCGACTTCCGAGGCTGATGGGTTAATTTCAAAATTATCGGAACTAGCAAGCAGCAATTACGACGCGAGTTCAATTGCAGAAAAATTCGCCGAGTCCTTCCTCGCCGACCCGGACTCATACCGATCAATAGACGGTAGTGGTAGGGACATCTTTTTAATGCTTGGGCTTCTTGGAGTATAAGCTTAACCAGTCGCTGAACCTGAAGCCGGAAAGGCACGCGGTGCTTCGATATTGGATTTGCGGCGGTGCGGGTTAGCGATTCGTTGAGCAGACAATTTGTGACTTATAGCTGCCATTCAAAAATACTTATCGGCAGTCTGAAAATGGCACTGATCTGTCATTCATGACCATAGCTTTGCAGCTACTTGAAAGTCTCAAAGTGGCTGGATTTCGCCCGTCAATCTACAGGCAAATCGACCCCAAGTTGCCATTCATTGACACAATATTTATTTTGGACAATTGTAATGCCGGATATAGCCTAGCGCTAGCGTGTAAGGCAGAAAGAACCAAAAGCAGAGACTTTTGGAAGCTGGTTTGAGGGCTTGTTAGGCCTTTGCCAAGAGCTTAGGATTTTCATTGCACCGATCAAAGAACGCCTTGCTAATGAAAGGCCAATAGTCATAATCAACTGCGACCATGAACTCCGCTTCTTTCTTTTAGCGCCGCCGAGCTAGGCCAGTGATCCGCGCAAGCCATCCCGAATGAAGTGGGCGAATGCCAGCAAAACGGATGGAAGGCCATTGATATTTTTCATCCGGGTGCAGGAAAAGGGCCCAACGTGCCGAGATTGCTTTTTGCTCCTTCGATAGCTTCCAACCGCCGCGCATGGTGTGTTCTTCAAAGTCGTCATAGAAGCAGGATGATGATGCGTATGAAAAAAATGATTACGGAAGTTAGTGATAAATATAAAAACCTGAATCGAGCAATTGAGTCTTTGCAATGCGATGAAGATATTGAAAAAAATTTACATCAAGCAAGAGAATCAAGAAATGAGTTAATTCACGAAGCAACTTTAGGAGCTCTAAAAGGTTTGATTACATAGGTAGTTTAGAACTATCCAATTTTATTAAGACGTTAGTGCTTCAAATCATAGAGGGTGAAGCGCAAATTTCGACTATAACCACTATTCGTAATAAAGAGCCAGTTACCGATTAACCGTTCTTAAAAGAATATGAAAATAAATATGGGGCTTGGGTGATGGAGCGTTTTGAAAATAATGGGTAACGTATACAAAGTTACCGAAGCAACCATCGGTGAAACAAAAAGAGGCTTTAAAATATACAAGCTTCAATTGAATAACTCTATTTGGGCAACAAAGCTTGTTCCATTGAGAAAGCTCGAACGCAAATATAACAAATTATTTCAACTATATGAAGAAAATAACAACAGCTTAAACTTTTTGGCAGGAAAATACATCTCTATTTCGCTTAATCAGTCTCAATATGGTTTTGAATTCAGTTCTATTATTTCTTTTGATGCATTAACAGAGTTTAAAGAGCTTCTTGATCGCTCTCAAGGAAAGGCTTTTTCGACAACAATGAACATATATAACTTCTTAAAAGTAAAGAATTATTCTATCAATCAAGACAATTCAATTACCTTAAAAGCCCCATATGGCAATTTCAACATAGTACACAAAAACGGTATAACCGTATGCTATCCAAATAAGCTGGAAGATAACTGTCTCTCACTTGATAATATTGAAATCGTTTACAACCAATTTTACAAAAATAAGGTGATCGATAATGGTAACCCAGATAGGGATAGTAAGTATGTTTTAACACCTGTCGCAATTGTTGAAAATCGAAAGATCTATCATAAATATAAAGGCGGAACTATTTCCGATGATAATTTTGATGTATTAAGAATCGGAGATTCATTATCTGAAGAGCAATATTCTTATATTTTAAGCTTAGGCATAATAACCTAAAATCAAACAAGACCATCAAGAAAGGACATAAAAAGCTTGGCTTGCGCTCATACTTCACCTCTTATGGCGGCGTTATAGATATTTGGATAGTTAAATAAGGAGAATGAAATGAACAATGTAATTACCTTTCCTAAAATGATGAAAACTCTGCGAGAGAAAATCTATGATGGAAAAATTACCGATGAAATAAGAACTCACCTTCTCAATGAACTAGATGATTTAGAAAAATATCATCCTAATTCTTGGGATAAGAGATTTGCACAAGACATGATTAAATATCGTGGAAAGCTGACAGATAGTCAGATTAAGCAACTAGAGAGGATATTACAGAATCCAATTCTGGAAGAAGAATATCCAGATGGTCTTGAGTTCTAAAATACTTTTAATAAGCGCCTGCAATTGGACAGCTAACTTGAAATAACAGAAAGAAAGTACAGTGTCCTGGTTATGACGCTGAATACAGCAAGTTATTTTATGGTTATTTAGTTAGATAATTAAATTTAAACGGAGTATTAAAATGCACGAAAGCCAAAACCCTATGACTGGTTTCAAAACTTTAGAGTTAGCGTTCTCGCAAGGGTTTAGGATGAAAAAAGTGCCTAAAACAAAGGATATTTATGTTGAAATAGATTGGGCTCTTGGTGCGCAGCGTTATACATATGCACGCTTAAAAAGGTTAAATGTTTTACAAACTGTTGTACTAAATGGAAATCAGCCTTTAAATGGACTTCCCTGTTTTTGTTTGTTCTATGGCACTCTTGAACAATTACGAGGGACTGGAGTTACAATTCCTTTTATAAAAAAAATGTTAAACCAATTTAAACGGGATTTACCAAAAGAAATTAATGAATACTATTTAGAGACAATTGTTGATTTAGACAACCCAGCTTCTTTAGCAGTAGCATCCAAGCTTTTTGGCGACTCAGATCATGATAGTGTTGATGAAATATCAGGGGAACCGGTACGGATATGGCAAACAAAAATGAAAAAATAACACCGTGCACTGGATTATTGTAAATTTCTATAAAATACATAACGAATAAGGTTAGATGGCGTGAGCGCTCCGCGCGAAGCTGCCATCTAAACCGTTTGTTGGACAAACCCTGTGTTGGAATATGCAGAGTGACATTAATATAAGAAAATAGCTTTTCAGCGTTTTGGGTTGGCAGAGGTCTGTTTGAGATGCCAAGCTCAAAAACAAGCCCGGAATGAACACAATGACGGCAATCGCACCTGAATCCAAGCACCAAAGCCAGAATCAGGTCTTGCAATTAAGCATATACAACTACTGTCAGGCAGCTATCCATTCGGCTGTGGTCACTGATGGTCGAAATGCAGCAGTCTGCGATTGGCACATTGCCGCCAATCGACAAATTCAAATGGCGACTGGTAACACGAGTGTTTGTCTACCATCATTAGCTATATCTAGCTGCCTGGAAGCAATCATTTTGTATCCAAGCAGATGTCAGTATAATCCGATCATGAATATATCAAACAACTATCAATTAAATGGCTTATTGAAAAAACAAGCTAAAGCACGCCAACAAAGGGCTTTGGCATTGGCTAACCAGGCTATGGCCATGATGCGGGAAAAAGGTATCGATGTTCGGCTTTTCGGTTCTATTCTAACGGATGACTTTAAAAGTCATTCGGATGTCGATTGCTTAATTATAAGTTGCCCTGATGAATGGCGTTATACCATTATATTGAATCAATTATGCTAGATATTCCGTTTGATGTTGCTTATCTTGATGAACTACCACCTGAGTACAAAGAAAGACTTGGCATTTAGATTTAAGGATAGGCGGATGGCAAAAGAAAAAGCTCAAGTGGCTCGTCCCTCAATTTTCCAAGGCCGGTAGCAAATTATTCAGTAAACCGAGATAACGTTCACTAAATCTCCTGTCTGAGATGTTCGCTACCAGCCTGTTAATGTCTCATCTAAATCAAATGATCAAAAACCATAGTTCGACACATCAACGCGTAGACCGGATGCTAGACATTCTGCGCACGCCTTGCCACTGTCTACCGCTGTGAAAACATTTACAGCTATTCATATAATTTTTTAAACCTAAATGTGATTTCATATACATAAAAAAACATAAAAAAACATAAAAAAAACAGACACTTGGATAACTATCAAGTTCTGCTATAATCCTTGAAAAAGGGCCTAGTTTCCTTCAAACTGGTTTAGAAAATAATGTGATAGATAATTATGCTACCAATACTACAAAACTTGCTGTGCAAAGACTACCCGACTTTGTACCAGGGGCTTAAAGAATTCGAATGTGACAGCGGTTGGTTAGAATTAATTGATACGCTATCTTCATTGATCGTAAAACGGTCTTCAATTGCTGTAATTCAACAAGTAAAAGAAAGCTATGGTTCACTAACGGTCAGCGTATCGGAATACGCTCCAGAAGATTATGATTACATGTTCGGCATTACTACGATGGCCTACTGGCTATCCCACCTTATATGTGAAAAATGCGGTAGCAGAGGGACTATGATTAATTCGTTTGGAGCGACTGCACGCTGCGAATTGCATGACGGGCGGCTCTCTCATTACCTGGAATATGACGAAACAGCAGATTTGCCGTTTCCGATGAGCATCAAAGGCACTATGTGGCGGCTCATGATTCTTGAGTTTTATGATCTGATCCAGACGCATTCAAAAAATAATGATATGCCTGCTGTTAATATACATTGCGTTAGCAAAGTTAACGGTAAATTGTGTATTGAATTTACAGGTGGTGATGACGTAACACAAGGAATGGCGGCGCTTTTATTAGCTTATGCTGAGAAAATTGATGAAGAAACCGGAGAGAGATTGAGCTAGTAAATAGCGAAAAAGATAAGAGCTCATAAATTGCATCAACAGATCAACAGCCGTATTCGGTGGCAGATAAGAAAAATTCATGCAAATTATCATCCATCCCGCTGAAGAAGTAGAAAATCAGCCCCAAGTAGATATTATGGCTTGGTCGATCCATGAAGTCAGTTTCCACAATGAAAACGGAGTGCATCTTTTAACTGGCTTTGAGTTAGACAAAAAGTGGCGTGTTACGACAGCGATTCAGCATTTTGACAGTGTCAGCAAAAAAATCACAACAAGCAGCGGTCGCGTTTACAACTTGATCGGTCGACCAGCAGGAAGCAAAGATACGGAGTTAGAACTGGCTTGGCAAGTTTGGAAAATGACAAGCAACGTAAGCTCTGATGTTGATGTAACTGACGAGTATGCTACGAAAATTAAATGGTTCGTCATGTAAATCATGAAAATATTTGTCGCTTCAGATATACATACCGAGGTAGCAAGTCGCAGATTTGATCCGACTTTTGACTATGAATCTTTACGCTTTGATTATCCCAGTGACGCGGATGTCATTGTGCTGGCAGGCGATATAGGCGAGTGGGTCAATGGCCTTGAGTGGGCAAGGCATCGCTTCAAACAACAAGAAATTGTCTATGTGGCTGGCAATCATGAGCACTATGACAGTGATCTAGCGACTATTGACGAATTACGCCGTAAAGCTAGAGAACTTAACATTCATTATTTAGAGAGTGAGTCGGTCATAATCAATGGCATCAGATTCTTAGGCTGCACTTTATGGACCGATTTTGATAACTATTCGGCTGAAGAAATTAATCGAGCCTGGTCGACCATGAATGATTACAAGTACATCTATTGCAGACCCTGGTGGTCAAATAATCAAAACAAAGAAGAAGCGCTACAGTTGATGCAGCTTGATTCGCTATGCGGATTCGATCCCGAATATTTTTCGCCCACGGTTGCGTATCTACTGCACAAGCAGTCATTGCAATGGCTACAACAGCAACTCGATCAACCTTATGATAGAAAAACTGTTGTCGTGACACACCATGCACCGACTTTGCGATCGACTGACAATACAGCTTACGGTTCAGACTTGACACAATTTATAAAAAAGAATGCTGGCAAAATAACCTTATGGTGTCATGGGCATATTCATAAGTCAGCCAATTATGAAATTTCTGGCGTAAGAATAGTGTGCAATGCACGGGGTTATCCGACGCCCAGCGGGCTCTCATCTTCTTTTGATGAAAAAAAATTGATATGCCTGTAAAACAAAATAATCGCGGCATTACAGATCAACAATAATCGGTGTGTTAACTAGACAATAATACTCGTCACTCTATGCCCAAACGTGTTCAGGCTTTAGAATAAGCACATACAAGCATCAGAGCAGCTCAACTGATTGCACGACGCCGTCCTTCATCGAGAAGTTGACTTGTCTTCCGGGCTTTAAATGCATCTCTTTTGCTGATTCGCCGACATATCCTGAAATTTTGTTTTAACTAAAAATGAACTGTTCATTCAGATCTTTAGCAAAGACATAAGCAACACCCGCATCATCGCTTACCCGAGCAATAACTCCATTATAATTGTATGTTTCTGTCGGCATTATTCTGTTATCACAAGCAGTTTTGAATGAAAAATTTACTGAAGTTCTTGCTTGATGCGAACTTCAGTAAATTTTTCATTCAGCTGGCTGCCCTGAATGTTCATCTATCCGCTGGGCATAGTGGTTTATGAAATCAATCATGCCACGTGTCATTTCGTTGCCGCCGACGAACTCAACAAGCAGCTGACCATCAACTTTTTTTACATTGATGGTTGCCGCAGGCATAGCATTGTGTTCTGTATGCCACTTCGCAGACTCAAGCAGAATTTTTACTAAAAGCGCCCAGCCGAAGCCGAGCTCCAAATCATCAACTGATGAACAATCCACATCAATTTCTTTGATTTCATGGCTTGGCCTATGACATGCGCATCTTGTAGTCAGCCAGCCCTTGTGCTCATACCGTACACCAGGAGCTCCACAAATTTCGCAAGTCACTTGCGAAATTGTATATGCCAGCATTGTTATGCCTGTTGAATATTTGTCACCAAACTGAACATAAAAGTTTAGCGCTCCCAATTTCTCTTTTACCTGCTCCGCACGTATTTTTTGGTCATGTTTGCTCAGTAAAAATGACATCGTATCAATGAGCCTACACCAGCCATCGCCGCACGCGACTCCCTCTATCATCAAGGTTTGCTGACGATTGCGATATAGCGTTGGATAGTCTCGATATAACTTCTCTTCAAGATCTTCTGTCATGTATTTTGATTTGAGTGCCAATAGTGATTAGTGACATCGATTTCATCTTGCGCATCGTTAATCGCTGTCCACCTTCGCCAGACGTATTCCGCATCTGGATGAGAGCCCGGAGCGCCATGCAAATAATAAATGCGACCGCTTTTGGTTTTTATCAACATCTTGGGTTGGTCAAACGCTTGGATTTTTGATGTTACGCGACCGTAGCAATCCAAAAGAATATAGCCGACGAGATGATGTGTTTTTTCAGTTTCTGAATTGATCAGCACTTCTCTGACTGACCAATCGACGAGTGTTTCTTCTGGTCGCTCACTGACGGGCGCTATACTAAAAATTGTCATTGTTAAGCTCTATTGTTGATTCTGGTTTGTATTGACCGTGTTTCTCCTAAGCCTAGAATACCTTTTTGTTTATTGCAAGCTTTTGTTTTTTAATGTGTTTTTATCTATATAAAATCACATTTAGGTTTAAAAAATTATGTGACTAGCCCTAAATGTTTTCACATGAGTCTAACGTTAAAAGTCAGTCTAAAGGTTTCTCAACGGTGCACAAATAGAGACTTGAATGAAATATTTGTTGTAATTCTTATATCGCACGAACTACAGCAAATATTTCATTCATACATGCTTAGCTTGATGCATATGAAGGCAGTGGAAATGTTCGCGATAGTCCTTTGAAAAGTCCGTCATCTGGCTTTTTGCTGGAATATCTCGTCGAAGAGATAAAGTATCTCCACATCGGCCCCTTCATCTTTCTCGCATGATAGGTTTAACCGATCTATCTGATTATGTCTCGTGAAAATATGTTGAAAAAACTATTAGCTCAAACAAGAACATATAGATTATGGATGGATGGCTGGTTTTAATGGTATTTAGGGTAAACACTCGACATCGATTGATATGCCAGAACTTCGATTTTATATTCCTCGCCTCTTGCAGTATACAATCAGCACCTAGCAGAGTTGGTCACTGTAACTGAAGATAAAACTGAAACTCTTTTCATGTGATTGATTCGCACGTTCTCGCATAGGTCAAACGTCAAGGATCATAGGTCAAACGTCAAGGATCATAG
>SWBW01009764.1_pt1 | contig 15998 bp, 14 predicted proteins | sample 4693041 | NCBI WGS metagenome assembly SWBW01 (sample SAMN10267271, study PRJNA491770) | bioreactor metagenome | isolation source: DHS bioreactor inoculated with marine methane seep sediment | place: Japan: Omine Ridge, Nankai Trough | collected 2006-05-06 | reverse complement strand
GGAGTATCCAGGGATGACCTGGGAACGGTGGTGTCTGCCTTTGATGAGATCATCAATTCATAATAGGCCCGAGTAATTATTTCAGGATATCTCCAACATTGTGTGGGCAATAGTTTGCCTAAATCATCGGAGAAATCGAAAATCATGACCGGATTTACAGGATCGACAGGATACTGGTTGCCATTCCATCCTGTTCATCATGTAAATCCTGTCCATAAAGCCAAGTCGTGAGATTCCATGTTCCATGATATGTTCCTGAACAATGAAGTTACCCACACGATGTTAAAGAGAGCCTTATTTCATCAGAAATAAATGTTTTCCAGGTTTCACTTATCAACCATATCAAATGGCATCGGAGTGCCTTCAGGTATTGAATGAATATACCTGTTCCTGAATTCCTTGTCGCGCATCAGGCATGATGGTGGGGTTTTCCTGTAGGTTTTACCCATACGCTTCCAGATATCTTTCAGTGGTTCATCCCTGATATTCCCGAACTTCAGCGGCGTATAAGCACAGGGCAGCACGTCGCCTCCCGATGTGATATGTACCCACCTTCGGCCGGCAAAACAGCCGAACATGTCGGGGCCCATGAAGAAGGGAAATGCAGTAATTCGGGGTCCGTCCCTGAGCTTGTTCTTATCTTTCTGGAACCGTCCCAGCCTGTCCACATCACTGGGACCGATGGTCTCGTCCTCATGGTCCAGCCACCGCCCCACTGCAATGATCTCATAGAGTGACATCTCGTGCATACCCTTATTCTCTGCAAGAGTATAGAAATCCTCAAGCTCATCAATGTTATCAGGCGAGACCACCACGAACATGTCAGTAAGGATACCGGCCGCAAGGGCATTATCAATACCTTTCATTGCATCATCATATGAGCCGGCCCGTCCCCTCACTCTTTCGTGTTCCTCCTGACGGGGGCTGTCAATACTGATCCTTACGGCATACAATCCCGCAGCTTTTAGTTCTTTAGCCTTCTCAGGGGTCAGCCCGTACCCGGACGAAAATGAGGTGGCAATGGCCCTGGACTTATCCACATGCCTGACCATGTCGGCAAGGTCATGCCTGAGCATGGGCTCGCCGCCGTCAAAGGATATGAGATATGAGCCCAGTTCAATGGATTCATCGACCACCCTGTTTACTTCATCCAATGAGAGTTCGGGGTCTGCAATGATATCGGCGGCGCCGCAGTGGATGCACTTGTTTGGACAGCGCATGGTGATGCCGATAGATGACTGGTCAGGTACCCTTTTTTTCAATACTGAAGCAATCTGGGCCGAGATCAGGCGGTCAAAGGCAGTACTGGGTATCGGGGGGGCCCAGGATGAGAAGATGATCTTCTTGTCGTCAACAGAAATGGGTTTTTCTTCGAGGAATAGTTTGTTAATACGGTTGACGATTGGTTTTGCCACAGCCGAAAGTGTGCCTTCCGGCACCAATTGTACTTTACCGTTCTCGGTATTGGCGTTTAGTTTAATGTATGATTTATCATATACTCTCATTTATTCCCAACATCCTTTTAGAGCCGGAGTGAATATGAAGTTATACTCCATATTTTGAAGGACATCCCATTACAAGGAAATTAGCCTCTACTTTATTCTCTGATACCAGAATACCTCTTACAGATACTTTCTCACCATCGCCCAGTCCGTCAGGGCGGTCACCGCGGTATAATACCTCGAGATCTGCATTACCATCTGTCAATATGAAACCAGTTTCTTCTGCACCGATATTTAACGTACCCTGCTTCACATTTCCTGTGATATATACGGGCTGGTCAATATAAGCTGTAACGTTCTGGGTAACTTCAGTCACTGTGAGGTATTCTGATGAAAAGTCCAGCCCCCACATTCCGATGATGGCTATTAGTATGATCGCTACAACAGAGATTGTAACCTTATCTTTTTTCCTCATGGTATCTTTTTTCCGAATATTTATTATTCTTTCCAGATATCTAATCCTTAAGATGTCCTAATAATTCCATCTGCCTGTTGAGCTGTTTTCGTGTCTGTAAGAGCATGAATATATAGACCAGGAAAACGACCCATACAATACCAAATGCTGTCAACATGGATCTGCCATATACCAGGTTCGATATTAGAGTTTCCACAATATCGAATCTACATGTATTTATGGGACTTATAATTAATGAACTGATATTTCACTGTTTATATATAATTATGTACAGATTGTATTCATTTTGGAAATCAGTTTACTATTATAGTTGAAAACCAAACAATATTAATTAGTAAAATGCAAATCCAAATAAGTGATATGTAATAAACCACAGAGGACACAGAGAGCAAATCAGATGCAAGCTAGGTGTTTCTCTGTGGTTAAATTATAATTGTCTGAAAATCAAAATGTTAATATATTAGTATCGATGATTTCTATTGAAGTCATCTATCGATAACTTCTGTCCAAGTTATCTATCAAATATTAGGTTCTTGACTATAGTCGGACATGTTCATTTCTCTCCACACCTTCCATTTTCCACATTATCGATTGTACCTTTCTGTGTGTATGTACACCATATCCCTGGGTATCTCGTGTTTGTGCCGGTCCAGGTAATCTGTTATTTGTTGCATATCTTTAGGATAATACCGTGCGATACTCTTTCCGTACTCAACACCTTCTTTTGTCAGTACATATTCATATCTCTGGGACCAGTGACCATTCATATCATAATAACGCAGGTCCTCGTCCACCAGGCCCGTGGCTGTCAATTTCTGGATATCCTCGAACAGGCTGTCCGAATAAGGGAAACCGTACCTGTCATGAAAGCGGTAATCCAGCAGGTTACCCAGACGTTCCTGCTGTCCCAGGTGCCTGACCAACTCGTACAGGCAGGTAATGTTCCTGATGCGCGGGATCAACAATCGCGTACCATCTTCCTTCGAGAACATGTTATGCAGGCAGTAGAACAGCAGCATAACGCCTTCGATGTTCAGGTATATATCGTTCCTGATAAAACGTAAAAGGTTAGGAGACAGCTCCTCGATCGTGTCCAGTATGTCACCGGATATGACCTCCAGTTCCCCTGGTTTAATTCCTGAGAACACACACAGGGATATCTGGCGGGATATGGACCTTACCAGGCCATTGGCAAGGGCCGATTCGTCGTACAGGAAGTGTTCTTCCCCACCCCTCAGGATACGGGTGCCCTTAGGTACACCCTTGGCTACTGACAGGTCGATCAGTACTGGTATGTCATAGTGCCGGGAAAAGCGCTTAGCCAATTCCCGCTCGAACATCTTCTTGGCAGCACCGTAACGTGCAATAGTGGACAGCGCCATCCTTATACTGGGTTTTAGTGTTTTCTGGTTGAACCGTACCGCAGTATTACATATCCTCCCTTCCCTGATGCGCTGGAGCATATCCCTAGCAGAAGGGGGACCTTGCTGCCTTATAAAATCCAGCAGGTCGCCGTCATTGAAGATCGTAAAAAACTCAGAGAGACTCAGTACAATGGCAGTGCGATCCTCCATCGTATCAAGTGTATCTTCCAGGGCCCTGAGCAGCATTGCACGAACGCTCTGGGTTACCGGATTATGGATAATGGCAGAATAGTGGTGTGAGCGGGCAATAAGCATTGATTCTGCTGCCGCTATGGCCATATCCTCCCCATAACTATCAGTACCGCCCAGCACAATGCGATTCTGATCCATAGTCAGGCTGCCGACGATCTGCTCCACATCGATCAATCCCAGGGACACGCCTGTATGGTATGAATCACGCATGAGAAAATCGATCCTGTCTGCATCGATATCACCAGACACTATCTGGGATAGATAGGGTTTCCCTGAATTCTCAACATCCCCTGTAGCCATTGCAGAGACCTCTTTGAAGAAAAGGTTGGCATCGACCCCGAATTGGGATATTACCTCACCTGCTATGCTGTCATACATTGGGAAATTATTTGTAATAATGTGGGCCGTGAATGTCTCATGGCTGGAAAATCGTATCCCGTTTATCACAGGCATATAATCCGGGTTCCTTGCCAGTACTGCCTCTACAGAATGGGAGAAGGCGGAATGCCCTACATCGTGCAGCAATGCAGCCACCCTTACCTTCTGCACTTCGGTTTCATCCAGTCCCAGGGTCCGTGCGATAAGGTTTGCCACATACATAGCACCTATGCTGTGCTCATACCTGGTGTGGTTGGCACCTGGAAATGCAATATCTGCAAGCCCCAACTGCTGGATACGCCGCAGACGCTGCATCTCACGGGTCCCGATAAGAAGAGACTCCAGATGGCTTATGGGAATATGCCCGTGCAGGGGATCATGGATATTTCCGACAGGTTGCATGAATTGTTATTTATACAGATGACACTTAAAAACTTGGATATGGCTGTTGTAAATAACTTTTTATATGATTCACTCGCTTAAGTGGATTTGCAACCCACTATGATGTTTTTATCAAAACACGTTGCGGACTCGTAGGGTAGCCAGGATATCCTAGCGGGCTTCGGAACCGTACCGTCAAAACTGCCGGTCGGTGTAGATACCCGCAGACCCGTGTTCGAATCGCGGCGAGTCCGCTATTATTATTATTGTTAGATTAATTTTTAGAGACTTTTTATTATTTCCTGGTTACACTTAATGAGCAGTTCTGTTAACCGCGGATTAACGCAGATAAACGCGGATACTGCATGCGAAATCTGCGTTTATTTGCGTTCATCTGCGGTTCGATATAGTTTAAAAGACCAGAAAAAATTTAAAATACTCAATTTTTAATGAGGAAGCTGATAAGATCAGGACTTAGTCGTGTCTCCGTAGTCATTTTATTGTGTATGTCTTTTTCAGAAACTCCTTCTTTCTTCATCTCGCGTATTCTGTCCAGGATACTCGCCTTGATCTCATAGTATTCGTTAATATCCTTGCGGTGTCCCCATACATCGCCTTCCATAAGCTGGATTTGTTGCATTTCCAAAAACATTCCAATAGACTTGGAAACTGTCTTTTTATAGGAACCTGGAATGTGAAGTGCCTTTAGCCCGTGACATCTTTTGACCAGGGCAAAAATGTCCTTGTTGGAAGGCCTGAAAGCCAGGTGTACTATCTCTTCATCTGGATCCAATGTGCTAATTTCGTCCTTTGAACTTACAACTCGAATTTTCACTAATATCTACTCCCTCTAATTTTGATCTCCTCTAAAGACTATATGGCCTCCTTCAATATAAATCTATTTCGTGTAGCAGAAATAAAATTGAATATGTATCATGACATTGAATGCGAAATAGTTATGAGTAAAGCACCCCATTCTCGGAATTGTGAGGCAAGTTGATCGATCCTTTAGAAAAACCGTAGCCGAAATCCAAAAATGTACTCATGGCGGCCGGTTTGCTGAAAATGCCAGGCAAAACATGACTGAATTACTGGATTTCAGTGCCAACTTCAATCCTTTAGGTCCACCTGATATAGAGGCAATCGAAAAAATTGCAATACATGCAATTAATGATATTGAGTGGTATCCTGACAATCGTTATCTGGATTTTAAGAGGGCAGCTGCCGTATTTGCAGGCGTGGACCCTGAAAATATTATTCCTGCCAACGGCTCCTCTGAACTGGTAAGACTAATAGCCGAGACCATACTGGATGTGGGTGATACTGTAATACTGCCTCAACCTACCTTTGGTGAATATGAGCTTAGCATCAAACTTATGGGTGCTGTACCAAAACACATCGAGTACAGGAACGTGTACCGTAATATCGGGTCAATTACAGATGAGATGCTTGCTGCGTCAAAGGCTGTGTTCATCTGCAATCCGAACAATCCGACCGGCACACTTATCCCAAAGCCGGATCTGGAAAAACTGGCCCTGAAGTGCCAGGAAAATGAAACATTCCTGATAATCGATGAAGCATTCATCGAACTCTCCGACCCTGAGCACAGCATGGCTGCGAAGGTTAACGAGAACCCTTTTATTATAATTATGCGTTCCCTTACCAAGGTATTTGCCATTCCCGGGGTCAGGATCGGGTACGGTATTGTACATCCTGATGTGGCAAACCGGATGGAAAATGTCAGGATACCCTGGAATTTGGGTACAATATCCGATGCCCTGGGCATCTGGTTACTTGAAAAACATGCTGCAGACCCTTCATACCTTGAACGTTCAAGGGAGTTGATCCGTACTGAGCGGGACTGGTTGATGAACCATCTATCCCTTGTAAGGGGTTTTGACCCGCTTCCCAGCGATACCAACTTCATCATGGTCAGGGTACGGGATTTCAGCATGGATTCCAGGGAGATCGACCTGCGCATGCGCAGTTTTGGAATTCTTATACGGGACTGTGCATCATTCAGGCGGACTGGCAGGGACTATATCAGGGTGGCGGTCAGGACAAGGGAGGATAACCAAAAACTGATAGATGCACTGGCCGAATCAGTCATCCAGTGGGGCAGGGAACTGGCAGAGAGGAAGATCGATGAGGCCCTGCACCAGGGTAAGATCGCCAGCAGGACCAACTGTGAATACTACCCCTGCCATTTTGAGGGCCAGGACTGTACATTCTGTTTCTGTCCTTTCTACCCATGTAATGACGAAAGGACCGGAGGTCATATGGTAGACAGGTCAACGGGCGGGCAGGTGTGGAGCTGTGCAGGGTGCGACCTGGTACACCGCCCTGAGGTTGCCAACCTTATCCTCGAAGCATTGATGGCCTGCGAGGGTAAACCTGAAGATATCAAAGACATCTGGAAAAAAGTAATGGAACCCATGTTATGAATATGCCGGATGCTATCTTTACCTACAGTATCGAGGTACTGGTGCTGGCTATTGCCATGGATATCCTGTTCGGTGAACCGCCCGGCATTCTTCATCCTGTGGTCTGGATGGGAAAGGGTATCAGATCCCTCCAGGGTCTGGCCTCTAATTTTAAGGATAAGAGGTTTTTCGGTGTATTCATGGTTGCGGCTATGACAGGTACATCCTTTCTGGCAGGTATGCTGGTTGTGAGCACACAATTCATTCTACCTAAAACTATTACATTACTGGTAATGGCCTATTTCCTGAAATCCACTTTCTCGTTTCGGATGCTACTGACTTCCGGGAACGGGATTATGGCAGGATTGGTATCTGGTCATCCGGACGTGGCACGGGATGACTTAAAGGCACTGGTTAGCAGGGACACGGCTGGTATGGATGAACCACACATGGCATCAGCAGTGATCGAGTCGGTCTCTGAGAATTTTGTGGACACGATCCTGTCGCCGCTGTTTTTTTATCTTATCATGGGTCTGCCAGGGGCCCTTGCGTATAAGGCAGTGAACACCCTGGATTCCATGGTGGGATACAGGAACAGGGAATTTCTTGAACTGGGATGGGCATCTGCCCGTTTTGACGACATCCTTAACTGGATACCTGCCAGGTTGTCCTTGATATTTATTGTTGCAGGTGCGGTGTTCACAGGAAGCCCGGTAAATGCCATCAGGACATGCCTGAAGGACAGGGGACAGACACCCTCACCAAACTCTGGCTGGCCCATGGCCTCGGCTGCGGGGGCACTGGGAGTACGGCTGGAAAAACAGGGGCATTATGTGCTTGGTGAAAATTCCGGTCTGCCGTTAGCCACAGATATTGCACGGATTAATAAGCTGGTGGGTATGGCTTCGGTCCTGTTGTTTATGTCGACCGCGGTCGTATTATATTTATAGTCTCCCGCTGAACTTATGAGAATTCGAACCGCAGATGAACGCAGGTTTGCGGCATTCTGTCTGCGTTACCTGCGGGCCCTTCAGGCGTAGCAGGCACTCAACTCCGTAGGAGGTGAGTGTATCAGCCTTCACCACAGAGGACGCAGAGATGTGTTGTTTTTCTCTGCGCTCTCTGCGGTTTTTTAAATAGTTCCCGAAAATAATAAAAAGTCTCATAAATCTTATCCACTGGCTGGGATAAAACATCTATTATGCCAGATGAGAATAAGCCCGGGGATGACAGGCACACTGAGCTCAGGCAGAGGCGCAGGGAGTTCGAACAGGCGTGCTGCGATTATATGGATGAGTTCGGATTCGGGTGGGTGGAGGAGTTCACACTGAATGGGGCGTAAGGGGTGGGTTGTGAAAGAAAAGCTGCAGGGGTCCGGTTACAATTTTTGCGGAGTATACCGGTTACTGCAGATATAGGTTTTTCATGCATGAACATTAACCAGTCAACTCCCGCAGCCTGGCATCTGTCAGCGGTTTGGGGTAACAGGCCGAGTCGCGCTCAATGATGGTGCGGGCAAGTTTGCGGTATACTTTCGCAATCCCACTATCAGGCTCTTTTTCAATAACAGAGAACCCTGCCCGCTCGCAAGTCTGGACGAGAGGGTCCTTCGGGATAAAGGCCAGTAGTTCACTGCCCAGTTCCCTGGCAAAGGCACTCACAATAGCCTCCTCGTTCTCTGCATTGCGGCTGTTGCATATCACACCGTTCAATTGGTTGCCCAGCCTGGCAAAGCCCTTGCAGATATTATTGGCTGCATACAATGGCATGTATTCACCGGAAGTAAGCACATATGTATCATTTACCAGCCCCTTGCGAATCGGTGCCGCAAACCCGCCGCACACAATATCCCCGGGCACGTCATAGATGATCAGGTCACAGTCCTGCATGACAGTGGAAATCTTCTGCAGCGTCTTGATAGCCACGATTATGCCCCTGCCTGCACAGCCGATACCGGGCTCGGGACCGCCCACTTCCACACACTTGATACCTTTATACCCCTCAAATACCACATCCTTTTCAGTGATCTCAACACGCTGCTGCATCAGTTCCATGACCGTAGGGATGCGATGTCCCCCGAGCAGTGTGATGGATGAGTCGCTTTTCGGGTCGCAGCCTATGATGGTGACACTATATCCCTCATCTGCACATGCCGCAGCCACATTGGACGCTGTACTGCTCTTCCCGATACCGCCTTTACCGTAGATGGCAATCTGTTTCACTGCATTTCCTCCCGTGCCAGTTCACGCAGGGTAGCCCCGAACTCGGACTCTACGATATTGCTGACACCCAGGGTCTTAGGGTGCAGGTCTATCTCCACCATTACATGGTCATGCCCCATTTCCTTGAGGGGCAGTACCTGCCTGGGCCCGTTGGTCACAGAGATGATCTCCATACCCTCCAGGTTATCCATGGGTATGGCATGGGGCACGCCCGTTATCACGGCAAAATCAAATCCAGGGTATTTTTCCGCAATTAGCTTGCCGACAGTTTCCCCGGTCACCGGATATTCGTCCAGCCCGCCTATGATCTCATGTACTTCCACACCCATGCCTTTTAAGTCGCGGGCAATGTTGCGGGCATGGGCCCTGACCCTGTCCAGTCCCAGGTTCTCATCCAGGTTGGCCATATTGACTATCACTGAATCAGAGCCCAGGTCCTTTGCCACCTGGTTCACTGCCGCATTGATATCTGCGAACATGTACCCGGTCTCCTTTTTGGCATTCAGGATGTTGATGCACTTCTTACCTTCCTTTAATAATTGTATGATGCGCTTTGCCACTGTGTATTTAGTATCGCCGCGGCTGGGTTCCAGGTATTCCTTACTGGCTGCACCGTGGCGTTTCTCTACTTCAGTAGCCTCATTCAGGAGTACCTTCTGCCGTTCGAACTCTTCCTCGCTGAGAATCCCTGCGGCCAGTGCTGATTCCAGTGCAATGATCACGCCTTTGGTATTCTCACGGTACCCGGCATGCACTTCCACTTCTATCACAGGGACGTCGGGGTTCACTTCCAGGACTGCTTCGTGCAGTTCCTCGCCTATGATCATACTGGCGCAGGTGCCTACGATGCCTATACTTTTCGGGTCGAACATCTCGATAACCTTTTTGAGTATATTTACCAGTTCATCATGGCCGCCGAACACGAAACCGGACTCGTCCAGTGCTGTAGTGACCACACGCAGCCCATCCTCTTCAAGAAGCCTGGCATGTTTGAAACTACACCCTGCCGGGCCGTGCAGGATTACCACGTCCACGTCAAGGTCGCGCAGGGTATACAGTGCTGCCACGATGGAACTGGGTCTGGGGTGCATGATCAAGGGTTCAAGGGGTTTGGGTGCCGGACTCATTCTTTTATTATCCTCCTGTTTATCTGAAACATTTTATACATGAAATTATAATATCATTTTCTTTTGTCAGCGACTCTGCCATCTCGATTGCGCGATCGAGGCTGTCTGCATGGTGGATGTTATTCCCGCTGATACCTTCCATTCTTTCTCCAACCAGGATAATATCATCCACATCACTGCCGTGTTCAATGGTAAAGGTACTGACATCTCCAGGGTCAAGCCCTTCGCATACCTGCTTTGCCTCTTCGCCAAGTGCAAGTACAAGCCTGTTACCGGTTTTTGCAATATTTTTAGCATATTCCAGTGCATGCCCCACTGAGTTGATGTTCATGCCGGAATTAGAGTTATCCACCATTTTCCGGCCTGCCCACTCCACCTGCCTCATCCTGCCGTGCACTCCCTGGAAATCGAGCAGTGCAGACTCGATATTCCCCGGTTCTACATCCAATATACAGGCTGCTGCGGCTGCACAGACCATAGCTGTGGAATAGGACGATGGGTCATAACCTGGACCTGGCATGAACCTGATGGTTCCACAATCCATGGATTCGCAATTGATGGTCCTAATCCCAGTGTGTAGGTCGTTCATATACACGTCGCCCTTTCCCGGTGTGTCACTGAAGGTGATAATTTTCACATCATCAGGTGGATCTATCTGGCCAACAGATGCGTTTACAAGCAGCGTGCTACCGTGTTTTGCATAGTCTGCCATCTGCATCTTGGCCCTGGTGGATGTGCTGCTTCCGCCGGCTATTGTGTACTCGTTATCCAGGCTGGTAATGATACCTAATTCAGCTGCTCCGGTACCGCCAAGGGATACTTCGAATATGTACAGGTCGGGATTTATATCAGCGGCATGTTCCAGTGCCTCAAGGATACTGCCCGGTGCGATGCTGAGGCCGTGATGTACCTTCATGGGTACACCTTTTTGCCAGTGCTCCACTCCGCGGGTGGTATGGGACAGGACCGACATGCTGCGGGATGCCATATCAGCCAGTAGTGTGGCAGTACTTGTCTTGGCGAGCGTGCCTGTTATTTCTACAACTTTCCCGTCCAGACTCCCGTCAGGAATGCCTGATATAAGTTCACCTACTGCCCTGTGATGGGTGATAACGGTACGCTCACCACTGTCCGGCATGAGGGCAGGGTTTAAGTGTACCGGTGCAACTATCAGGTCGATATCAGTATTTATTTTATCAGCAGTCTTTATGCCGTCCTGTTCAAGCCCTGACAGTATTTCACCGCCCACAGTACCGTATATGTCAATACCGGTAACGCTTCGCGCTTGTCTGGCGATGTGGCGTGCCAGTGGGATGCCGCCATGGGTCAGGTCTATGACAGCCACATCTTTATTTTCGAACAGCATGTGCGGCTTTTATTCCAGTGCTTCCAGTGCTCGCTTATATGCCAGGTCAGCTATCAGCTGGTCAGCACCCAGGGGCTCGGCATAGACCAGAGTTATATCATTGCCGTTAAGCTGGATCGTCGTACTGCGGTTCTCCTTGCTGATACCCAGTATCTGGGGGATATCCTCTGTGGTATGCACGCCGTGTGCTAAAAATATGGGAACGGCCACTATGGTGCTCACTCCCGTACCTTCAAAGGCGTTTAATCCCTCATCCATGTTGGGATCGTCCATGTTCATAAATCCTATCCTGACCACTGTATTTTCGTATTTCTCTGCTATAAGGTCAGCAACCCCGGATATTACATTTTTATTGTACGGTAGTCTGCTTCCGTGGCCAAGTGCCAGTATTCCAATTTTTTCTGTCATGAATTTCATCTCAGTTCAACTAAATAATACAACAGTAATACTATTTTTGTAAAAAGTGTTACTATAAGGAGTCTATTTTAATACTTATTTAATATAATGGTTTTGTACCATGAATCACAATACTAAAATATAAATAATGACAAAACATTCATTGTTTTACTGATCATTTTGCAAAGGAGAGGAATATGGAAGATCACATAAGAGTATCTGACATCAGCAATTATCTCAAATGTCCCAGACAGGTCTATTATACTTATAAGGAATCCAGGCCCGCAAATCCCATCACCTCTGCTTATGTTGAGTCACTATTGATCAGGGAAATGGCCCGGTCCTATGCAGATGTGGTGCGATCAGGGGATATGGATGATGCACTACAGGAACTCCTTGACGTTGCAGCACACCAGCTTACTGCTATTTACAGGGAGGAGCTAAGGGACATTGATGAAGAAATGCTTTTTGAAGCCGTTGAGGTTGTAAGGTCGCATCTGAAAGGGATCAAGTGCGGAATTCTGGAATCAGTTGAAAGGTTGGGTGGTAACAGGCTGGTTGAGTTACTCACTTCCCATGATACTGAGCCGGTGTTATATTCGAAAAAGTTTGGCCTGTCCGGAAGTCCTGACCGGTTGATTATGGTGGATGATGTGCCTGGCCTGTCAATTATCCGTACTGGCCGTGCTCCTGAATCAGGTATATGGAAAAATGACAGGATAAGACTCACTGCCCTTTCCATCCTGATGGAGGAAGAATATGACTGTGTTGTGGGTTCGGGAACTGTGGAATATGCCAGGTATGGCATTGTACGTAATACAAGCATCAAACGGTCTGACCGGAGGAAGGTACTGGTACTTGCGGGCAGGATCAGGAAGATCATGGACGGCAGGCTGCCCCACCGCCCGGATGACGCACCTTGTGATTACTGCAGCTATGCTGAGTTATGCCAGGTTGCCCCAACCCTTGCCTCCAAGTTCTTTTGACAAGGTAAAATCAAAATGTTGAAATAATATGACTGTTCAAACAATGGCCAATAGGTATTTATTGAATAAAAAATAATGTGACTGTTCAAACAGTGGCCAATAGGTATTTATTGGATAAAGTACAAATTTAGTTCGTATGGTTTCGAACAAACCATATGTTATTATATTACGGAATTTCAAGTAATGAATAAGCAAAAGTGATACAATGGTAGATATAACAGATTTAGCAGCAGAAGAGCTGAAGAATCTCCTTGAACAGGAGAACAAGCAGGACCATGCACTGCGTATTTTCGTGGCAGGTATGGGTTGCAGTGGTACCAGTTATGGAATGTCACTGGATGATACCAAGAAAGAGGAAGATGTTGAACTTACCAGCAATGGTGTCAGGATACTTGTAGCATCCAGTATCCAGGAATCACTGGATGGTGCACTGATAGATTTTATCGATAATGAATCAGGAAAAGGGTTCATCTTAAAGGATCCCAATGCACCACAGTGCGGATCATGCTGCTCCTGTTAAGGGGCAGGTTTTTTTTTTATTGTATATATTTTTCTTTTTTTACTGTATATATTTCAGTAAGCTGCCTTGTTCGTTTTGGCTTGACCGGATTTGGTTTTTCGCCTGAAACCTAATTTTATTCGGGTATAGTATTTCTGAACCTAACCGCCAATGAAGACATACCTTAAAGGAGGTATGTTATGAAAGAAACAAAGCCAAAAAAGAGCCGAAAGGCTCTTGCAGTAAATATTATGCTATTGATCATGATCATTTCATTGATCATACCTAGTGTAGCAGCAGAGAATAAAGAAAAATACGGCATACTTGTCATCGCACATGGAAGCCCGGGCGAGAGCTGGTGCAGCCCTGTACGGGATGCGGTCAGTGATGTAGATCTGCCATATCCGGTCGAACTCGGATTTCTCGAGTTTGTACCCAACGAGACGATCAATGATGCTGTTGAGAGACTCGATGATGCCGGTGTCACAAAGATTATAGCTGTACCACTCTTTATCTCATCACACAGCAGCCATATCCAGGAGATCGAGTATGTGATTGGACTGAGAGACACACTTCCGATGACAGCTGAGCACGCCGTTGTCGAGGGCGTGAAGATGGAGCGGACGGTCGCTCCGAAGGACAATCAGTACGTAATATCCTATATGCCGCTTGAGGCTGGTGCTGACGGAAGTATGCGAGCGACTGGGCACCCTGGAGATGAAGAAGAAGAGAAACTTGTACCGATCGATACCGATGCAGATATCATCCTGACCGATGCGATGGATGACCACTGGCTTGTGGCAGGGATCGTTGCGGATCGCACGGCTGACCTGAGCGAGAATCCGGAAGACGAAACGCTCGTTCTTGTTGCGCACGGGACCGGGGAGGAGGATAACTTCGCCGGATGGGTGAACAGCACGGAATCACTTGCCAATCAGGCACGATTGAAGCTGACATACTGGAGCGATCCGGCGATCGGAATTGGAGGCACACAGGCTGCATTTATCCATCACAATGAGACGCTTCACCCGGAATTTACGTTAAGACCGATCGTTGAGAGTGCCACTGGACCTGTTGTCGTTCCACTGATGGTGAGTGAAGGGTACTTCACCGGGGTGAATATACCTGGTTTGCTTGAGAACCTGACTTATGCCTACGATGGTAACGCGCTTACCCCGCACCCGAATGTGGCGGGATGGATCGAGATTAGCGCATCAAAGGAGACTACTGACCTTGCGCTTCAGATCTATGATGAAGGAGAAAATCCGGATATCTCGCTGGACGATGTGGCTGAAGCACATGGACATGTCTGCCCGTGCGTTGCAGCAGCGTTTAAGGCGAGCCAGACTGCGTTTAAAGCGTGGGACAAAATTCCGGCACGTGCTAATCTGGAGATTGTCAGTGCGCACCCATCTGATGGACATACCGAGACGTTCGAGTACATCCTGAACTCAAGTGAGGATGTAACAGTCAAATTGCCAGATGGTACTGACACACTGAATCTTACTGAAGAGAACTACTGTTATAGTTTCATCGAAAAATCGACAGGCGATATGGTTGTAGTCAGCGTGAAGGATGATATTTTCCCAGACGGGTTCTTTGAGATGAGAATGAAGTGTAAGACAAATGTCTCAACTCCTGATGAGAAGTCTGCGTTCAAACTTGCGAAGAATGAGATCAAGGAGAAGATTCTCTATCTGCCAGCAGAGGAGGTCTTTAAGGTCGAGTATATCAAAGGAGGGAGTTCAACAGAACTCACAGCAGAGATCATCCCCGCAATCTCGATGACCGTCACAACGACAGGTGTTGACTTCGGGAAGGTCGGAACCGGAATGATATCTAAGAACCAGTTCATCACGGTTGTAAACACAGGAGCAAGTGCTGCAAAGGTCTCTGCAATGATACTTGATGACAGCAACGGATTCTACAACGAGTCGCTCCGGTTAAACGGCTTGAATATCGGCGGTTTCTCAGGCATGGTGCCTTCAGACACGTCAGATTTCTGGTACGAGTACGAAGTCGTGACAAACCTTGTGGTGCCTGACTGGGCAGGAGGAATATACGATGGAACGATTTTCTTTGTTGCACAAAGCGAAGCGTAGGGGGATTATCCCCTTTTTCCTTCTTTTTTTAATGATCCCGCAAGTGGCGGGGATCGGTGTCGGCGCATCACCTGACAAAATCGAGTTCGGCGAGGTGGGGGTGAAAGAAGGAGAAATGCGAGAACTGTATGTGGTCAATACCGACGATGAGACTGAACGGGTTCTGCTCACGGCGGAAGGAGTGGATCTCATCATGGACCCACAGGAGTTTGATCTTAGTGCAAAGGAAAGTAGGGTTGTGAATGTCTCGATAGACCAGAAGAAGGCTGGCGAGTACAAAGGAAGTATACTGATCATAACCCGTCCATCCGGTAGTGACTTAGGTGGGCTTGGTCTCGGAGCAGGTGTGAGGGTTCCAGTCTCATTTGTTGTAAAGGATGAGATTTTCATCAAGACTCTTCAGGGAGTTGGGGGACTTTTGATCGCCATTGCATTTGTTGTGTTGTTGTGGATGCGGCGTTCGAAGGTGTGAACGATGTTTCAGGCTTTAACAGTTTACCTGATTTTATAAAGTAAAAGAAAAGAGGTGTAATACCATGGATTGTGAATGCAACGGGAAATGTGCTAATTGCAAATGCAAGGAGC
>SWBW01000076.1_pt1 | contig 16097 bp, 13 predicted proteins | sample 4693041 | NCBI WGS metagenome assembly SWBW01 (sample SAMN10267271, study PRJNA491770) | bioreactor metagenome | isolation source: DHS bioreactor inoculated with marine methane seep sediment | place: Japan: Omine Ridge, Nankai Trough | collected 2006-05-06 | reverse complement strand
TAGGGTTTGCCAAGCTGTTCAGTGGCAAACTCAATAACCTTTTGGGTTTCGTCCTCTGTGGCGGCACTGTTATTCAAATGCTTCGGTCGCAACCAGGTAAGGGTTACGTTGGTTCTCTTGAAGAAGAAGTTCTCGATATTGTCCCGGAAAACCTCGGTGGCAAAGGCGTGGATGAAGTTCCAGTCGTGATCGTACACAATCGCGTGGTAGTAAATCGAACGAGTTACCATGGTAACAACGGATGCCATCAAATCGGCCAGGTCATCAATGTTCTCTCCGGCTACCAGCACAATATCGCCGCGCTGGATGATCGCCTCTTTACCCGCGAAAGAGAGTTTCTCCTGCCAGTCATTAATCGGAGACAACACGGGTAGCTCCATAGAGGACTCTACCGGTGGTTCTTCCGGCTCTGACTCAGGCAATATAGAACGATCTGAAGGTCGGACATCGAGGGTTACGTGATCCATCTCGTCCTCGTACTCCCCCTCAATCTTGAACTTGAAAGACTCTCTGGGCTGAAGGGCGCAGTCGGTAACATGAAAGGTATCCTGGAGCATTGGCTCACGTTCAGGGTCTTTGTAATGCATCATCATCTGCAGCATGACGTGGGGCAGGGTGCAGTTGATCTTGTTGGTGGCGGTGCCAGTTACGATAAAGAAATCGCCAACCCGCTTGAGATTGGGCGGGTCAATCGTGATATCACAGGCATCCGCATTCCACTGATCGCATAACTTTGACACTGCTAACCTCCTCTTGAATGGCTACCACAACATCATATCAGTAATAGCCTACTAAGACAAGAAGATTATTGGTAGCGTGCTTGAAAAAACAGATGCCGACTCCCTGCGGGTTGGCATCTGCTGTTTACGATGAGAGAGGTGAGTTGCCGAGTGATTATCAGCCGCTGGGTGATGATTTCTGTCGCTGTGTTTACGCTCAGGGTTTGGTCGTCGGAGGTGGGACTGATCGGGACGCGGGCAATTTGCCCGGATATAAAAAAGGGGCGAACACAAGGCTCGTCCCTAGAGTTTAGTATTTAACAATCGTTGCCAGGAGGATTACGAGAGAGCCTCGTTAGTCTCCCCAAGCCAGTTCCCTGGCTGGGGCGGTAGGATTCGAACCTACGAATGGCGGCCCCAAAAACCGCTGTCTTACCGCTTGACGACGCCCCAGCAGTGCCTGCTGCACAGCGGGATTGTAACATAAGGCGGGGGTTACTCGTCGTTAGCTTCTTCTGCGGGTTCTTCTTCGTCCGTTTCTTCATCGGAGTAAAGACGGGCGCGCATCGCCTCGTCGTCGTTCTCCTCTTCATCGGAGGCTGAGTCCCCGGAGCTGTAAAGCTGCTCGCGCATGGCTTCATCTTCGTCTTTGTCAACTTCCTCAACTTCCTCAACCTCGTCCGCTTCCTCAGCGGTGTAAAGCTGCTCGCGCATCGCCTCGTCGTAGCTGTCGAGGATGGCCTTCTCGATCATCTCTCTGGTAACGGTGTTGAGGGGATGACAGACATCACGGCGGGTGCCGTCGCGGCGTTTCTTGTTGGGCATGGCAACCCAGAGCCGGTCGGTGCCATCGATCACCCGCAGGTCTTTGATGATAAAGCAATCGTCAAAAACAATGGAAGCGTAGGCTTTTAGTCTTTCTTCGTTACGGATGCTGATCTTGACGTCGGTGATTTCCATACTTCTCCTTCGAGGATAGAACATACGACTGTTGCGGGAGGTTAGATCAAGTGATAAATTGGTTCAGGAAAGCTCTCGCAGGGTTATTCCCTGGGAAACAACCCGGGTTGGGATGGCGGCAATGCCGTTTAGCTCCAGCTCGCGGGCAATATGCCCTGCTTCTTCAAAATTGCTGGCGACTCCAAAACAGGTAGAGCCGGAGCCGGACATCGAGACTGGTTGAAGCTTGGTTTTACGAAGCTCGTTCAGGGTTTTCTCCACGGCAATGAAAGTATCGGTAACCGGAATGATAAAGGCGTTGGGTAGCTCCCGGGGGGCTTTACCGCCACCGAGCCACCGCGTAATTGGTTTCGCGTTTAGTTTACCAAACTCCTTTTCAGTCAGGGAGTTATAAGCCCAGCTTGTGGAAACAGCGGCTCTCGGAAAAGCTATCACCAGATAAATTTCCTGCTTCAACTCAACCGGGGTGAGTAGCTCGCCTCTGCCCTTTACCAGTGCCGCGCCGTTGTCCAGAAAAAATGGAACGTCAGAGCCGAGGCTCTCTGCCAGAGCGGATAGCTCTTGACTATCTAGCGGCTGACCAGCCAGTTTGTTTAGTCCCAGCAGGGTTCCGGCGGCATCACTGGAGGCTCCGCCCAGTCCTCCGCCCGGTGGGATTCGCTTAAAAATATCAAAGTGATAGTCAATACTCTCGCCTGTTTCTTTGGCAAAGAGTTTCGCCGCCCGCCAGACCAGATTGTTCTTGTCCGCCGGAACGCTGTCCGAGCCGTGGACGGTCAGGGAGAACTCAGCGGACTCTTCGATTACCAGGCGGTCACTTAAACCGATGTTAACAAAAACGCTCTCCAGGTCGTGATAGCCGTCGTCGCGTTTGCCGACGATAGCAAGACCGAGGTTGAGCTTTGCCGGACAAATAATCTCGATTTTCAACATGGAAGCAAATTAACACAGTCCTGTTCCTGTAGTCAAGAAGCCTTTGTCGAATTAGCCGTTCTATTCCGAAAATCTTTATCAGCACAAATGTTTTTTTGCCGCAGGGTTGGGGAGCGTATCATACTAACAATCGAGCCACCGCCTTTGTTATCAACGAGAAAGGACACTTCTTAATTTTAGAAAAAACTTGCCAGTGAGATTGGGCGTTGACGAAGCGCGAACAAGGTGCTATATTGGGTTGTGGATGGTGTGTTAGTTGGTGTATTGGGATAAACGAAAAAAGGGAGAACACTTCCTGTTTTTTGCCTGTTGCTTTTTTGAGATGGCGCGTATAGCCGTCTGGAACTCTAGGGTCTGGAGGACGAATGTCTAAACTATCTGTAGTCTTATGCTTGCTTTTTGCCTTTACCGCGATGGGGTATAACCTGCTGCTGATCGACGATTACGCCGCCAGCGGCTCCAATTCCGATTTCGAGGAGTTGATTAACCGACACATCCTCGAAGACATGAGTATCACCTATACCTATATCTACAACAACAGCGTAACCAAGAGAACCGAAGACGCGGCATATCTGGCTGACTACGATATTATCCTCTGGAACACCTGGAACCGGGTGATTAGCATGGAGGAGAAAAACACACTGGGTGCCTGGGTCAGCACGGGGGCTTATCTGGTGGTTACTGGCTTCGATTCCCTGGGTAGCCCGACGGATGCTGTTGCCGCCCAACTGGTGCATTCGGTCAACAGTGGTGATTTTTCGTACACCGCGCGGTATCGAATCTACGATATCGACCACTGGATGACCGATGGTCAATATGAATATACGGCTGGTCTTGAGGGAGATTTTTATTCTGAGTCAACGGACCACGACATGGCCGGTCCAATGGCTGGTACTACAGCTTTGGGGATTGTGTGGGACGGAAGCGGGAGCGGCGGCTTCTTTGGACCGATTAAGTTTTTAGTAACAGAGAACATTGGTAACGGTGGGATCATTGTCTATTGGAACGGTAACAAGAACGTTCACGACTGGTCTAACCACACTTACCAGCCCCATTTGGTGAACATGTTCCGCAATATGATGGATTACATGTGCTTCATCGATCCGCCTACCAGCGTTGAATCGGTTACCTGGGGACAGATCAAAGCGGACTTCAGCGATTAAGCTGACTGATTGTGCTGCATAAAAAAAGCAGGCGGATGCCTGCTTTTTCTTTTGTGATAACCATCTGTTCAGGAATAAGCTTATCGTCTCATCGACTAAGCGTGAACTACTCTACGGCGGAGAGGAACACGTCTTCGCCAAGCTCAACACACGCCCAGCCTTCCAGTCCAGATTCTGTCCGCACCCGCGCCCAGTTATCCCGCAGCTCCAGTACCTCTACAACCTCGCCACTGTCGAGGAGACCAACCTTGGCTCCCGTGGCGGTGCTGGGGTTGTCGCGCAACCGCAGAGCGTCCACAATCACCCGTAGCTGCTCCGGGGTCTCGGCTACCTCTGTTTCTGTGGTGGTCGAGATTTCAGGAGCGGTCAGAGGAGTTTCCCGTTCGACGCTCATGTCCGGTTCCACGTCGAGCAGCAGGAAAGCATCCTCGATGGTCCGGCGCAGCAGGTTAACGTTCTGCTCTGTATAGCTCCAGTCCTTGCGGGAGCCGAAGTAAACGTCAAAGGTATCCTTAAAGGCAATCACCAGGGCATTGGCGGCAGCGGGATCACCCATCCGCGCCAGGGTTTCGGCGGCGGCGATGTTCACCAGCAGGTTGGAGTCGTTGAGCAACGCGCCCTCGATAAGCTCTCTGTCCCCTTCGTTCTCACGCCGTGCCAGATAGGCGATTGTCAACTGACGAACCCCCGGCTCACCGTGTTTCTGTAACATGAAGTGAACCTGCTCCTCGCTCTGGTTGTCGAGGATTTGGAAGAGACGCTCCTGAGCGGCTTCGTCCAGACTGATGTCGTGTCCGGAGAGGTATGCAAGCAATGGCGCGATAGCCATCTCCGGCAGCTTGGTGTAAGCGATGAAGGCTGCGTTGCGGACGTTATTGCTGGGGTCGCTTGCCATTGCCCGTTCCAAAGGAGCCGTAGAGCGGGAATCGCCCAGCTCTCCCAGAGCATTGGCGGCGGCGGCACGAGACTCCGACTCCTCGCCATTCTCCAGCAACCCAAGCAGTGGGAAGAGCAGGCTGGCATCTCCCGCCTGGGCGGCGGCTTCGGCGGCAGCGGTTAAGCGCACCGCTGGTGTTTTGACATCGCCAAGCACACTAGCCAAAGTCGGAGCAGCAGAGGAATCTCCAATTTGTCCCAACGCCCGCAGAGCGGCGGTGGATTCCCTCATCGAAGCGGGAGCCGACCTCTCCGCCCATTCAATCAATGCGGGCAGAGCGTCCGTCGAGCCAGTCGCCCCCAGCGCGGTGATAATCATCGCCCGATCGGTGGAGTTCTCTACTCGGTCGAGAGAGTGAAGGAGTTGAGCAGTTGAGGTTTCGCTGACCAGCTCTGCCAGCACGGTACCCAGAATCTCAGGGGCGTTGTCGCCACTCCAAACCTCTTCGTTCTCTACAAGCTCAAGAATCCGCTCGATGGTCGTCTCTGTTCCAATCTTGACCAGAGCTTCAGCGGCGGAAGCGTAAAGCAGGTCGGTATCTTTTTCGGTGAAAGTTTTCAGCAGAACCTCGGCGGCATCGTCTCCACCGATAAAGCCCAGCATGATATGGGCGTAAGAAACCAGATGAGCCGAGGGACGGGGATCACTGGCAAGGAAGTCAGCGATAATCTCCACACCGTCTTCGTCTCCCAGAATGCCCAGAGCCTCCAGGGCTTCCGCCTTGTGGTAGGGCGATGACCCCAGCAACAATTCTCCGGCTATGTCCAGGGCGGATTCATTACCAAACCTCGCCAGTACCAACATGGCGGCGGAGCGATTACCTTCATCGGCAAGTTCCGAATCCAATACCCGGCGGAGTAGCCGAATGCCGGCACTGGTGTTCTGGTAGCTAAGAGCGGTTACAGCGGCACCGATTAACTCTGGTGTTTCCAGAGCCTCTCTGATTGTCGGCAGCGCGTCCTCGGAACCAGTCGAGCCGATAGCAATCAGCAGGGAATACCTTGTGTGCAAATCCTCTTCACCTTCGTAAAGCTCGACCAGCAAGTCCACGTCGGGATAGCCTGGTAACGACGCAGCTGCCTCTCTGCGTACCTGAGGATAGGAGTCTTCACGAACAAGTTTAATAAAGAGAGACTGGAAAGCATCGTTGTTGGTATCTATCTGGCGCAGCGCGCGAACCGCCGCTTCCCGCAGACCGGGGTCATCACTTTCAGCGGCATAGAGCAGAACGGAGGAGTATTCCGTGCCACCGATGGAGCCGAGTGCATCCGCCGCCAGGCGGCGAACTTCGAAGTCATCATCTCGATTAACCAGGTCGGCGACGTTACCCGCCGCGCGTTTATCGCCCAAAAGCCCCAGCACCTGAACAGCCAGTCGCCGCACAGCCACATCGCTGTGGGAAAGCTGCGCCAGCACAGCGTTAACCGCGCCGGGAGCTTCGACCTGAAAAGGAGCCGAGGTCAACGTCGTCAGCATGGCTTTTAGCGGGGTCAGCCGTCCAGCGGCAGTGGTCGCCGTGGAGAGAAGAGGGACTGCCAGGGCAAGCTCTGACTCGATCCACTCCACGGAAACAGCGCGGGGTGAATAGATAATCTTCGGCACTTCGCTCTCCTCGGCAACAACGGGAAGAGCAAGCAACAGAATCGTAGTAATCGCAAACAGGCGTATGTATCGCATTTGAATCTCCTGTGAGAATCTCAGAACTTCGTTTATCCGCCTACTCTTCGTCGGTTGGAGAGTCCTCAACCTGGACCGGCTCAAAAACACTTGCCCAGCCGGGACGCGGTGGTGGCGACACGCTTTGGGTCAGCCACTCCTCCGCCGAGAGAGCCGCTGGCAACTTTTGTTCGTAATAACCGTAGGCGGCACCAACGACAATCTGACGACTGCCATCGGGCAGGGTAACCAGACGCAGCAGTTCCTCCGGCTTGCCAATAGCGGCGTTGAGCCAAAGTCCGCTGCCGTAATAGCTAACCAGCCGCGCCGGGCTTCCGCTGACGTTGCAGTTGTCCGTAAGCTCGCTGGCAAGGTTGCCAAAGGTAATCAGGAAGTAGCGGTCATCCTCGGAGAGAGGAATGCCGGAGACCTGCTGGCGGGAGATCGTGCCGAGTCGTGTCAACAGGTTGTAGATGTCGCGATAAATATCCTCTACCCGGGTGCCGGAGAAGGCGACTGCGGACTCAGGGGTTACGGATTCCGCCATCAGCTCTTCCGCCGTAACTCGCTCATCGGCTTCATCGACGGCGAACTGATAACTCGTGTCTCCGCCAAAGGAGACAAACTCAGGGAAGAGAGCGGAATCACGGAGAGCCTTGTACTGCTCGTTCACCAGCACTGCCAGGCGCTCGAAAAGTTCCGGGCTTGGCTCGACCCAGACCTGAGGCAAGGGCAGAGCTGGCTGTTCTCCCGGAGCTGGCGGGAGGGCGGGATTGAAGGGCAGAGTGCCACTGCTGGAGGTTGCCTCTGCCAAACGAGCCGTCAGCGCGCCGCAGAAGGCGTAGGATGAACGCAGTGCCAGCAGATTAGCAATTCGTGTGCCTTCCTCATCCGGCGCGACTTCTGTCTCTTCTTCTCCCCCATCCTCCGGGAAGTCGGGCAGAATCGTTGCCATCCAGGGGCGCAACGCCCTCATCCAGCCATAGAATAGAGTATCGTCGTTGCGGCGCAGGTCGGTTTTTACAGCGGAGAGCGAACCCTTGTAACCGGTGTAGCCGCCTTCTCCCTGAACCTCAATCAGTTGGTTCCAGGCAGAATCGCTACCGTTGGCAGCGGCGAGATCAAGCAGCAGAGCCGTTTGACGTTCCGCGCCACCGCCACCGACCGCTGGTGAGTGCAAAGACTCCAGATAGTCATCCAGCGGGTGAAGCCGTTCGGCAAAGAGGGCAAAGGTCGGCGGCTCTTCTTCATCGTTCTTGGTAATCTCCGCCTGTAGCTCCGCCGCCGCTGCCATGAAGCGTTCCAGCCCCTCCGGGTCGGCAAGCTCCGCCAAAGTAACGTCGGCTCCCCACGCCTGATTAAGGAGATTATCCAGGGTGTCGATGTCAAAGTTATCGGGTGCGCCGTAGTGGTAGGCGAAGAAGCCGTCAATCCGACTCCAGGTGGATCGCAGCTCGCCCGAACGCAGGAGCCAGGTCAACAGAGCGACTTCGAGAGCCTGATCCCGATCGGTCAGGTCGAACTTGACCAGACTCGACCAGAGTCGCCCACGCTGGAAGGCAACCGCCTGCGCGCCAGCCTCCTGATAGCGATTGCTCACCGCGAACTGCTCGGCGGAATAGCTGAATCCCTCCCGACTGATAATCGGTACCAGACCAGTTCCCCGGCGAATTGTATCCGCCGCCCGGAAGGCTTCGGGGTTGGGAATCTCCGCCCGCAGGCTCTGGGAAGAAATCAGCAACTCACTGCCAGCCTCAATGTAATCAGCCAGGAAGCGCAGATGCTCAATCAGGGTATTGTAGGCTTCAACCCCACCAAGCTGGGCAACCAGCAGAGAATCGGGGTTGGCTCTGGCGTAGGAGCTGGATTCCTCAAGGGTGTGGATTTCATCGCGCAGACGGGAAGCAAGAGCGAAATAGAAGTTGTCCAGTGCCAGACGCAGGGAATCGGTCTCCGCCCCCGTCAGCAGGAAGTCGAAGTAATAGTCCAGCAGCTCCAAAACAGCGTCGGCGGTGATGTAGGTTGGGCGGGTGTAGTGGTCGGCATAGAGCGAGTCGCCGGGATACTCCGCCTGATAGAGCGCGGCGAAGCTGTCCCAGACACCTCTGCCATAGAGGAAGCTGTTCCGCTCCAGTGTATCAACCTCGGCGGCGGTGAGGCTCGCGTACTGCCAGAGGTTGCTGACATCGGCGAGGGGCAGGGGCAGGGGCTGGTAGAAGAGCTTGAAGTAGCCGTCAACCAAATCGGTATAGTAGAAGCCGGAGCCGTCGGGCTTCCAGGTCAGCTCACCTGGCTCGGTCAGCTTGTTCAGGCGCAGCAGCCGTTCGCGCCCCGGTTCGTAGTAATAGACGCGATGGTTTCCGTTGATACTGCCGATGAACAGCAGCCCGGTCATGTTGGGAGAAAGCACTGGCTGAAGACCATGCACGCCTTCCAGATTGATGATTCCCTCCAGCCCGCTGGTAACAATAGAGGTACCTTCGGCGGTCTCGTGCTGGGCGATGTAACCCAGCCCGTGGGGACTGAAGCGTCCGGCAACCGCCTCTTTAGGCAGGTCTGGCTTCAGGCGGTCGCTGCCGTCCTCGCGGATGGTGGCGAAGCCGTCCTCATCGCGATAGAGAATCCGGTAGAAGGTCGTTGCTCCCTGAAACTGAATCGGACTCCAGCGCGGATCAATCTCATCGCCCTCGGCGTAGGTCAGTCTCTGCTCTCCACCGCCACGGGCATCCATCACGTAAATATCAAAACCACGCCCAGTGGCATCAGAAGCGTAGGCGATGGAGGAAGAATCCGCCGAGAAGTCCGGCGCAACCTCATCGCTGGTCTCGTGGGTAAGCTGCTGTAGCTCTCCGCCCTCGGCGGGAATAGAGTAAATATCTGAGTTGCCGCCTCTGTCCGAGGCAAAGGCGATGGTCAGACCATCCGGCGAGGCCGTCGGATGAGAATCGTTGCCCTCACCAGAGGTTAGCTGAACCGCCGGGGCAAGTTCGGCATCTACCACCTCTACCCCGTCGGGAACCAACTGCCCGGTGGCTCCGGGACCGGAGAGCAGGAAAATCAATCCCACGGTGATTCCACCCACAACTACCAGCAGACCAAGGGGATAGAGAATCTTCTTTAGCGTACTGAGTTCACCGTACCAGGCAAACAGGTTACGAGGGGAGCTGTCCATACTGACCTCACTTGCTTTTCAAGCGAATGCTTTATCAGGCAAATACAAAAAAGGCTGGTTTCCCAGCCTCAAAACACACTTGCTAATCAGAGTACCGAGGAAGCGCATTTTACCGCCCAGAGCGACAAAAGTCAATATCACGAGGAAGAGAGTCCCAATTCACCAGCGTACTTCTTCACCTCTCCGACCACGTAGATCGAGCCGAGAACCGCTATCAGGTCGTCTGGGTTCGCCTCGTTCAAAGCCATCTCCACGGCCTTCTCTACGCCCTCGGCAATGAGGGTACTTTTCTCCGGCGGGAAAAAACCTGCCAGTTCCTCAACAGAGGCTGCCCGTGGGGTGGGAGCCTGGGTAAGGTAGAAGTGATCGAAGTGGTCTGTAATCAGATTCGCCAGCTCGTCCAACTTCTTGTTTGTCGAAGCACCAAAGACGAGGAGCCGCCGTCGGGCGGGGAGCTTGTTGATCTCAGCCAACACCGCTTTAAGAGCCGCCGGATTGTGTCCACCATCCAGGATAACGGTAGGGTCGCGGTGGATAATCTCCATTCGCCCTGCCCAGCGCAAAGAGGTTAGCCCCAGAGTAAGTGTTCCTTCGTCAGTGGGCAAATCATAGTCTTCCGCCAGTCGCAGATAAGCCCTCAGAGCCAGTGAAAGGTTGGTCAACTGGAACGCGCCCCGGAGGGGCAAGAGGTGTTTTTTCCAGAAAAGCTCTCCGCTGCCAGTCTGTATAAAATCACTATCGTACCCGGAGAAACTCAGTGGCACGCTAATCTTAGCGGCATGTTTAGTCAGGACGGCGGCGACTTCTTTAACCTGAGGAGCGGATATCACCGGAACATCGGACTTTAGAATCCCAGCCTTTTCCGCCGCAATCTCCTCCAGCGTTTCCCCCAACACCCCTTCGTGGTCGAGGGCGATAGAGGTCAGCAGGCAGAGAACTGGTTGTTCAACTACGTTGGTCGCGTCAAGTCGCCCGCCCAGCCCTGTTTCAAGAACCGCCCAGGTTGCTTTCTGCTCGGCAAAATAGAGCAGTGCCAGAGCGGTTAATAGCTCAAAGGTAGTGCGGTAGCCGCCGTCAACGCCATGCCCCAGCCGTTCCTGTACCTCTGCCAGTTGACTGGTAAGCCGTGCGAAGTCTTCTTCACTAATCAGTTCATCACCGAGGCGAATACGCTCCCGGATGGTAACCAGATGGGGGGAGGTGTACAGCCCGACCCTCTCTCCCGCTGCGGTCAGCAGAGAGGTTACCGCAGCGGCAGTGCTTCCTTTGCCATTGGTTCCGGCGAGGTGAATAATCCGCAGGGAGCGATCCGGCGCGCCAAGCTCGTCAAGAAATCGCCGAAAGGCGGTGATGTCCCAGGTACGGGTGTTGTAGGCGAAGCGGTCCTTCTGCTCGTAGTTGGCGAAAGAGAGGAGATAGTCCTGAGCCTGGGCAAATGTCAGCGGTGTCATCGCTATGAAACCAGCAGTGTCATCTCGCGGACGGCTTCTTCGAGTCCGGTAAAGACGGCGCGGCTGATGATTGTATGGCCGATGTTGAACTCCTCGAAAATCCCCAGCTCCACCACCGCCGCGATGTTGTGGTAGGTCAGACCATGCCCGGCAACGACAATCAGGCCGAACTTCTCGGCAATCTCGGCTCCCCTGAGCAGGCGGTCAAGCTGCAACGCCTGCTCGTCGGGAGTTTTCGCGTTGGCGTATTCACCAGTGTGCAGCTCCACAACCTGGAAGCCACAGTCCCGACTGGCACGAATCTGCTCTTCAATCGGGTCAATAAACGCGCTGGGGATGATCGCCGCGAGTTGTTCAATCGCCTTGCTGAGTTCTTTCTGCTGACCGACAATGTCCAGTCCGCCCTCCGTCGTAACCTCTTCACGCCGCTCTGGCACAAAGGTAACGGTGTCTGGACCAACATCCGCCGCAATCTCGATAATCTCTGGATTGTTCGCCAGTTCCAGATTCAGGTGAGTGGTGCAGAGTCCCCGGATGAGTCGCAGGTCGCGTTCGTTGATGTGCCGCCTGTCTTCGCGCAGGTGGCAGACGATGCCGAAGGCTCCGGCTCTCTCAACGATTCCCACGGCGTTGGCGGGGTCTGGTTCGTTGGTCATCCGCGCCTGTCGAATCGTGGCGATGTGGTCGATGTTAACTCCAAGCCGCGCCATCTTTCCTCCCTGGTTTAGTAACGATTAGCCCAGTGGTGATTTGAGATTTTCCTGTTCTCAATAGCCCCCACCCCGACTCGTTGGACGCATTCCCTCAGAGGGCGAGGGGAGAGGTAGCGGCCAGCGGGAACGATAAAACGCGGGAATGGTTTTTATTCGGTTAATTGTGCAACCGCGAGTCTGTGTCCAGCTTCAAGCTGCCAATGGGCAGTCCGGCTTAGTTGGCACTGAACGTGGCAACTAACGTCAGCTGGCTATTTTGTTGCCGCGAGTCTGTGTCCAGCTTCAAGCTGGCTCACGTCGGATTACTGTTTCCACCACCCGGCCGACGGAACCCAGGCTGGCGGCGGAGCAGTTTTCCGGCAGGTCGTCCACGGTATGCCAGTAGTCGTAGTCGAGGTCGATGATGTCAATGGTGGGATAGCCCCGTTCGAGGAAGGGCAGGTGGTCGTCGTTGATCAGCGAAACAGCCCCCTGTGAAAAGACGCTTTCCCCCAGTTCCGCCGCGACTCCCCAGACCAGCTCCACCACCGACGGTGCCATCTGGAGGGAGTGTCCCTCCTGGGGCAGGTTCAGGTCGGCATCGCCGACGAGGTCAATGACGATTCCGTAGTCGTAGCGCAGCATCCCGCTGGCAGCCAGCATCTCCGAGCCGAGGCAGAACGGCATCCGGTCAATATGCCCCTGGTCTTCGCCATCGAAGAGGACGAAGAGTATGCCAACTTCCGGCGGATATTCCGAGAAGACTCGCGCCAGCTCCAGCAGCACCGCCACGCCGCTGGCACCGTCGTTGGCTCCGGGAACTGGCAGCTCCCGGTTGGCAGGGTCAGGGTCTTCATCGGCATAGAGGCGGGTGTCCCAGTGCGCGCCAAGCATGATTCTGCGCGGGGCATCGGGATTGATGATCCCGATGATGTTGGTCAGTTCAAAGCTGTGTCCCCCCGTAGGTGAGGTGTAGTCGAAGCGGTGGAGGGTCAGCTCGTCGCAGTATTTGTCAAGCTGCTCAATCAGCCACCACTCGCATTCTTCGTTACCTTTGGTTCCCGGCGCGCGCGAGCCAAAGGCGACCTGCTCTTCCAGCAGTTCAAAGGCGGCGGTTTCGTCGAAGTAAATCCCCTGAGCGGAGAGGGCGGTTGCGAGAAAAAGCAGGAGCAGCAGCAGCCGCTTCATCACAGTACTCCCATCGTCCTGGCGATTTTCTCCAGCACTCCATTAACGAATCCACCCGCTTTCTCGTCAACAAAGTCCCTGCCAATCTCCACGGCTTCGTCAAGGACGACCTTCACGTCGGTTTCGCCGATTATCAGTTCTGCCACGCAAACCCGCAGCAGGCTGCGCTCGACAATCCCCAGGCGGGTCAGCTTGTAGTTGATGAGCGCGGCTTTGAGTAGCTCGTCAATCTGGTAGATGTTGTCCTTCACCGTTTTCAGCAGCCGTTGCGAGTAGGCTCTGACCTCGGGATGGGGATAGCGGATGGAATAGAAGTTCTCCACCACCATCTCAAAGGTTTCTTCGGTCTGCTCGGCTTGATAGAGCATCTGGAGGGCGAACTCGCGAGCCTGGCGTCGTTTATTCATCGAGGGTGGTTTCCTGTTCTGTTGAGACTAAAATGAGATTACCGCTTGTCCAGCCGACCACGGATAAGGTAACATGGAGTGGCTGGACTTCACAAGCGGTAATGGGCTTTGTTAAGAAGGGAGACGAAAGTGGAGATGACCGTCGAAGATTATCTGGAAAATATTTCGGAGTTCCTCAGCGAACGCTACGACTACCCGCTGTCCCTCTCGCCCCGTGATGTGGCTAAAATCCTCGCCTGGTACGAATCCGGCTACTCACTGGGCGTGGTTCTTGATGGCATCACCACGGCTCTTGGCGGACGAACAGACCGACGAACGGTTAGTCTTTCGTACTGCGATGCCGCCGTAAAAAAAGAATTTCGTCAACGCCCTTGATACTCTGACCTTTTCATGCTAAATTACAAGCAGTCACTGATGAAGGACGAAGGAGAAACTCAATGAAACGCAAAACCATCCTGCTGTTGATTGTCATCGCCGTGCTGGCGATTGCCGGAATCACCGCCGCTGGCTATAACAACGTCCAGGAGACCACCTGGGGCGTGCTGAAGGCCCAGTCCAGCGTCTAGGTTTCTGGACGAGCTGAAGACATCCGGCGTTTGCCGCTAGCCTGTTCCTCGGTTGAGGGGCGGTTGGTGTGTTGTGTTCGGGTTTAACTTATGAAAGGGCTGACCGTGAGGTTGGCTCTTTTTTTGTTGAATGCTGGGTAGGAGCGCGGTGTGCCGCGCCTTTGATAATCCGCCCCTCACCCTGACCCTCTCCCCAAAGGGGAGAGGGAATAACATTCTCATGGGATTGTGGGGATGGTTCCTCGCGTGTACGCTCTGACAGATTTTGATAAAGGGCGGACACACAGGTCCGCCCCTACCAACGAATTCTGAGCAACTGCAAGGATTAACGTGGGGGTGTATTGAATACGCCCCGTGGAACTTCAGGTGGGCGTTGCCCCTCCCCAGATGGGGAAGAATAGTCGTGAGAAAGCGACCAGCGGGAGCGGATGACCGTGGCGAGTATTGTAAAACAACTATCCGTGTAATCGCGAAAGCGTGATGCAACGCACCGCGTTGCCCCTTGACGGATATGTTCAAAAGGGCTAACATCGTCGTCGGGTCATCCTAGCTGGGGCGTTAGCGGTGCCTTCGCGGAAAACCCGTGCCAACAACCCGCTACAGGTTGGGGCGAACGCCCGGTAAGGCGTTGGCGGGCGCGTCATCCGCTGGTAAGCGACGTGATGATGGTTCGGACCATCGCAGTGAGGTAATCCTGAAACCCGTCAGGCCCGGAAGGGAGCAGCGGTATGGAGGCTCCTTACGTGCCGATGATCATCTGAGCAGGAGCCGAGCGAACCCGTGGTTGTCGTGTTGCGTGCGTCGAACCGGTGCCGGATGACCCTTTTCTTTACCTTTTCAATGTTCGCTGAAGGATGATGAACAAGGCGCACTTATTTACCGTTGAACTCTACCCCGCAGTTGAGCCGGCGACGATCATTCGTCGGCTCAACCGTTTTGTCGCGGCGGTTCGCCTGCCCGATGGCTCTACCACCGAGGTACACGTTCCCAACTCCGGTCGTCTGCCGGAGCTGATGACCGAGGGACTCGACTGCCTGCTGGTACATAAGGGTGGCGAGCGGAAGTACCCGAAGGGTCTGGTCTCCGTAAGCTATCACGGTGTTTGGGTACTCATCGATACCCAGGCAACCAACCGGATTGCCGGGGAGTTGCTGCGTAACGACAAAATCTCAGGGCTGGAGGGCTATGGCAATGTTCGCGCCGAGGTGGTCTGCAAGCCGCCGGGGTATAGCGGCTCGGTCAAGGGGCTGTCCCGCTTTGACTACTACCTGAGCGAACATCCCTCTAAGCCGAATTGCTGGCTGGAGGTCAAGAGCGTTACCCTTGCCGAGGAGGGCGTTGCCCTCTTTCCCGATGCCGTTACCAGCCGGGGAGCAAAGCACCTGAGGGAGCTGGGGGTTCTGGCGGAGAAAGGCGAGCGCACCGCTGTCCTCTTTCTTGTTCAGCGAGCCGACCCCGTCGCCTTCTCTACCAACGACAAAACCGACCCCTACTTCGGCGAGCAGTTACGCCTTGCCGTAGCCGAGGGAGTGGAGATTTTCGTTTATAAACTAGAGGTTACGGAGACCGGGGTTTGGCTGATTGGCTCTTTGCCGATACGGCTTTGAAGATACTAATGAACCGTCGCGAGGCAATTACCGCTATTACCGCTCGGCTTGCCAGTGCCGGAGTTTCCGCTCCGGCGGTGGAGGCGGAGCTTTTTCTTTGCCATCATCTCAGGCTGGCTCGCCACGAACTCTACCTCTCGCCCACTGAACCAATTGACCCTGAGACAGAACAACGCTTGCTGGCTGATGTTGAGCGTCGCTGCCAGCGGGAGCCGCTCCAGTACATCCTCGGTGAGACCGAGTTCTACGGGCTGACCTTTACCGTTCGTCCTGGCGTGCTGATTCCCCGACCAGAGACCGAGCTGTTGGTGGAGTGGGCGATTGAACTGCTGCCATCAGGGGCGGAGTTGGCTTACGATCTTTGCTGTGGCTCAGGGAACATTGCCTGCGCTTTGGCGTACAGTAACAAGAATCTGAAGGTCGTAGCCACGGACATCGATTCCGCTGCCGTGGAGCTAACCCGACACAACGCCCGACGACTTGGTCTCGAAGAACAGATTACCGTTATTCAGGCGAATCTGGACGAGGGGCTGACCGAACCAGTGGGGCTGCTCTGCTGCAATCCGCCCTATGTTCCTGCCGGAGAAATTCAAGGGCTGGAGCCGGAGGTTGCCGTCCACGAACCGCGCCTGGCCCTGGTTGGTAG
>SWBW01000444.1_pt1 | contig 16102 bp, 13 predicted proteins | sample 4693041 | NCBI WGS metagenome assembly SWBW01 (sample SAMN10267271, study PRJNA491770) | bioreactor metagenome | isolation source: DHS bioreactor inoculated with marine methane seep sediment | place: Japan: Omine Ridge, Nankai Trough | collected 2006-05-06 | reverse complement strand
TCTTCGAGCTGCTCGCCGAAGAAGACAACCGTCTGTTCGATGGCATCTTGAATACCGACGTTCACAAAAAACTTTCCAGTCTGTACGGTAGTCATCCAACCGAGCTGACCCTCCTGAAGAAAAACGGCGACTCAATTATCGTTGACCTCAGCATTGACTTTATCACCGCTGAAGACAACTCCGTTGACTACATGATTGTTCAGATGACCGACATCACCGAACGGCGGCGGATTCAGCAAGCCATCGAACGAGGCAAGAAACAGTGGGAAAACACCTTTGATACCGTCCCCGACCAGATCATGATTATAAATCCTGATTGTGTGATAGAGCGGGTTAACCGCAGTTGCTCGACGTACTTCAACATGGAGCCGGCAGAGATGATCGGCACCAGGTGCGCTAAGTGGTATCATCCCATAATGGGAGTAGTCGGCGATGCCTGCCCCCATGAGGCGGCACTGAGAACCAACCAGATTCAGCATATGGAATACCATAACCCCGACGACGACACGTTCTTCCACACCAGCATAACGCCCCTGATGAACGAAGACAACAAGACAATCGGAGTGGTGCATGTTACCCGGGACATTACACAAATGAAAATCGCGGAGAAGGCACTTCGCGAAACCCACGACGTACAACAACGCCAGGCAATGTTCAGGCAGATCGAGCAGATATTCTCCGCCATTCGCCACGAGATAGGCAACGCCCTCAACACGCTCAAGACAACGCTCAACGTGCTGTACACAAACATCGACCGCTTCCCCGTAGAAAAGCGCGACATCTACTTCCGGCGCGCCCTCGATACCTTTGGGAGCGCGGAACGGATGCTGCGGGTGCTGAAGGAGTACCAGCGGTTTGATGAGCTGCATCCGGAGGAGCTGCACCTTGACCGCTTCATCACAGAGAAAATCGGAATCCTGATAGATAACGCCAGGAGTGCCGGGGTGAAGCTACACTACCAGCCCGGTTTGCGTGGTAAAATCGTCAAAGCTGACCGCGACGCTCTGATGCGGATTATCCTCAATCTGGTTGACAACGCCATCCACGCCACCAGAGACCTCGTCAACCCGACGATTACAATTTCTACCTACGGGGACAGAGATTGGCTTTACCTGTGTGTTCGTGACAACGGAGTTGGGATTGCCGAAGATGAGGGATTCAAAGTGTTCACTCCACTGTACACCACGCGCCCCGACGGCAGCGGTCTGGGGCTGGCAATTGTCCAGAAGCTGATGCAGCAGATGGGTGGATCCGTCCGGCTGGAGAGTACGCCGGGAAAAGGTGCCAAATTCGAACTCCGCCTTCACCCGGCTTAAAGCTAAACACACCCTCGCGACCGTGAAAAAATCATCCGAAGGTGTTTATCCCCCAAAAATATCATGACCCCAAAAGAAGCCAAAGTTCTGGTTATTGACGACGATGCCGTCTTCTGCGAGTCTCTTTGCGATGGACTGCGGATGGAGGGCTATCAGGCGCGGGCGGCTCAGACCAGCGCGACAGGAATTGAGCAGTTTCGCAAATGGCAGCCCGATGTCGTCCTCCTCGACCAGAACCTGAGCGGCGGTGATGATGGTCTGGTGGTTTGCCGGGAGCTGATGAAACTCAACCCGGAGGCGAAGGTCATCTTTGCCACCGCCTTTGGCAGCTACCGCGCCGCCGTGGACGCGATTCAGGCTGGGGCGCACGATTATCTCAGCAAGCCCCTTGACCTAGACGAGCTTTATCTGTCGATCCGTAACTCCGTTGAGATGAGCAAGCTGGAACAGCGGGAGCGAGTCAGCAGCTATCGTTTGCGGAGCCAGAGGCAGTGCGATACCATTCAGGGCAACTCCCCGGCAATTCAGGAGATCCGCCAACTGGTCTCGCTGGCAGCGGGTAGTCGGGCGACGGTGTTGATTACCGGGGAGACCGGGGTCGGCAAAGACGTTGCCGCTCGCGGCATCCACAAACTAGCCGGAGACAGCGACAGCCTGATTACGCTCAACTGCGCTGCCATCCCGGAATCCCTGATAGAAAGCGAGCTGTTTGGACACGAAAAAGGCTCCTTTACCGGAGCCATCACCCGGCGCAAAGGGGTCTTCGATCTGGCAGAGGGCGGCACCCTCGTTCTCGATGAAATCTCCGAGATGCCGCTGCAACTTCAGAGCAAGCTCCTGAGCGTCCTTGAGGAACGCCGTCTGCGCCGCCTGGGCGGGAGCAACGAGATCAAAATTGACGTACGGGTCATAGCGACTTCGAACCGTGACCTTGACGAGGAGATCGCCGCCGGACGCTTTCGCCGGGACCTATACTATCGGCTGGCGGTGATTACCATCCATCTTCCGCCGCTGCGTGAGCGACTGAGCGACATCCCGCAAATCGCGAACTCCCTCCTGCAAGAACTTACCGGAGGGACCATCACCTCCCTGCCGGCGGAGCAACTGAACTCGCTTATCAACTACTCCTGGCCCGGTAACGCCCGTGAACTCCGCAACATCCTCGAACGGGCGGTGATTTTGGCGGCAGGTGGACTGCCCGATCCTGCCTCACTTTTGCGAACCACCGCGCCAGAGAACGCCGCCCTCAGCTCTGCCGGAACAGCCGGGGCAATCCGCCCGCTGGCAGAGGTCGAGCGGGAGCTGATTGCCCGGGCGATGGCGCGTTATCAGGGTAATCGCCAGCTCGCCGCCCAGGCGTTGGGGCTGTCTCCTTCAACCCTGCGCCGCCGCCTGATAGATTACGACCTTGCCTAGCAGCTTCACGACACTCCCTCTCTGAGGGAGTTGCTGTTTTTTGCGACTTGCTCGAAAGGGATAGTTGCTAAAAAACTTTACCTAATCATGGTACTCTGGTAAACTGGCTGTGGATAAGGGGAACTGTTCGTTGATTCCGGGGCAGGGGAACATCATGGAATATAAGAGGAATATCGAGATGAAAGAAAATAAGCTCCGGTACCCCAGTGAACAGGGACTGGGATTTCTCAGCGATTTTTCCGACTGCGTCCTGGTCATCGCCCTGGACTATCGCATCCTTGAAATTAACGAGAAAGGGCTGGAACACTACAACCTGACCCGCCCGGAAGCGTTAAAGCGGTATTATTTCAACACAAACCACCTGAACTATTCTCCCTGCAGCAGTGAGCTGCACACCTGCCCGCTGGGAAAAGTCTTTGAAACGGGCGAATCCATTACCACCCGGCAGACTCACCACACCGAAGGTGGCGAGTTGGTTATTAAGGCTCAGGCCTTCCCGCTGACCGACGACAGTGGAGAGATAACCCGGGCGATTGTGTTTCTTCAAAACATTACGGCGCAAAGGCAGGCTGAGAGCATAGAAAATCTGGCAAAAAAAGCGGCGGCTGGCACCATCACCGAGCTTGAGCAGTTAAGGCTCTTGCTGGATAACATCAACATGGCATTTTGGATCACCGACTGGGTTAACGGAAAGGTACTCTACATCAGTTCCTCCTACGAGGCTATCTGGGGTTATTCCCGCGAGAGCCTCTACGACGAGGGCTGGTCGTGGTCGGCTAATATCCACCCCGAAGACCGCGCCCGAATCGTTGACGCGTTCAACACGAACGCCCCCCTCGGCACCTACGACGAGGTCTATCGGATCATTCGCAACGACGGTAAAGTACGGTGGATACACGACCGCGCCTTTATGATCCCGAACGAAGACGGCGGCGTGTGGCTGGTAGCCGGAGTTTCTGAGGATGTTACCGACAGCAAGAATGTCATCAGCGGGTAGCGATAGACGGATCCCTCGCGCTTAAATGAAAAAAACCGGCCTGAGAGCCGGTTTTTCTTATAGCGTGTCAGAAGGCGATTATTGCCTTCCACGTCCATGTCCTCGATTACGCCCGCCGGCTTGGTGCCTGCCGACGATGTCTCTGGTTTCCGAGTCGCCGGAGATCAGGCGTACCTCGACCTTGCCAGCCAGTCCACGTCCCAGAGCCAGGCGGGTTTCGCCTACCCGGACAATCAGAGGATGCCGCTCGATGATGTGAGCATGAGCGCCCACAGGCAAACCCAGCTCGGCAAGACGCTGATTGGCGCGGCGACCACCGTGGATCCGGGTGATCTCAAACTCCGAATCAACGGATAGCTGGTCAATGAACAGTATTGTATCCGCCGAAGTCGGCATGAATAATCTCCTGAGTTAAAGAGGAACGCCCCCTCACCTTTTCTACTACGCAGTTTACCCTAACTAAGACTCCGTGTCAATAGCAACTTAGTCTCAATAAGCGGTATCACGCACATTGCAGGGGATGTGATTTTTACGCCTCGGTCAGTTTCATGCTCCGCTGGACAATTTCACCACGAGATAATAGAATGGAAACGGTTTGCTGATTTTCGCCAACTACTTAAGAACCTCAACTGACAACATCAACCGGGAGATGAATATGAAAAAAACCCGCAGTGGTCTGATGATTCTTAGCATCTTGCTGATGCTGACCTTCTTCCTGCCCGCCTGCTTCGAGAGCGCGACCGAGGCGGCACCCTCTAGCGGCAGCTACGACGAGGGCTTTACCAACGGCTACAAAGAAGGTTATAACGAAGGCTACACCGATGGCTTTATCGCCGGACAGGGTGTGGGCGGTTCCGGGGGAAGCTCCGGCGGTGGCACAGAAGAGGAATTCGATGGCTTCACCGAGGGTGGCGGCGGCTACTCCGGCGAGGGCGATTCCGATGAAGGCGATGCTGATGAAGGAGACACCAGCGGTCTGGCTGGCGAGGCTTCCTCATCCGTCGTCGATGACTTTGTCAAATACTTCAAAGCCGATAACGAATCCGCCGCCCAGCGGCTGGTTGCTCCGAACTCCCCGGCAAGCCGGGATTTAGACGACCAGTGGAGCGAGATGAAGCGCGGTAGCTGGAGTGGTTGGAGCGCGACCCGCTATCGCCACGTCGCTGATGATGGTATGGCACGGGTTACGCTTAGTGCCAAGGTCTCCTCGATCCTCGGCTCCCGCAAGGTCAACATCTTTGTTGACCTCAAGGATGTCGGTGGCGAGTGGAAGATCTACGAGATTAAGTACAGCGCGTACTAGGCGACTGAGCTTCAACAGCCCCAACGACGCGAATATGCTCCGCAACAAAGCCCCCAACCGGGGGCTTTGTTTTGTTGAGGCTGAAGGGTTCTATTCATATATCTCAACCCAGGTTACATCCCCTGTTTGAGCATCTAAACGAACCATGCCAAGTTCGTTGTATTCTGAGTCATAAAGCCCGATTGAAATCCGATCTTCGTCACCTCCATAACAAGCCAGCGAATAGTTAACATCATTACCCAGACCTCCCAATCGCCGATAGGATTCCGAGGCAATCCCAATCCAACGACGTACGTCGTTAGCGTTGTAGGTAAAAATCAGCGGTTCCTCGGGGTAGGAATCGTTAGTATATTTACTAAGGAAGTAATCACCATCGGGGCGGATGCGAATACGTAGATAATGATTTTCACCCTTACTTAGATAAAATGTCCAGACTGGAAAAAGGTATCCTTCATCTAAGAATCCCTCTCGATCAATATTCTCGGCGTAGAAACGATAGATAAAGTAGCCTGATCCGTAGCTGTCCTCAACCACTTGCGTAGCAATGTCTAATGCCCAGTCCAGATCACCGTCAGCCTTAGTCTTTTGTCCGGTTGTTGTGGTACAACCGATCAGCAGAGACAGGGAAATAATCAGGACAATGAAAATCACATGCTTTTTCATGTTAAACCTTTTCTTCTACTGTAAGAAAAATTCTATAACACACCCATTTTCAGGGTTAATTCTCATATAGGCTATATCATCACTATTGCTATCATACAGCTTTACGGATACTCTATCCTCACCTTCCCGTGAGTCATAGTAACGACTAACCCGGTAACTTACGTCATCTTCTCGTCCGGTAAAGCGTCTATACACCTCTCTGGTTATAGTGAGCCAGTACCGAATAGCTGCGTCGTCGTACTCCCCACTAATAAAGTTTTCATGTTGACGGTCATCTTCAAAGACCGCTACACGACCATCCTTGTAAACGCTAAGTGTTAGTTCATCGCGTGTGTCGTTTCCGAAGACAAACTCCCAAAAAGGTGAGTACATCGCCTCGTCAAGCTGCCCAAAGAAGTTAACTCGCTTAGAATAAAAATAGGCAAGGTCGAACCCACCATCTGGATACTCGCTGTTGACTGCCTCCAGTGCCTTCTCTCTTGCCCAGGTGTAGCCAGTGTCGCTGTTGTTATTGGGAGTGGCGGTACCGCTGAACAGCTCGCAGCCAGTAAGCAGCAATCCGGCAATTAACAAAAGGTAAAGAGCGTTTTTAGGCAGACGCTTCATCAGACTCTCCAAAAATGGTTTATCAGGATTGAGAGTGAGGAGTATAACTCATCAGGATAGAGCAATGCTATAGAGTTGAAGCGCGCGCCGTCCCTGATAATCGTGCTACGATTTCAGAATACCGTAGCACGATTTCGTTGTTTTCGCCGCGCGAAACTACTTCTCCCGCTCGAAGCGAGGTTCGTAGGTCTCGAAGAGCCGACCCCAGGGGGACTCGTCGAGCCAGTTGCGATAGACCTTGTCGCCCTTGCGGGGCCACCAGAACTTGTCGTGGTAGATGTCGCTGGCGGCAACGAAAATCGCCACCAACGGCGTATGGAAGAAGAGCTTTTGCAGCCCCCGCAGCGGGCCGAACCAGATGAAGTTCCCGGCGGAGCTTGCCATGTTGTTGCCCACGCTGAAGTTCCAGCTCTCCTCGGCAATGTCGATATCGCCAACAACCTCGATCTCCTCGATCCGCCCCACGCCCAGTCCATGCTCGTGAGCCAGGCGAATGTACTCGATACTCATCGGGTCGAAGCCCATCATCTTCGCCGACACGGCATCGATGGCGACTTGATCCCCCGATGCCAGCATCAGGTCTTTCTGCACCGGAATCAGGGTCCGTGGACCGGGACCGTTGCCCGCGCTGGTTCCGTCCATCACCGCGAAGAGACCGGAGTGAATTTCCTGCTGAATAGCGAGGAGGTCAACCAGGGTCTTGTGGATCCAGGAGTGAGTGTAGTGCCGCTTCGTCGCCAGCAGACCGCCGAAGGCGTTCTTCATCGCCCCGGTGGTCGTGGTGTAGATGTGGCACTTCACCGTGGGCAGGTGGATGATATTCTTATCGTGGAAGAAGTCGGGCAGGTGAATGCCCTCCGTGAAGATGTGGTCGAGTACCATCATCTTCGCCTTCGGCTTGTACAGCCGCCAGGTCATGTGGTCGCCGCGAAAGTTGAACAGCAGCGGAACCTCGTACTGTTCGTAGAGCGGACGGTACTTGTTGTAAACGTCGCCCTTCTCGGCTTTGGTAACTACGGTCTTGTTCTCCACTGCCACCAAGTCCTCGCGACCCTCACTCGACCGCATCGCCTGGATAACCCCCTCCAACTGCCAGGGGGTGGTGTTCGCCGAGGGCATGGGCAGGTGCCAGGAGATGTTGTCTTTGAGAATGGTGGTTTTGCCCGCTGGCAGGTGCTTCTCGAAGTCCGCCAGCTTCATGGCGCGGGCGGTGTCCTGTAGAATAGTCTCGGGGCGGGTTTTAACAACGGCTACTTTGGCGCGACTCATCGTTTCCTCCATGTGAAACAGTAAGGCAAGCCTAGCACAGTCCGTTGGAACTGCCAAGTAGGAGGTGTGATGTTACTTTTCTACCCCTATGGGGCGTTTTCGGACATACCGCGAACGGAGTAACCAGCGGCGAGAAATCGCTATCACCTTGTCCTCAAGTTAGTTATCGGATACGCGCACAATTGGCACAGTTCTTGCGTCGTATATTAGCGAGACTACTCCCCAAGCCAGGTCATGAAACTAAAATCTATCATCGCTGTCGTCTTCCTCGGAGTTTTTTCCATCACCGTCGCCCTCTTCGTCTTGAATGGAAACTCCGCTCAAGCCGCTACCAGCAACAATCTTCAGCAGACAGCCACCCTCGGCAAAGACGAAAACCCGTCTCTCTCAACCACGGCAAACAACTACCTCTGGGTAATCGAGGGAACGCTGCCGGAGAATCTTTTCATCAGTTGTGAGGTAATTTACCCCAACGGGCAGTCCAAACACCACGCTCCCGACGGGCTGTACCAACTAAACGATACCACCCACTTCCGTTTTTCCATCTTCCCCGATCCCGACGACTGGGGTGCCGAGGTGAGGCTCGTCCTCTCTTCGCTCTCAAACCCCACCGGTGAACAGGTCAGCCGCGAGACTCTCTATGAGACGGTCGCCCCTCAGCAACCAGCGGAAAGACCTGAAGCCGGCTTCGTCTGGCTAGGGGAGGAACTACCGGGCTGCGAGGTCTGGCAATGGCAGATAGCACTATAATCGCCATCGCCCCCAACCCTTGCGCCCCACAAAAGCCCCCGCTCCCCCACGGGGGCTTTTCCTTCTCCCTACTCCAGCAGTTAAGCAAAAGGGATAATCACCTGGTTATGGACTGTCGTTGAACGATAACATCTTGAAAAGCAGTCTGTTATGCCGCATGGCTGTGTTCACGTCAAAAGAGGCAAAAAGTGGCAGGGGAATAGCTTTACTGCCAGGCTTCGAGCGTACTGGCAATATGACTATTGCGGCGAGTTCTGCGGCGTTGAAGCATCCGCGAACAATCAGCGGTAACGAGAATCTTTTTGCGCAAGAGCTGTAGTATCACCTCGATGCTATCTAAAAAGGCAGGGACGGCGGTGGCACGCTTTCTTATAAACTACGGAGTGAGCGGGCAAGCGTGTGCAGCTTCAAGCTGCCGCCACCACCTCACTATTAGCCAGATGAGCAGCTCGCGCGACTTTTACACAATCGCTGTCAAATCTGTCCAGATTAAAGTGATTACCCCAAGCCAAGCCCCTTTACAATTCCGCCAATCGATGCTACCCTACCGCTCCCTCGTCCAAAACCCCGCATCACAAACACCCTTGCCAAACCCAAGCCGCTTTGGTAAACTTTCCAAACGGTTGTATGTCAACGTGGGCCTATAGCTCAGTTGGTTAGAGCGCACGCCTGATAAGCGTGAGGTCACTGGTTCAATTCCAGTTAGGCCCACCACTCTCCGGGGCAGCTAAAAACCTGGGGCAGACATAACAACGGGACTCCTTAACAAACATCCGGGGCTTTTAACAGCGGAAACTACCGGACATTCCGGGGTCTTAACAGCAGGGACTCTTAGCAATAAGACCTTCAGGGCAGACATAACAGCGGGACTCCTTTGGAACAGCGGGAAGTCCAGTGGCATTAACGGCAGGGGCTTCCACGAACATCCCTGCTATCTGGCAGCCCTGAGCAAAAGCTGTTCTCCGTAACCGGGCAAGAACACGCTCCCGCGCGACCCAAGCCATCATTCATACATATCAGCAAGTCATCATAGCTACCGTCCTGCCGCGCGACGTTAGAACTACCAGAGCGTTACACCGACTGAAAAAGACTGATGCTACACCGAGGAGGATGCCAGTGACAGATCAAGTAAGAAAGGCTCCGCCATACAAAACCCTTTTGCTGGTTTCCCTGGTTCTCTCTGCCATAACCATTGTTATGGCGGTAATAACCGGTGGCGACATCACTTGGCTTGCCCTGGCGATGCTCTTTGTCCTTTTCAGCTTCATCATGTTCACGAAGCTGCCCAAGAAGGGTGGCGTGCTGTCAAAGCCACTTTTCATCGTCTTTACGATTCTTGGTGTGCTGGCTCTGATCGCCGTACTCGGTCTGATGATGCCAGAAAGCTTTATCTACACCGCCTTCTTCATCGGTGGTTGCGTAATACTCGGACTCCTCGTTCATCTTATCTACAACCTGATGAACAAAAGCCCAAAAATCAGCATGATCGGTGGCTGGGTTATGGCCATCCTCATGGCTGGCGCGTTCATCATTATCCTCTTCGGTGGAGACATCCTTTCCACCTCGGTCAACCTGGAAGTCCAGCGGAAGCTGGAGCCTAAGGTTATGTCCGTTGAGGGTGGCAGTGCCGAGGTCGGCGCGCTAAACCTCGAAGCGTTCAGGGATCGCGAACTCGTCCTCAGCCCCGGCGATGTCGAAGCCGGCGTTGACGACACCTCTGGTATCGAGGTTGGCTACGAGGTCACCATCGGCACGGTCAGCGACTCCGAGGGCAATATCTACCCCAGCCCCAACAGCGAAGTCGTTACCGTTACCTCGGTAGATTCCGCCGCCAAGCTCTTTACCTGGTCAGCCGATGACGCGCTGGAGAACTACCACCTCACCGGCGAGTACATCATCAAGTCCCGCACCAACATCCTCGGCATCATCGGGATCATCATCACCCTGCTGGTTATTGTGGCTGGCAAAGTCAAGCTGCCCGAAGCCATCAAAAATGGCTTTGGCTGGCTGCTGGGCTTTGGCTGGCTGGCACTCTTCGTTTACCTGGCTGTTACCTTCCTGACGCAGGGAGGCTACTGGGCTACCGTGCTGGGTATAGCCGCGCTGCTGGCTCCGGCGATTGCCATCTTTATCTGGCTTCGTGACCGAGCCGCTATCAAAAAACTGATGGGCGCGTAAGGTAAAAGATACCAAAGTAAAAGAGATCAAAGCACATTAACTCTCAGGTCGCCCATCAGGGCGACCTTTTTTAGGGACAATCACCATGATGTTATCTAAAGTAGCACTATCTAAAGTGGTGTTATCTAAAAAGGCAGTGGCGGACAGCTATAGCCGCTAACCGGCGTAACTTTCCTCAGTTGCGATTAAAAATCAGCGGGGGTTTCATCCCCTTGCCTTTTCGCCCGTTTCTTGCTACACTACAGGCTCATATGAGGAGAGTCTTTTCTATTTGACAACCTCGTCTGAGCGGATCAACCTTATTCTCCTGTGGGCAGGCTCTCTGCGTGTGGAGTTCTCCTTCGTCTCCGCGTTGTCCAATTTGTTTGTAGCTACAACAATCCTAACCGAGGAATGACCCACTGTCCGGTCTTTCTCCCATCGCAAGGCTGACTTGACTATGGCCCCGAAAAAAAAAGGCCGCCTTTATCTGGTTGGCACTCCAATTGGAAACCTGGACGACATTACCGCCCGGGCGATTGAGGTGCTGCGGATGGTAGATGTCATCGCCTGTGAAGATACTCGGCGCACCCGTAAGCTCCTGTCGCATTACAAGATAAGCAAAAAACGCCTGCTGCGCTGCGACCAGCACATCACCTACGCCGTCGGGCGAGAGCTGATTGACCTCTTTAATCAGGGGCTGTCCATCGCTTTTGTTTCCGATTCAGGAATGCCGGCGATCTCCGATCCGGGCAACGCCCTGGTCAGGCTCTGCGTGGACAATCACATCGACGTTACCCCGGTACCCGGTGCCAACGCCGCCGTCTCCGCCCTGGCAATTTCCGGCTTCAGTTCCTCCAGCTTTATTTTTGAGGGCTTCCTGCCCCGAAAGCCCCAGGAGCGACTGGCGCGGCTTCAGCGACTACGCAATCTGGAGATGCCCGTCGTCATCTACGCCAGCCCCCATCGGGTCAAGCGGATTTTGAAAGACCTTGCCTCGGAGATGTCACAGCGCGAGGTTGTGGTCGCCAGGGAAATGACCAAAATCAACGAGGAAACCCTGCGCGGAACCGCCGAAGAGATTGACCTTGAGCTGGACGAAGATCGTTCACGCGGCGAGTTCGTGATCGTGGTGGACCGCGCCCCGGACAGCGAGAACAACCTCTACGTGATGGACAACATCCCCAACGACCGGGTTGAGCGGGCGTTGCGCATCTGCATCCAGAACTTCGAGATGAGTCCCAACGAGGCGAGCAAGGTGGTCTCCGCCCTCCTCGGCCTGCCCAAGCAAGAGGTCTATCACCTTGCCACGACCATCCCCCGCCACCGCCCAGCCCGTTAGAGCGAGGCGAGAGCGGCGCGTCAGCTAAATGAGTAAACAAACGGGGATGGCAACTGCCATCCCTTTATTGTCTGCCAGAGCAGTTGCTCCTGGATTCTCACAGTGGGACATATTGTAACCTGGTGGGGTAATTTCTACCCATCCAGCGAAACTGGACAAAGCCATAATCTTGTCGGAGCATTGCGATTAGCCATTCTTGCAATCTGGCACACTTCTTGCGTGGTATTAAGGCGAGTTACATCATTATCGCCCTGGAGGAATTATGAAGAAGCTCATTGTTGCCCTGCTTGCCTTACTTGCCGTTAGTGCCTTTGCCACCGTCGAAACCTGGGAGTTCGAAGCCGTGGCGGATACGTATGTTGTCTATCACCGTTTAGACGGTGTAGTTCAGGACATTACTTACGAAAACTTTGGTGGTGAGGACCAGTTAAAACTTTATCGGTATATGGATTTTGGTAATCCTCATTATAGGATTCTTTTAAAAAGTATATTATTAGATTTTAACCTTTCAATTCTTGATGATTCTATTGAGTATACATCTCTCACTCTTTCGCTGTACCTAACTGATATTCTCGAACTTTATCCGGCCGATTGGGTATGTTTGTCCACGATTATAGAACCTTGGGACGAATATACAGTAACTGGAGCAGATACCCCCGATTGTACCGATACTATCTATACATTTGGATCTTCTTGGTGGAACCACGATCAAGGAACTTATGCGTCTGTGGAGCTAGATCCTACCTATATATATACTTTGCTGGAAGATGAAACTCATGGATTTATCCTTGAGTATTCCATAGATGCCTGGGATTATCTTTACTACTACTTTGCTTCGCGAGAAGCCTCAAATCCGCCAAAGCTGATTGTGGAGTACGACGACTCCGCTGCCATCGAGGAAACCACCTGGGGACAGATAAAGGCGAGCTACTAGCCTTCGCCTGACAGAGGCACCGAGGACTGTAGAATAATAAAGAGGGGTGGCAGTTGCCACCCCGTTTTCGTTTACAAGCGCGTTACTGTCTGTGCCGATTACTCCAGCGCGCCGGCGACCTGCTCCGCCGCCCTTGACGCAACCGCCGCTTGCATATACGATTGCGGATGAATGATAACTCTGGAGGCTACCGTGCGTCGTCTGACTCTGCTGCTGCTACCCTTTCTCCTGCTGACCGTTGCCGTCGGGCTGCTCCACGCCCGGAGCCTCGACGCTGACCGCATCTACACGGTGCGCTCCGGCGATACCCTCTGGGACTTGGCGGATGACTTCCTCGGCAGCCCCTGGCTCTGGCCGCTGATCTGGAAGGCGAACCCCAGCCTGGTCGAGCATCCTCACTGGATCTACCCGGGCGAGTCACTGTATATTCCGCCCAACGTTCCGCCGGGTTTGCCAAAGCAGATTCGGGTGCGCATTCGGGATGAGGAGCCAATCTTCACCCTCTCGCGAGAGCAACTGCTCACCCTCTGGCGGCGGCTTTTAGAACACGCGGGCTTCGTCTCGCCGGATTACTACCTGGAGCTGGCGCACATCATCCGTGCCGTGGACGAAGATCGGCAGCTCATCGCCATCTACGACGATGTCTATCTCTCCGGCGGCGACGACAAGGGGCTGTATCCCGGGGCGCAGTTCCTCGTCTTCCGGGATATGGGCAAGCTCTACCAGCCGGAGTCGCGAGTGGAGATTGGGCGGCTGATTACCAACGTCGGCGTGGTCGAGGTTACCGAGGTCTTCGATGAGGTCAGCCGAGCCACGGTCATTGCCTCCTTCGAGGCGATCAATCCCGGCGATGGTTTGCGCTTTCGCGAGGAGATTGACGAGGAGTTCCTGCGCTTCCGCACCGATGTACCGCCTCCTGTCTGGGAGAGCGAAGCCGAGGCTCTTGCCGAGCGGGGGTACATCTGCCGAGAGCGGGACGGGCGCAGCTACTCCGCCGAGGGCGATGTGGTTTACGTGAACTGGGGAGCGGAGCAGCGGCTCCAGCCCGGGGCGCGGCTGCTGGTCTATCGCCAGGGCGAACTGGTGGAAGACCCCGGCGACCTGGGGATGCTGCAACTGCCCGACGAGAAGATAGGCACGCTGGGGGTCCTGAAGGTAACGGAGACCACGGCGACCTGTTTGGTCTTAGGCTCCACCCGCCGCCTGCTGGTGGGCGACTACGTTGATTACGTGAGGGAGTAGTTTTTAACTTTTAGGGAGATGATATGGCTGTTCCACCTTTCATTGATTTTAGAAAACCTGTACTTGAATTGTTTTCTGACGGACAAGAACATTCTGTTAAAGAAGCAATTAGATATTGCACCGAACACTTATTGCTAACGCCGGAGGATCAGGAAGAACGGCTGGCTAGTGGGCAGAAGCGTGTATACAATCGAGTACACTGGACAGCAACCTATCTTATGAAAGCTCTTTTACTTGATCGTACTAGAAGGGGGTACTACAAAATTACGGAAAGAGGAAAAGAGGTTTTTAAGGAAAATCCAGATCGAATTGATATAAAATATCTGAGTAGGTATAGGGAGTTTCGGGAGTTCTGTGGGGGCAAATTAAAGAACGAAAGCAATGAAACGCCAGAAATAAGTAACGACGATGATTCTCAAACACCAGAGGAAATTTTTGAGGAAAGCTATCAGCAAATACGATCGGAGTTAGCTGGCGAACTCCTTGATAAAGTAAAGGGTAATTCTCCCGCCTTCTTTGAGCAGCTTGTAGTTCATTTGCTCGTGAAAATGGGATATGGCGGTTCACGAGAAGATGCGGGAAAAGCGATTGGAAAACCCCATGACGGTGGGATTGATGGTGTCATTAAGGAAGATAAGCTTGGATTAGATCTTATATATCTACAGGCAAAGAGGTGGGAGAATACCGTAGGAGAACGCGACATTAGAGATTTTGTTGGTGCGCTGACGGTTGAAGGAGCTGGCAAAGGAATATTCATTACTACTTCCCTCTTCTCGTCAAGTGCTACGTCGTATGCTGAAAGATTAAGCAAACCCAAAGTTGTTCTCCTTGACGGGTTCAAACTCGCTGACCTGATGATTGAGTACGGGGTTGGAGTCTCCGTGGAAACAAAATACGAAATAAAGAAGATTGATTCCGACTACTTTGACGAGTTCTAGCCATTCTTTTCACGTCTCCTGACTACCAAACCAGCCACGGGTTCCCGTGGCTTTTTTCTTTACCCAAATGCCGCTGGCTCTCGACTCCCTTGCCCTGCTAGCGGCGGATTTTCACTCTGCGGGTGATGGTTCATACCGGAACGCTAATTCTCACTTTGCAGCGGGAGAGCTTAGTGCTATACTTTGACCGCTGAACTTTATCTACCGAACCCTGCCACTGACCGTTATCACAAAACACCCTCAGCGGAGGTTGCTATGCCACTGCTCACCAACGACCAACTGATGCGCGTCGGCTTTGAAAAGAGCTTCGCCATCGGAGCCTACAACATCAACAATATGGAGATTCTTCAGGGGATTGTCGAAGCCGCCCGCCTGGAGAAGTCTCCCGCCATCATCGCCATCAGTTCCGGCGCGCTGAAGTACGCCGGGGCGCAGTATCTGGTAGCGATGGTAAAGGTGGCAATCGCCGAGACCGGGCTGCCACTTTCTATTCACCTCGACCACGGTGCCGACTACGCGAAGTGCGTTCAGGCACTCCACGCCGGCTTCAGCAGTGTGATGATCGATGCCAGCAAGCTGAACCTGGAAGAGAACATCGCCGCCAGCAAGCAGGTTACCGAGCTTGCCCACGCCGCTGGTTGCTCCTGCGAGGCGGAGCTGGGACGGCTTCAGGGCATTGAGGAACACGTCGTGGTGAAGGAAGGCGAGGCGATCCTCACCGACCCCGCCGAAGCCGTGCGGTTTGTAAAAGAGACCAGAGTAGATTCCCTCGCCGTGGCAATCGGCACCAGCCACGGAGCCTATAAGTTCAAGGGTGAAGCGAAGCTGGACTTCGACCGTCTGGCAGAACTGAACAAACGCCTCGACATTCCCCTGGTGCTGCACGGAGCCTCGGCGGTTCCCGACTGGGTGCGGGAGCGGGCGGAGAAGTACGGTGCCGAGCTTGGTGGCAGCAAGGGTGTCCCCGACGAGGCGGTTACCAAAGCCGTAACGATGGGCGTGGCGAAGGTCAACATCGACACCGACATCCGCCTTTCCCTGCTGGGAGCAATTCGCGAGGTACTCCAGACCGACCCCAAGCAGTTCGACCCGCGCAAATATCTGGCTCCGGGACGCGAGGCTATCACCAAGCTGGTACGCCACAAGATGCGGCTCCTCGGCTCTACTGG
>SWBW01009822.1_pt1 | contig 16152 bp, 11 predicted proteins | sample 4693041 | NCBI WGS metagenome assembly SWBW01 (sample SAMN10267271, study PRJNA491770) | bioreactor metagenome | isolation source: DHS bioreactor inoculated with marine methane seep sediment | place: Japan: Omine Ridge, Nankai Trough | collected 2006-05-06 | reverse complement strand
GCCAGGGAAGCCGAAGTATTGCCAGTGGACGCACATGCCACTGTCTTCATACCCAACTCAAGTGCCTTGGATACACCGACGGTCATACCCCTGTCCTTGAAACTGCCAGTGGGATTAAGACCCTCATGTTTCACATACATGGTATCAATACCGATCTTTTGGGCCAGGGGGCTGCATTTATACAGGGGTGTACCGCCTTCGTTGGTTGAGACAGGTTCCCGCTCAACAGGCAGGAGAGCTTTATATTTCCATACAGACAGTGGAATACCTTCAAAATCCTTCCTGCTGATGGATAGGTCTGACCAGTCATAGACTATTTCAAGCAGGCCGTCGCATTTCGGGCAGGTATAAACGATCTCCTGCGGGGTATATTCTGCATTGCACTGGATACATTTCTGGCTGTACATCTTGGTTCTCCGGATATGTGATGAATTTTAATATCTTAACGGAACAGGATTACTTAACTTTATTTATAGGTCAGCCCAGGCCAGGTTTAAGTTGACATTATAATCATTAGCTGGAGCTAGGAAGCGAAGACTGTATCAATTTTATCTATTTATCTCCATTTGTTATTTTATTCAATTTCTCTTCTATGTTCTTATAATCGCCCAAGTAAGCACTCATTAGGCTTTTCCAAAGTTTGCCATGATTGGGAATATTGAAATGTAATAGTTCATGCACAATTACATATTCGCCAATCTCTTTGTCCAGCTCAAGCAGTTCTTTATTGAAATTCAAATTACCATCTGTCGAACATGAAGCCCATTTGTTTTTCATAGGGCGTATGGCAAGTGCTTTTACTTCAATATCCATTTTCCCGGCAAACTCTTTTACTCTTGCCTTGAATTCTGATTTATCGTTCCATTTCATAATCATAGATCGTAGGCTTTGAATAGGTGATAAAATAATTCTTCTACAATGGCGGCAGCTTTGTCAATATCCTCTTCTTCGTTAAGCACTGCGAAAGTTGCTCCGTTTCTTAAATCTCTCAATTCCTTTTCGCTTGTTTTCCAATTCGGATTATTCACAAACTCTGCTTTAATCTGCCTGGTTATTTCATCTGCATTTTTGATATCTTTGTCAAGAAGTGTACGGTAAATGAAGAATGTTAAGCCATCAAACCCTTTTTCTGCCTGTTCCTTTTTCCTTTGTATGTCATCTTCACAAATCTTTTTAATTTCTTCTAATGCTTCCTGTGTGCTGATTTGTCTGTCTTCATAGTGTTCTTCTACCTGTGCAGCTCTTTCCAGCAAACCAATTAAAAATGGATCATCAGAATTATCCTCTGCAATTTTTTCAATACTCTTAACCAGATTGATTACCCGTGTATTGTCATTGCCTTGGGTATCTTTGATTTTTTCAATCGTTTTTTCATTAATCTCAAAGAATTCAGAGGCTTGTTGCAAATTTTCCATGCCAATTTTTTCTTGGATCAGCTCATTGGTTTTTCTCTGAAATTCCCTATCAACCTGTACTCTTTTTGTGTAAGCATTTCGTACGATTTTGTAAATGGCAGAAAGTGTAGCATAATCATCAATGTAAGGTCTCAGGAATTTGTCAGGTGAAATGATCTCGTATAGCATTTCCACCTCTTTGTACAATTTAAAAAATTCTTTTCTTTTGGATTTATCCCTGAAGTATGCAATGAGATTATCAGTGTCTTTGTCGTTAAATCCATATTTTATAAGTTGCAAGTATGGAGGAACCTTTTCTTCCATGTTTGCCTTGAACAAATGTTTCAGCAGTTGAATATCCTTTACTATCGCATTTATTTCGTCGCTGTCAAATGCAAGGGCTTTTTTAAGATTTTCAAATATACCTACAAAGTCCAGCACAAAGCCATGGGGCTTTATCATGTCCTTTTCTTCGTTCTCATACGGTCTATTCACCCTTGCAATGGCTTGAAGAAGGGTATGATCTCGCATGGGTTTATCCAGATACATAGCGTATAAGATCGGCGCATCAAATCCAGTTAACAGTTTTTCAGTAACGATCAGGATTTTAGGTTGTTCTTCTACTTTGTTAAACTTCTTTCGGATTTCCTTTTCCTTTTTCTTGTCAATGTGATATTTCTTTAAGTCTTCTGTATCGTTGTGGTTGCCTGTATACACTACTTCTGAATATTCAGGTGGCAGGAATTTATCCAACGCTTTTTTATACATGGCACATGCCGGACGGTCAACCCCAACTAAGAATGCCTTATAGCCCATTGGCTCCACATTTTCTGTGTAATGCTTTGCTACATATTCAGCTACCTTTTCTACTCGTTCCTGTCCTTTTAAAAAGTTGCGGGTATTTACGGCACGTTCCAGAATTTTATTCAATTCCTCAATGTCGTTTACTCCATAAGCTTCCGCCAGATTGAGAAACTCTTTTTCTAAAATTTCCTTTGGTACTAACAGCTCGTTTGGAGCCACACTATAAAAGAGGGGTAAGGTTGTACCGTCTTCAATACTTTCTGCAATGGAATATTTATGCAGATAACCTGATTTATCTTCTATGCCAAAGGTTTTGAATGTTCCTCTGCCGTAAACTGTTTTGTCAATGGGTGTACCTGTAAAACCTATGAAGGTGGCATTGGGGACAGCAGCCATCAGATAATTACCTAGATCGCTTCCTGTGGTACGGTGGGCTTCATCAATCAAGACATAAATATTTTTACGAGTATTAACTTCAGCAGGCATATCCCTAAATTTATGCAACGTGCTGACGATTATTCCTCTGTAATCATTTTTCAGTATTTTCTGCAAATTTATGATGTGCTCTGCCGATTCCACATTTTTTGCACCGACAGAATCGAGGTTTTTCAGCATCTGGTCTTCCAGCTCATTGCGATCAATCAATAAAAGAATGGTAGGCTTTTCTGCTTCGGGAGCTTTAAACAACAACTCGGCAGTTTTTATCATGGTGTAGGTTTTACCGCTTCCCTGAGTATGCCACACTAAACCCCTTGTCTTGTCCGGGTCAATTGCCCGTTCTACTACCTTTTCCACTGCTGTTTTCTGGTGCTGGCGTAAAATGTATTTGTTTAACTCTTCGTTTTGCTCGGCAAAAATTATGAACTTTTTCAGGTAATCAAGTATGTTCTGCTTACCGCAAAATGATTTTATTTTTGCTTCCAGATTCCCGATTTCCTCTTCTTTCCAGTTGAAAATATTTCTTCTGATCGTGTTCCATGTCACGCCGTATGAAAAACCAATACTCTCTGTTGCTGTGTAGATCTGCTGGGGAACGAAAAACTCAGGGGTCTCACGGTGATACCGTCTGATCTGGTCTATACCAATGGCAATGGCTTCGTCTTTGGTGGCGTTTTTGCATTCAATGACCAGAACCGGAATGCCGTTAATGAGAAAAACCACGTCTTCCCGGTTGGCATATTGTCCGTTGAAGAGATAATATTCTTCGGTTACTTCATAGATGTTTTTGTCTGGCTCGTTATAGTTTATCAGAATAAGGTTAAACTCACGGTTTTCTTCTTTGCTGAAAAACGTTTTTTCACCTTGAAGGTGTTGTAAAAAATCTCGGTTGCCTGCAATGGTGGGTAATGGCAGATCGAGTTTGCGAAGGAGTTCTTCTTTGCTGTCTTTGAATTTTGGATTGAATTCTTTTACTTTTTCAAATAAGGTATCTGTGAAAAACCGGGAAGCATGCTTGGCTCTTTCTCTGGGTGAAGCGCCGGATAGATTAAAGCCTCTGCGGTGCTCGGCTTCGCTTTGTGAAACCACTGCCCAGCCAATTTCTTTTGCATATTTTAGTATGCGGGCTTGTACGCTTTTATGTTCAGTTGGTTTTAGCGCTGTCATTTTCTTTTTCGGATTTTGGGAAATGAAAGTATATTGTCTTTTTGAGTGAATTGGAACCGCAGATAAACGCAGATTTGCTGCATCATGTCTGCGTTTATCGCGTTCATCTGCGGTTAGTATTTTATTGATTGTTATGCAGTTGATGATTAACACACATATTAATCATCCGCGCCTCTGATATTAGATTTTCCCGTCATGACATCGGGGTCAAGGGTGATGCGTTCAAGCAATTTTTCTGCTTTCATATTTTTTCACCTTATCTATTATTTTCTCTTTAGTCATATAAAGACTATTGATTGACTTTCATAAAGTATTGAAATCTTCCATTTTCTCGAACTCTAACTCATGCACCCTGCGCTGCCCGGTCATCAGCTCGTGCTATCCATACTGTTTTCCTCGGGATTGGACCAAATATATCAAAGCCTCTTCGCTTGGAGAAACAAAATCCCAGCCGATTTCGTCTGCATATTTCAGTATGTGGGATTGTACGCTTTTATGTTCTGTTGGTTTAGGTATATTCTATTTATAAGACTCCAAGAATTGTTTTAATATTTCTTGTATTTCTTTTCTTCCTTTTTTTGCTTCATCTAAAGTTATTATATCGGGATGAGCTGCTCTATTTCTATATTCTTCAGTAATACGTTTTAGTTCATTTAAAAATTCCAATTCCAGAATATTTTCTTCAAAGTAAGTAAGCAAGAACTTCTTTAAATCAGTCAGTATTGGACTTTTTTTGGAAGTTTTTCCTGTTAAATAGCGTAAATTGACTTCCATGGTTCCCAATTCAAAGAACCATTGTGATCTGTCTAGATCAAGACATCTTTTTATGTGTTTGGAAAATCTTAATGTGTTTTCATTATTAGGCTGATTATTTTCTTTCTTTTCGAAATCCCATGCAAATTTAACTTCAATATTAGTGTTATTTGCCTTGAGTTCATCTATATATGCCTTAAAAACCTTATTTAGCAGTTCAGTTTCTAAAGCCCTGCAATATTGGATAATAAAAGGAGAAAAATCAGTATTAGTAAGATTTGATAATTGTGAAAATATAAATTCTGCTGAAGGTAAATATTGTTTACTTAAATCTTCTAATTTTTCCCAATCATAGCTTAACCAGATTTTTACTAAATCAATATACTTATCTAATTGACCTTTGTTTTGATTTTGCAAATCTTTTATTTTTTCATCAAGTTCTTTATTAAATAAAGTGAGCTTTTCTTCGATTTCAAATGGTTTGTTTTTAATATTTACAAACTCTTTATTTAAATTTGTTACCAAATCAACAATAATATCAATTTTTTCTTCAGTACGTTCAGTCGTTTCCTTAATTACTTCAATGTCTAAACTTATTTGTTGAACTTTACCCATAAGCTCCCAAAAAAATTTCGTATCAAGACTTGGCACTCGACTTTGATAAACAGATACAGATTCTCCAACTAATTTGTTTTTAAATCTGTTCTTTTGTTCTTCATTTAATGAAGGAAAATCCTCAATGGGAATAAATTCAATTCCATTATATTCAAACAACTGATTGTTAAAATAAGTAAATGCAAGTTCAAAGCCAGTCGAATGAATTAAATGCTTCAGTTGATCTTTTATTTGCCCTATATTCCTTGATTTATATTGTTTTATTTCAACGAGCCCAATAGGTTTATCTTCAATAAATAAAGCCAAATCAATGGTTGTATTATTTACTTGATATTCTCTTTTAATTGACCATCCCTTTTCTTTGAGTTTTTTTTCCAGAACTAAGGCAATTTTAGATTCAGAAAACAAAGTTAATTCATCGGGTTCAGGAATGAGTTCATTAAGCCGTTCATAAGCTAAAATAGGGACTTTTATTTTTTTTAAATCAGATAATGTTAGTTTTTGAATAGTTGCTCCCTTGCTTTTTCTTTTAGCTTGTTGCAGAAATGCATCGTATCCTGTTTCACTTTCAAGGTAGGCTTTGATATATTTATTATCATATGCTCTAATTATAGCAAAGTATTGGTTTGCAACTGCTTTAGGATCGTTTTCTTTGTAAATGTATAATTTAAACTTTGGGCCTAATAAAGAAAAAAGTATGTCGCCGGGTTTAAGAATTGCCCTATTAAAATTCCGTATGCTCTTATTATCCTCTAAATTAAAATAATATTGCTGCTCACTAATAATCAATGAATTAGATTCAATATTGCCCGGCGAAAGTACTAAGTAATCACCTTTATCTTTTCTGTATTCTACAGGAACACGAATTCCAGATAAAATTTCTTCGGATATTTCTTCAAGTGGCTTTATATTTTGTCTCATTTGTTTTATATCCCTTTCGTCATTTCATTGAACTCCAGTTCATGCACCCTGCGCTGCCCGGTCATTAGCTCGTGCAGTAGGGTTTTGAATAAGTTGGTGAGGGTTTGTTTTTTCTTATCTTGGAATGTTATTTTGTCATCCAACTTTAAAAATACATCCGTAATTTCTGTCTGAGTTTGAATATTTGGCAATGGCATATGTAAATTACCTAATCGTGATTTAGAAAGATTAGGAATAGTGGTCCTATTTCCTGCATCTTTTACATAAGAGGTTTCTTGAGCAAAATACATCATCCAGTACATAAAATATCTTGGTATTATGTTATTTGTAATTGCACGCAATCTGTGCAAATGATTTTGATAGTAAATTCCTTCAAAGTCATTACCACAAATTGCAGTTCTGCCTACATCTCCACCTTCACATACCAATAAATCATCTTTAAGTAAGGTGAATTTTGATTCTTCATTCATTGAAAAATGCATTTCATCAAGTTCATTAAAATCAATTTTACCCCAGAAAATGTTAGCAGTTCTTAAAAATGATTTTTGATTATCACCAATCCTATTACTTTTGGAAACTTGCTTTCCTTGTTGAATATTAAAAACCTCATTTATCCTCACCATCTCCCAACTCTCCGGCACCAACCCGATTTCAGTTTGTCTCTGGGATTCGCCTCTGGTGCCTTCGGTAAAGAGTTTTTGCATGAGGGCTTTTTTCAGCTCGGTGGTGGTACGGATGAGCTTGTCCTGTTGCTCAATTGCTTTTTGCACCTTGCTTAATACGTGGGCGATTTTGCGCTGTTCGGGGAGTTCAGGTTGTGGAATAATTAGTTCTGATAAACGAGATTTTGAAAGGTTGGGTATTGTGGTAACGTTTCCTCTTCCAAAATAAATATTACCATATACAAAAGAATATTGTAACCATTGCAGAATAAACACAGGGTCAATTTCATCTGTTTTTGCTCTCAACCTATGTAAATGATTTTGATAGTAACAATTTTCTACTTCATTATTCCATATAGCTGATCTGCCAATATCGCCACCTTCGCATACTAATAAGTCATTTTTCTCTAACTGAAACTTAACTTCTTCTTGTTCTGAAAAATGCATATGGTCAAGCTCATCAAATACAATCTTTTCCCATAAAATATTTGAAGTTCTTAGAAATGGTTTTTGATTTTCGCCAATTCTATTCGATTTTGAAACTTGTTTGCCTTGTTGTACTGTAAAATAATCGTCTATTCGACCAAAATCCCATTCATTAGGTAAAAGACCAATTTCCGTATTTTGATAACCTTCCATTATACCCCTACTTTATCAAGAAAAAATTAACCGCAGATGAACGCAGATGAACGCGGATTTGTTGCACTGGATTAATCAATTGTAAATACAGTAGTTTCGGGATTATTTTTGATTTATTTCTATTTGCACTCATCAGTCACCACAGATTCAAATGCCATTTACAACCCTTTTAATCTCTACCCTTGGTTTACTGAAATTTAACAAAAGGCAAAGTTTCAGCCCTGTTATTCTTAGATAGTTCATGCATTGGGCTAAATGTACTGTATCGATTTCCTTTACAGCCTTAACTTCAATTATGATTTCATTTTCAACTAAAATATCTGCTATATAGTCCCCTACCAATTCTTCTTTATAAAATACCTTTGATGGCGCCTGTTGAAGCGTTTTTATTCCCCTAAAATTAAGCTCAACATTTAAGGCATTTTCATAGACCTTCTCCAGAAAACCTGCGCCAAGAACATTGCTAACTTCAAATGCTGCCCCTATAATCCCCTCCGACATAGCATTCAATCTGCGTTCATCTGCGTTTATCTGCGTTTATCTGCGGTTCCACTTTTCTATATTCCATAATATCAACTGCAATATCAATAATTCAATAAATTTTTATCAAGTACTCTGCTATATTCTACAACCTTCCATCATACACAAAATTTTTATAAAATATTTTTCACTTCAGCATCAATCTCTCAAATTAAGCTCAACATTTAAGGCATTTTCATAGACCTTCTCCAGAAAACCAGCACCAAGAACATTGCTAACTTCAAATGCTGCCCCTATAATCTCCTCCGACATAACATTCAATCTGCGTTCATCTGCGTTTATCTGCGGTTCCATTTCTCGATGTACCATAATCACAATTCTCACATAAATGATTCAATAAATTTTTTACCGAATACTCCACTATAATCTACAACCTTCCATCATACACCCAATTTATCTAAAATGTTTTTCACTTCAGCATCAATAATAGTATATTCACTCTCCTGTTCCCTAAGTTCATCCACAATCTCTTCAATGGGGCGGTAAACGTAAGCATCATTAACCTGAATGTACCGGCTGGGTGAGATATTATAATCATTTTTTACAATCTCATCCTTCTCAACCAGATGGGAAAATTTTTCTTCCTCTTTAAAACCTTTATAGGTTTCAGCAATGCGTTCTATACCTTCCTGTGTGATATAGTTCTTCGGATCACCCTTTTCAAACTCTTTACCGGCATGCAACAGGTAAATCTTATCTTTGTGCTGCTTGGCTTTGTTCAGGAAAATAACAATTCCCGGTGCTGAGGTATTGTAAAACAAATTTTCAGGCAGGTAGATCACACCTTCGATCAGGTCATTTTCAACAAACCATTTGCGGCACTCTTTTTCTTTGTTGCCCCCCTTATTTCCACTGCCGCGGCTGGCGGCTCCGGTATCCAGCACCACGGCTCCCCTGCCTGTATCATTCAAACTGCTGTAAATATGCTGAATCCAGCCCCAGTCAATCTTGCCCCCGCAAGGGCCTGCCGGGAAGCGTTCCAATTCATCATTAATAAAAAAATCGTCATTGATATAAGGTAAGCTGTCTTTGCTCTGGTTCCACATGGGATTGGCAACCACACGGTCAAACGTCTTCAGTTTGCCACCGTCTTTGAACTTGGGATTTTTCAACGTGTCGCCAATTTCAATTTCGCCCTCCATGTCGTGTATCACCATGTTCATTTTGCTCATAGCCCAGGTACCAGGCGTAAATTCCTGTCCGTGCAGTTGAAGTGGTGCATACTTCTCTTTAGAGCGCAGCGTCATTTTTTCTTCCATCACCAGCTCGCATTTAATGAGCAAACCGCCGCTGCCGCAGCAGGGGTCGTAAATTTGCATGCCAGACTCGGCATCCATGATCTTCGCCATTATAAAACCCACTTCGGTAGGTGTGTAGAACTCTCCGGCACTTTTTCCGCTGCCCTCGGCAAACTTGCGTATCAAGTATTCATAACTGCGCCCGATAATATCAGGCTCCACGTCTTTCAAACCCAAATGCTTCTCGGTAATCTTTTCAATGAGTTTGCTTAGACGGTCTTCATCAATATCACGCTGCCCGTGTGTGGTGGCGTTAAAATCAACACGGTCAATGATTCCCTGTAGGTCTTTGTTCTCTTTGGCTACATCACGGAGAATATTGGTGAGTTCCTGTCCAATTTTATCAGACAGCGTTCTAATTACATCCCATGTTCTTTCTTTTTCAGGGTCTTTGGGCTTTATTGGCAGATAAAAACGCACCAATTTTTTGTCACGTTCCACTAATTGCAGGGCTTTGGTTCTGCTGTTTACTTTTTCTGCAATGCGATCGATCTCATCATCAAACACATCACATAGCCGTTTTACAAATATTAATGGTAAAATGTATTCTTTGAATTTAGCTGCATCAGCCGCACCTCTAATGCTGCAAGCTGCACCCCAGATCCAGCTTTCCATGGATTTTTCTTTCTCACCATTTCCGTTTGTTTTTGCCATTTATTGTGCTTCCTTTATTGTAGTCAAGAACCTAATATCTTTGACATATATCCTTAATACTTTGCGCTCTTGGCGACCTGCACGCCCTACAGGTGTAGGAGGCACTCAACTCCGTAGGAGGTGAGTGTCCTTTGCAGTGTATGATTTTGTTCACCGCAAAGAGCGCAAAGTCCGCAAAGATTTGTTTGGTTTTTGATTATAATTGAGCCTCCGGCAAAATGGATGAAACAGCTTTAAAATGCCAATAAACACATAGGACGGTTCAGTTTTTCTTAAATTTCCTTCTAATGGTTCGGATTGAGGGGATTTCAGGCAATTTTTGATACAATATATGCCCATACTCAAAAGAATTAATTCAAATGTATCGAAATGTATTTAAGATAGGTGCTAATGAATACGCTACGAATATATCCCAATTAGTGTTGTTTTTTTATTTATAGCAATAATATCTGCTTAAATAACCAATATAGTTAGATTTTGCTTATAATTTCGATTAAAATGTTTATACACAAATTTTTTATAAATACATACCTTAACTTTCTTATAAATCAAAAAATAATGAATATACTCTGGAATGCCAGAGCCTCAATTGAGTCTTTTAAATTTTTTCTGGTCTTTTAACTATAACGAACCGCAGATAAGCGCAGATGAACGCAGATTTGCTGCATCGTATCTGCGTTCATCTGCGTTCATCCGCGGTTAACATAACTGATTATTAAGTGTAACAAGAAAAAATAAAAAGTCTCATAATCTGACATTTCGACATTCTATACTTTTTAGTCTTCTTTGCTAGAATTAACTTATTTTCTTGTCTTTCTTCTTTTGATTTAATCCACTCCCGCTGACTCCCGCCCCAGCCTGAAAGCCTTCAGGTTCACTTCCACGGTCCTGGGCGGCACCAGATTACTTACACTCTCTTCAAGGCTCTCAACATCCAGGGGCAGGAAATTGGAAAGCGCACCTATCAGTACCACATTAGCTGTTAACGGATGACCTGCCTCAATCGCGATCCTGTCTGCATCCAAAGGCACCAGGTTTTTACAGCGCCCCTTCAGTTCATCCAGCACAGCATCCACCTCAGGGTACACTGAAGCACCTGACAGAACAGTAATTGGGAAAACAGGATTTGTATTCACTACCACCACACCATCCGGTGACAGGAAATCTATGGCTCTTAGCCCCTCTGCCGGTTCCAGACCAAGTACAGCATCGGCCCTGCCCGCAGGTATCAGTGAGCCGTACCTGCAATCCAGCCTCACATGATTGATAACCGAACCACCGCGCTGCGCCATGCCATGAGTCTCAGAAGCCTGTACAGGCAACCCCTCATTCACTGCCGCCATGCCCACAATATCGGAAGCCAGTATGGCACCCTGCCCGCCAACACCTACAATGACCAGGTCGAATTCCGTCATTTGGAGACCACCTTAATAGCATCGAACGGGCAAACCTGGGCACATACCCCGCAGCCCACACAAAGTTCACCGATGAGAGCCTTCCCCTTCTCCCCTTCCTCTGTGGATTCAACGAATGAAGACGCAGGACACCCGAACCTGATACATGCCTTGCAGCCCTGGCATTCATCCGGGTCGACTGTAAACGGAGTGAGCCTTATTCCACGCCTGCGGGCCGTGATTATGCATTCCTGCCTTGAAATGACAACTGCCGTCCCTTTATGCTCCCTGGCCTGTTTGAATACCTCAATAGTTTCTTTTACATTAAAGGGGTCGGTCGCCTCCACAAACTCCACTCCGCACGACTTTGAAATATCTTCCAGTGAAGCCATGAACGTAGCATCGCCCAGTACGTTCAATCCTGTGCCTGGATTCGGCTGGTGCCCGGTCATGGCAGTGGTCCTGTTATCCAGGATCGTGACTGTGATATCTGCACCATTGTACACAGCATTCAACAGCCCGGGAATGCCGGTATGCAAAAAGGTGGAGTCGCCGATGGAACAGCAGATCGGTTCGGTCTCACCTGCATGGTATATACCGGAAGCTGTGGTAATACTGGCACCCATGCACAGGCAGGTATCCATTGTCCCCATCTGGACACCAAGGGTATAGCATCCGATATCGCCAGGGAATACTGCTGACTTGCCAAAGGCTTTTTTCATGGCATAATAGGTGGCCCTGTGCGGGCAGCCCGGACACATGACAGGTGGACGGTTCGGCAGTTCAACTGACAACCCTTCAGGTACGTGGGGAGTATGGTTAAGACCGGCCACCTTTGATATGGCAGCTTCCACGATCGATACATTCAGTTCCCCGTTCCTTGGAACCATGTCTTTTCCATGTACATCCACATTCCTTGTACCCGATATCGACCTTACAGCCTCTTCCACAACAGGTTCCAGCTCCTCTATCACCAGTACCTGTCCCACCTGGTCCGGCAATTGTCCCACCGAGTCCAGTAATTGTTCTATCAGGTTAAGGGGCACCGGATAAGTAGATATTTTTAAAAAGGATGCCTTGATACCGAGCCTTTCTATGGCCTCCCTGGCATAGACAGATGCCACACCCGATGCAATGATCGCCAGTTCAGCGCCCTTAACAATATCCAGTTGGTTCCATTTTGAAGATCCAAGTGCCTCAGCCATTATATCCTGTTTTTCCATTAGCACTTTATGGCGCACCCTGGCATGGGCAGGGAGCATCACCCACTGCTGCGGTCTCTTTTCAAAACCAATCTTTTTGTCTGGTTTTTCAGTTTCAGGTATTGTAATGTCGGATTTGCCGTGACACACCCTGGTGGTGGGGCGAAGTATCACTGGCATCTCATACTTCTCTGAGAAATTAAAAGCATAGGACACCATATCACAGGCTTCCTGCGGCGTGGCCGGGTCCAGGCAGGGTATACGGGCAAATTGTGCATACCGCCTGTTATCCTGCTCGTTCTGGGACGAATGGCATCCGGGATCATCGGCAGAGATTATGACCAGCCCGCCTTTAACGCCTGCATATGCAAGGGTCATGAACGGGTCCGAGGCCACGTTAAGACCTACGTGTTTCATAGTAGCTGCGCTGCGGCCCCCTGACCATGAGGCACCTATGGCCACTTCCAGCGCAACTTTCTCGTTAACAGACCACTCCACATGGCAATCAGGTTTCAACCGGGCCAGGGCTTCGATGATCTCAGATGAGGGTGTGCCTGGATAACCTGATACAAGGTCCACCCCGCTATTGTTTAATGCCTGTGCAATAGCATGATTGCCTAACTGGTAGCGAATATTTCTTTTCGGCATAGATATGTTCCTCGGTATTCTGTTAATGCTTTTTTATCTCTTTCAGTCGCTGGCTAATGTCCTCAAGTCTCCCGCCGACTCCAGGTAGACCATCTGGCAGCCAGAAATCATAATCATAGTAAAGGTTGAACAGTTCACTGTACTTGGTTTCTGCTTTTTCGATCACAACGGCCCCGCTGGCAGCGTCCTCCACCAGTGATTCCAATCGATCCAGTTTACGTGACATGTCGGGAATGATATTTGAAGTGACCATGTCCCAGTCAAAGGACCTGCATCCCTCAAATTCAATCGTATCCATTATCTCGCTCAGTTCAGGCGGAACTGTGCCAAATGAAGCGGAGCCTGCTATATATAACATTGAACTTTGTGGGCTGTTACTGTTAAATACTGCTGTGGGGGGTATGGGTTCAAGCCAGTGTATCTTCATTGCCGATGTGATAAGTTGCCTGAGGTCTTCGAGGTCAGGAGTCTCATCGTCCCGTAAATATGCCAGTTCCTGGGCGATGTCGATTATCTCTTCCTCAGATACTACAACCATGACCTCGACAATGCCTGAGAGTTCTTCGGTGGTAAGCATAGGTAGACATTGGGAGATAAGATAAAAAACATTTCTTTAAATTATTACCCTTCTTCAAACGGTCACATTAAATAAGGCACAATCCAACATATAAAGATCATAACATTTTACCAGTAAGGAATTCCCTAATCACAATGTTGAAGTATTTCTCATCTTCCAGGAACGGCAGGTGTTTTGCAGATGGTATCACAGAGAATCTGGACTGCCTGATTCCTTTGAGCAGCCGCCCGCCTTCCATGAGCGGGTCTTTTTCACCAAAGATAATCAGGGTGGGCTGGTGGATATTTTCAAGTTCTTCACTTACATCGAACAATTGTAATTCCTGCTGCATATCAAAGAAGATACTAACACCCCGCAGGGATTTAATGTAATCCGAATATTCAGGAAGCAATCTGTCAGAAATATATATGGGCCAGCTTTTCAGTAGAATTTCCCTTGCAAAGGATTCTTTATCAATTGTTTTTTTTTTCCTATACTGTAAATAATATTTAAGGTTCGTATACATCAGGACGGCCTTTAAGGGATAATACCCTTTTATGCCGGTTTGTTTTGCTGTTGTATCTACCAGAATCAGCGTATCAAGATGCCCAGGGTAGCGCAGTGCATACAACAGCGCCACAAAACCTCCCATGGAATGACCCAGTATCTCAATAGTCTCGTGTCCGAGAGCTTCACGCAGGGCATTTATATCATCTGTAAAAGTTTCGAGGGTATAGGTTTTTTTATCTGCTTTTGAGGACTTGCCGTGCCCCCTGAAATCTATGTAATACAATTCACGGTAACTTTCGAGTCCGGCGAGTGAACGGCCAAAGTACCTGTGGTCAAGTCCCGGACCCCCGTGCAGTACATACATGGGATTTCCTTTTCCGCATTTTTTATAATAAAGGTTTATCCCGTTGACTTTAATTTCTGGTATGTTTCTCACCTGGGCAGGTACTCTTTATGGAGGTGGTTTGATATAAATCAGTACGGATTGGTAAGAGTTACCATAACCAAGGAGGTCGTATCGGAAAGTTAAGAAATACCCAGATATTAAAAAACAACTATAGGGTGGACATTTTTGAAGTGATGGTGGATATGTAGGGACGATTGGAGATGGATATTAGCCATATTTGTGTATCCATCCCCTCCACAGACCTATACCAATCGTAAATCATGCCATCTCAGTGGCACCATACCTCCTCCTATCCTCCAGCTCCTGCTTCTTACCATTGTTCCACCCATCCACAGCCTGTATATACCCCGTAACCCTGGACAGGTGCTCCACATTCTCAGAGCCACAGTTCGGACACTCATCCAGCATCCCGCCTGCCACATGGAAATCATTCATGCACACCGTCATATCCTTAGTAAAGGCAAAATACCCGACCTGGGTATTCCTTGCCAGGTTCATGGCAAACTCCTTAAGACCCCTGGCGTCCGGATGTCCCTCCCCCATAAAGATATGAAGGATATTCCCGCCATCCACAATAGGGAAGAAAACATGTTCCAGACCAATTCTTTCAGGTAAGGATATATCAGCGCCGGGTGGCACATGGGTGCCGTTCGTATAGTAAACAGGCAGGTCGCGTGTTTCACCAAGATCGGATATTGCAGCCTCCACATCGCCTTTGATCACTTTAGAAGCATATTCCCTGTACTCGGTATGCAGCAGATCAGACACAGCAAAACGCTGGCATGTAGTCTCGGCCGGTGTCCTTGCAAGTGCAATCTCGATACCGTGGAGTTCAGACAGTTCCTTGGCATAGATATCCATCTCGAACATAGCCCTGATGGCAATCTGCTTGGCAGTATCATTCTCATACATCTGGTATCCGGTATGATGCTGCACCATCTCGTTAATACCTGCCACACCTATAGTATACACCAGGCCACTAAGGTCCACAGCAATCGTACCTTTCTTCCCTGTCACCGGGTCCTTGGGCTGCTGGGTAGCAAAAGGCATCCTGCCGCTGGCAACAATATGATCCATCCAGAACCGCTTGATACTGAACAGCTCAATGGCCTTGTCCATCATCTTCTTCAGGTGGCTGAATAGGAGGTGGTCGTCCCCCCCTGCCTCATACGCAGCCCTGGGGCAGTTAAGAGAGACGACCTGCCACGCGCCCATTGAGAAGTGCTGACCATCCTTGAAGACCATCTTTTCATCAAAGGAGGAATCCTTATCGGCTGAGGTTGAGAAATTGTAAGCACAGCACTGGTAACATGAAATCCCCTCACCTGCACCTCTGTATGGAGGCAACTGGTTATCGAAATACGGCACACCGAACTTAGCAGCCAGTTCGAATGACATGGTATATAATTCATCATAGGTCAGCAGTTCAGGATGCTTCCTGTTGAACTCCTCATTCTCTTCCATAAAATCAGGTTCAATGCTGATCTCGGGCTTTGGGAAATTGAAGGGTTTGCCCCAATAATCACCTTCTAGCATCACATTCATAAATGC
>SWBW01003073.1_pt1 | contig 16226 bp, 7 predicted proteins | sample 4693041 | NCBI WGS metagenome assembly SWBW01 (sample SAMN10267271, study PRJNA491770) | bioreactor metagenome | isolation source: DHS bioreactor inoculated with marine methane seep sediment | place: Japan: Omine Ridge, Nankai Trough | collected 2006-05-06 | reverse complement strand
TTTGTTCCAGTTATAAGATTAGTCATGTAAAGAAGGCCAAACTGAACCGAATGAAAACTTTCCTTGTATTCAGTAAGGGCATCAAATTTGTCTTTATATTTTGAAACAGTCGTTTCTACTTCAACAGGAATGTAAACCTCTTCATTTTTACAAAGCAGCAGATCTGAATTTTTCTGACCTTTCCTTTTGCTGCCAATTATTGGTGAAGGGGCACCATCCAAAACAGAATTATGTTCTGATTCTTTTAGCCAGTGGTATGCGATGAAGCCGATAATTGAGCTGTGGGCACAACCATATATCTGGCCAAGTTTTTGCCAATCAAATTTTTCCAGTAATGATAATATTTCGTTTGATTTCATAATGTTTTTATGCAACAAATTTATCCCGTGTCACATAATGATCCACATAATCGGGTATCAATTGGCGGTATTCGGGTGGTACCGATTTATAATCTTCCATACTGATACTGGGCAAATTGTAAAATTCCTGGAACTGTTTATGATGCACAATATCTTTTACCTTGTCGTCAACCACGTAAGCCTTAAAGAAAAGCCGTAAAGCAGAAATATTCTCATTACCAGTGGGAGGGTGGATGGAAACAAACTTCTGAAACTCGCTTTCCAGTAATTCATCTTTCGATTTGAATTTCGGAATGATACCGAACACTTTTTCAATAATTTCCCTTACGCTTATTTTCCGATCAACATTATAGGCTTTTTGTAATTTCTCGGTGGTGTAGTGTTCCTCTGGTTTATCAAATATGTTGGTCTTCACGTAGTGGATCACCTGGTCCCAGTTGCCGGCTTCCATCTCTGTTTTTATATATTCATCCGAACGTATGCGTGATTCAAAATTATGGCCGTACATCTCCCGGTCTATGCGCATTCCGTCCGGTCCAATGAACGATTCCTGGAATGTTCGGATCGGGTCAGGAATGGTTTCGGTATAGGTTTTGGGTTTACCACCGCCACCGCCTCCGGTGCCCTTTCCTTTTGGAACTACTACTTTAATCTTTTCCTGGTAATCATATTTATCCTCGAAATATTCGCAGTTCGCAAAGAAATCGAAAAGTTTATAGGTTTCTTTCTTTTTCCGAATGACCTGTTCTTTTCCAAATTCGTCTTTTGTTTTGTATTCAAAAGTGAATGTTCTCGTGCCCCTTCCTTTCATCTGGATGAAGTCAGTAGGAGAGAAGATGGGACGCATCAGGCAAAGGTTGAGAATATCCTGGCAATCGTAACCCGTTGTCATCATTCCGACCGTTACACATACCCTGGTTTTACTGGTCCGGTAATCAGGCAGCCACCTGGAATGTCCGTTCAGGTTGTTGTTGGTAAAATTGATGGTCATTTGTTGTGCGCCACCCACCAATGAAGTTACCTGTACGGCAAAATCAGAGTTATACTTGCCCGGAAAGCGTTTTTCGGCAAAATCGTTTAAAATCTCCGTTATTTTTCGGGCATGATTCTGACTTACACAGAAAACAAGCGATTTACCAATCTCATTCGTTATTGGATCTGTCAAAGCATGATCCATAAAGGCCTGCGCCAACGCCAGGTTTGTCTTTCTGGAAAAGAATTTCTTTTCAAAATCCCTGTGTACGAAGGTTTGGGTTTCTTCCTTGCCCTCCTCGGTGGTTGTAACCACATCATAGCCTTCATCGCTTAATAATTGGGTGGTGATGTCGGTTCGTGCATCAATGGCCGTAGGATTGATCAGAAATCCATCTTTTACACCGTCCAGCAATGAATACCGGTAGGTAGGGTTGCCATCTTCACAGCCGAAGGTGATATAGGTGTCCTTGAGCAAACGAATTTCCATCTCCTTCGGGTGGATAAAATCGTCCTGTGCAGCCTCAACACCTTTCAGGTAGTCTTTTGGCGTTGCCGTGAGTCCGAGTTTATATCCGTGGAAATGTTCAAATACAGCCCTCGCATTGCCACCAATAGAACGGTGTGCTTCGTCGGAGATGATTAAATCAAAGTCGGTAGGGTTGAAAATGTCCAGGTATTTGTCGTTTACCTGTAAACTCTGAACGGTCGAAACAACAATCTCAGCCCTGTACCATTCATCCCGTTTTTCTTTATAAATAACGGTCAGAAAATCGTTTTTCAGGTAGTTTTTAAAGTTCTTAAATGCCTGATCTTCCAATTCGATCCGATCCACCAGGAACAGCACACGTCTTGCGTTCCCCGTTCGTAAAAACAGTTTAATAATGGCGGCAGATGTAAGCGTTTTACCCGTTCCGGTGGCCATCTCAAACAGAAAACGGTTTTCACCTCTGGCAACGGCACCCTGTATCGCATTTACAGCCTCGCTTTGATAATGCCGTAAAAATCGGAGTCCATTACTTTCAATAAATTGCGGCCTATTGAGTTCATTGATCCAGTCGGGGCTTTTATCGTAATTAGGTTTTTGAGTAAGGGCAATATAATCGTTATTGATTACCTCATTGATCAGCTTGCTCTTGTCAGGTTTAAATTCTTTGAATGCCTTAAACGAATCCTGCGAAGGAAACTTACTAATAATCTGCGGATTTCCTTCTTCCAGGTTCCATAAATAATGCAGATTGCCATTACTCAGAATAATGTATTGAATGCCTTCAGCCACGGCGTATTTACGGGCTTGTTCTTTGGCATTTAATGGATGAATGCTCTCCCGTTTGGCTTCGATCAATGCAATGGGGAAGCCTTCTGTATCCAGCAGCAAATAATCAATAAATCCTTTTTGCGTTCCTTCAAAGTCATCCCCGAAGCCTTTCATATATTCTTCGGTGAGCGTTATGCCACCTTCAAGTACTATGTTGGCCTTACCTTTCTCGTCATTAAAAAACCGCCATCCTGCCTCTTCCAGCAGCTTATTGATCTTAATCCGGGCCTGAGCTTCTTTTTTCATAGGTTTTAGGAAGGTGCAAGTTAAGGAAAAGTTCAAATATTACTCTACCTTTTATAGATTTTAGTTGTGCTTTATATTATATGCTGAAATTGGTAACTTGCAGTTCGTTTTAGAAAAAGACTGATGTCAAATGGATAAAATTAAGATTTTTGTAAGTTATTTCTCAGGAGATGATCCAAAATTAAAAATTGTGAAGGAAATTTTAAAAGGAGAAGAAAGAATCAAACCCATAATAATAGCTGACAAGAGAGAACCAAAGAAATTATTAACAGAAAAGGTAATTGAAGGAATAAAACAAGCCGACTATATAATACCTATATTAACAGAAAGGTCTATTTCTACTCAATGGATAAATCAGGAAATAGGTTATTCAAAAGCTCTTGCAAAGAACCTTATTCCTATCGTTGAATTAGAAATAATTGATGATCTTAAAGGATTTATACATAAACAAATTGACTTGCCCTATTCTTATAATCGAAATTCACATAAAGCATCGGAGAACAAATCATTTAAAAAGGCATTTGAAAAATTAATAATCGATTTAAATTCTTTTATTCCGAAAGAATTAGATTTCAGGGAGAAGGCTTTAATTAAAAATGAAGAAGAAAAGTTTCAGAGTAAAAGAAGAAATTTCAGGGAATATGGCAATGACCCTAAGGCAATAGAGGTTGCTGATTTAAATATCAAAGAGTTATTTGATAATATTCAAAAGGAGGTTAAACAATTTGTGCAAGAAGGAATTTTATTTTCGCAAGTGAATAGGCAAAAATACGGTGGCCGTATATTCATATTAGAATATAAAAATAATAGCATTAAATTAGATTGGAATGTTCCTTATGTCGATTCACTGTTGGATTCAAATTTAATAATTACAAAGTATCGCGGTGTCTATAGTTTAGAGACAGATCCTTATTGGACTAATGAAAAACACAAACCAAAAATGCAAGAAGTCACCAAATACATTTTTGATATTGATCGCAATGAAAATTACTGTTGGACTGAATATGAATCGGCAAAACAAATTGAATTGAGCAACTTAATAAACGAGTGTTTTGAGTGGTTAATAGAGAAAAGTGGCAGTAACAATAACTAAATGAAAGGAGGAATCACATAACAAGTAATCTCTTCAATCCACTTTGAGAAACTTTGAACTCCGTTAATCTATCCCCTTTTAGTTCAACAACTTTCTTCTTCTTGTTAAACTCCTTTACGAAACGGATATTGATAATGTGTGTCCGACTAATTCTAACAAACAGTTTTTCGTTTAATTGAGGTGCAATTTGTCCAATTTGTACTGTGATTAATTCCCTTCTGCCATTTGTTAAAAACAAATCGGTGTAATTTCCATCAGATTGACAATAGATGATCTCTTCCGGGTCAATCATGATAAAGCCTTTTAAAGTTGAAAATTTTAAATGGCTGGGAAGAAGGCAGGCATTGAGTTTTTCCAGCTTTGTTTTAAGGGATTCCTTTTCTTTTAGGTTTTTAAATCTTGTCACAGCTTTGAACAATTCATCCGGGTCAACTGGTTTCAGGATAAAATCAAAAGCAGCATGTTTGATTGCATCAATGGCATACTGATCGTAAGCCGTGATGAAGATGATCGTGGTTTCTATTCCCAGTTTTTCCAGCTCTTCGGCTACATAAAAGCCATCTTTCCCAGGCATTTTAACATCAAGGAAAATGATGTCTGGTTTATGATTGATTACTTCTCTTATGGCTTTTTCTGCATTTTCTGCTTTCACTAAGACTTCAACATCCGGTAAGAATGATTGCAATAAAAGCTCAATGCCTTCTCGGGCATCTTGTTCATCGTCAACTATGATACAACTTATCAATTCTTGCATTGGTTAAAGATAATAAATCATCTGAAAATGGTATTCACATTATTACTTGAAAAAATATCATTCATACAGAATTGCGGCATACTTATACAATGATTTTAAATACAACGTGCTGAAGCCAGTGGAATAGCTATCTTCGAATAAATAAAATCCTTGAGCCATGAAACCAAAAACTTATTTTCTTATTGCAACAGTATTAATAGTTTCGATGCTACTTATCCTTCAGCAAAGCTGTAAGAAAGAAGATACACCGCCAAATATTAATAGTGATGATCCAATTGTTCCTAGCACCACTAAAGTCATTGGTAATAGCGAATGGAGTTCATCTATACTTGAAGTCGACACATCAAATTTTACTATTAAGGCAAAAAATGACTTGAACTTAACAGTAGGTGATATATTGGTTTCTCAAGTTGATGGGGGATACCTAAGAAAGGTAACAAAAATAGAACAGGAAGGGGGAGATTATTTAATTGAAACTGATTTTGCTTCGATAACTGAAGCAGTAGAAAAGGCAAATGGATCCATTCAACAAGAATTAGTTGTTGATGATTCTAAAATAAATGAAATATTTCTTCATGATGGAGTAACCATAAATGAAGACGCATTAAGAAACAGCGACAATACAGATTTATATTTTAATATTAATGCAGTTCTTTATGATTTTGATGGAAATTTTGCTACAACAGGAGATCAGATAAGAATGAATGGACATTACGGGATGAGTACTACATTTCGCTCGGAAGTCGAAATTGAGAATTTTAATTTAGAATATTTAAAATTTGAATATGAAGTAGCAAAAGAAAAAAGCGTTGACCTGACATGCGCAATCGGTGTAAATGTAGATTTAAATGAAAGGATAGCTCGTATCCCTTTTCATGATATAGTATTGTATCTTGGAATTCCTGTTACAATTCAACCTGTGTTGGAAATCTATGCTGGTGTTGCACTTAACGCTAATGCTGAAATAACAACTGGAGTAAGTGAAACAGTTGATTATGAAACTTCACTGGTATATGATGACAATGAATGGACTACGACCAAGACAGTTACGAAAAATTTCGAGAACAGTCCACCAACTGCAGTTGGAAACGCAAGTGTGACAGCTTATTTAAAACCGGTATTAAAATTTAGAATTTATAGAGTCCTATCACCGAAAGTTGAAGCAAAACTCTATGAAGAACTTAGCGCCCAAATAAGAACTATAGACTGGGAGTTATCAAAAGGTCTAAAAATTGATGCTGGTGTTGATATGAAAATTTGGAAGAAGACATTGTTTGACTACACATTTAATATTATTGACTTTAAGGCAATTATTGACGAAGGAACTATAAATGATGAGAATACTGCTCCAACAGCCTCTTTTACTGTATCACCTTCAAGTGGAACGACAAATACACTGTTTCAATTAGATGCATCTGAAAGTGCTGATTTAGAAGATCCGCTGGAAGACTTGGAAGTAAGGTGGGATTTTAATGGGGATGGTAGCTGGGATACAGATTGGAGTGTGGAAAAAATAATCAATTATCAATACAGTAATGAAGGAAATTATAATGTGAAACTTGAAGTTAAAGATACCCAAGGATTGACTAGCCCAACAACTCGTTCAATTTTTGTGAGTGATAACCAGCTGTTATTAAATTTAGTTTCCTTTTATAACTTCGATGAGGAGGATACATTTAATGATTTGCATAATAATAATGATGGCGTAATAAATGGTGCAACATGGACAAATAATGGCCTTCTCAATAACGCATATTCATTTGATGGTCAAAACGATTATATCAGTTTGCCCGGGTTAAATAATTTTTCAGAAGAAGATTATTCTTATTCTGTTTGGATTAAATTGTATGAGGACGAGAAAGAAAGCATGTCGGTATTTAATACACGTTCTGGACACATCTTTTATCGTAACAATCTAAATTACTTAGATTTTGGCAGTTTTGATCAAAGAAATGGAACTGGAGCTACTCATAGAATAAATGAATATACATTTGATTTTGATCAATGGTATCATTTAGTATGTACAGTATCTGGTAATAATTTGAATGTATATATTAATGGTGAAAATGTAACATCAAATATGACTTTATACACTCAACAAGCCCAGGGAAGATATTATCTGGCTGAAATTGGATCTGATGGTGTAACTAATTATAATAAGCAAAGGTTTTGGAATGGTTACATTGATGAACTCGGAGTATGGAACAGGGTATTAACCGAAACTGAAGTTCAGCAATTGTATAATAACGGTTCTGGTAATACATATCCGTTTGACTGATTTAGCGCTTAGGATTTAATATATTTAAGACTTCCCAGGTATCATTATATCTACTTTTGTTCCGGCGATTTGTCCATCAATTTCGGACAAGTCGTCGTAATGAAAGGTAATTATTATTCCTTTTAATTTTTCAAAAAGTTGAATCATATCCTTTATTATAACTAATCCTTTACCGTTACCTTCCTTAAATTTTTTAGATGCATCCCTGCCAATTCCATTGTCTTGGATGGTAATTACAGTCTGTGCCTTTCTTACACCTATTTGAATGATAATTTTTCCCGTTCCATCTTTATTTTGCAAGCCATGTTTAATCGAATTTTCAACAAAAAGTTGAATGAGCATCCTGGGTATTTGAACACTTTGGTCAACATTTGAATCAACTTCGATATGATAATGGAGGTTATCTTTAAATCTGATCTGCTCCAATTCAAGATAATTATCAACAAATTCAAGCTCTTTTTGCAATGAAATAACCAAATTGTCAGCATTGGTAAACAGGGAACGCAGTAAACTACTGAATTTAATCATATATGCATAAGCGATTTCCTTTTTTTCGCTTAGAATATTCGTTGAAATACTGTTAAGTACATTAAACATAAAATGTGGGTCCATCTGGCTCTTTATAGTCTTCAATTGCAGGGCATTCAGACGGTTTTCTATTTCCATTTTCCGTTGCAGTTGAATTCTCTGGATAGTTCTTATAAGAAGAATAATTGATAAAATTAAAATGTAAATGCCAATCCAAATGGGATATTTTAAAAAATAGAACCTGTTTTGAATGAATGTGTATTGGTATGTTTTGTTATCAGATGTAATGAATAACTCAGGATTCTTACTTCCGTTCTTTTTAATTGAAATACTATATGGTATTTCAGAGAATAGATTCTTGTCATTTTGAATTATCACTGGGTCCTTAAATCCTGGCTGAGTAATTATCAATCTATTGTTGTCACCTCCAAAAATTAATTCGTCTAATCCATCATTATTTAAGTCAACAGTCATGAGTAATCTATTAAGCCTATCAACATTAATGAATTTTCTGGTGTTCAAATCATTGTCAAATTGCAATGCATTTGACCCACCTATCAGGAAAAGTGATTCAGAATTATTTTGATGAAGAAGGCTAATTAATTGATTGCTATCTTTTATTCTTGGTTCCTTTCCCATGATAGATTTTTGTTTGATAATCTTACCTTTTGTATCTATCAATGCTATTCTCGAAGAGACATCATTTTTACTTCGATTTTTAAAATAAATTGCCAATAATTTTTTACTCTCAATGGTTAAAATTGTCATAAAAGCAGATGATGGGTAAACATTGTATTCTAAAGGAGGGAATAAAAAATTTAAATCTTTGTCAAATCCCATAATCCATGAGCTATAATCATTGAATGGTATATTTAGGCTGTCACTTATATTACCTAATGTGATACTTGAGCAAAGTATCTCAGGCTTTCCATCCTTATTAATATCTTCTACTATTAAATCAATAATGTTAGCACCCATAGGTTTTGTGTGATAGATTGAATCTTTTATAAGACTATACACATATATACCTCTTGGTTGCAATGAAAAGCGTGCTTTTACGGCAAATATTAATTCATTATTTCCATCTCCATCCAAGTCTTTAAAAGTGCCATAATTTACGAATAGCTGAACCGTATCATTTATTTTCCATATCTCAGAAACTAATTTATTACTAAAAGGAATTGTGTTAACAGTAAAAGGTGAAATTGCATGAAGTAAAAGGGAATCTGATTTTATGGTAAATGCATATATTTCTTTTTTACCATCATTATCCATGTCGCCACAATAAAAATGGTCTTTTTTCTCGGGGAATCGACCTTTGAAATTCCATTGATCAATTGTCGATCCATCATTATTTAATACTTTTATTGCTGGGAATCCAAGCGAGTTTTTAAAAGAGACTATGCGTTCGCTAAACCCATCCCTGTCAAGGTCATGATATTCCTCGATAGAATTTTCCTTATGAACATATCCAGTTTCAACAATTTTAATTTCATATTTTTTGAAACCTTCGGGTAATATTAAAATTATACCGATAACAATTGGCAGTGCTAAAATGAAAGGACTGACTAAAAAATTGAAGAAACGGTTACTGTCAATATATTTTGGGTTCAAAGCGAATATTGGATTTTACTTTGCCAAATTAATAAAAACCTTGATTAAGTGTCTTTTTAATTATTTGCTGTTCCAATACTCAATCATCTTCATCGCTGCCATCTCTTCATCAATTTTTATGTACCGTAAAAAGGCTTTCTCTGTACTGTGGCCACTTATTTTCATTAGTAATACGGTTGGTACACCTTTCAGGTACTGGTTGGTGCAAAATGATCGCCGACAGGTGTGCGAAGACATAAGCTCATATTTTTTAAAAAAGTTGTCGATCTTTTCAATGCCTTTTCTTTTCGTAATTATGATTTCGGTGTCAATGCCAGCTAACTTTCCAATTTTTTTTATCTCCGCATTAAATACATCTTTCCTGAATTTATTGGGAATGTCCCCGTTATACTTCTTTATTATTGCCTGAGCAATGGGTTGCAGAGGTATCACAACAACTTTATCAGACTTGTGCATTTTAATGCGAATCATATCATCATGCACCATTTCAGGTTTTAATCGAAATAAATCATTTAAACGAAGCCCTACCTGGCAGCCAAGTACCAATAAATCGCGTTTCTCTTCCAAGTCGGGATGGGAAGTTAAATCAGTATTGTATATTTTGTTTATTTCATCTTCCGAAAGGAATATGGCATCTGTATCCTCCGTCATGGTTTTAAAATCTGAAAGATCAAACCGTTCGGCTATTTCATGCCTGAAACAATAGTTCAGAAAGGTCTTTAAATTTTTGATTTGTTTGCCAACCGTATTTGTAGCCAGGCCAACACCGCCATCGGGCTTCATTGCTTCATAGGTTAAATAGTGAACAAATTTCTGATAAAATGCATAATTAAATGATTCAAAACCGACTGGATACCTATGCTTTTGTTTAAATCCTTTCAGGTGCTTTAGCAGCGATTTGTAATCTTTGATCACGTCATTAACAACACGCCCTTTTGATGATTCAATGAACTTGTCGTACTCCTGCCAGAAATCAGGAGCTTTTTTTACTGGTTCTGGAGGCAATAATTGAATTTTATACTCTTTTTTAAGCTGCTTAATTGTGGGGACAATATCCCTTCTTTTAAATACATAGTATGCTTTTTCTATGGCGTTCTTAAATTCTTTCAGGCGGCCATTTATAAAATCAGCATTATCAACCTGGCCTCTTGTGGATCTCGCCTCTTGTTCTTTGCTATTCCAATATCTTGGCTGTATGGATAGTTCAGTTGATATTACTGCTCTCTTTGAATTATATGAGAAATACATCAGAATAAGCGTTTCTTTTTTGACATCATCTAATTTCCGGAGATAGAAACGTGTTTTTGGCATACGAGTTGAAATTTACGGGTTTTATAAATAATGTCAAATGTAATAAAAGCTGACAGATAGCTGACAGTTATACTTTGTTTTTCTTAATTTGCCTATTATAAAAATTTATAGGTAATCTATAAAATGCCTATAAATAGAGGGATATACAGATAGAATAGAATAAAGTAAGGAAAGTTAGATTAAGTTATTCAGAATCCCGTCCAGACCGCTAAAAAGACATTTAACCCCCCTGTTTTACAGGGGGGTTTTTTGTTTTAAGGAGGCATATATAATAGAAAAATTGCCAACTTTCTGTCAAAAAAAGTTTTTTTGACACCTTTACCTTTTCTTTTCAATTATTAAAAAAAGGCCCCCGGTTCGGGAGCCTGCCTTGATGTACAAAAACTATGAAAAATTTCTAATTGAAAAAGCGCAAATGATAATCATTTACGCTTTCTCTCTTGTTTTACCGGTTTCTTTTGAGACTTTGAATTCGTTCCCTGCTATTCGTATAGTTGCATTGTACGGTGGTAACTTTGCTTATTTCGATTGCTTTCTCAACTGTAACTATCTTCGCAATCAACCGGTGCTCTTTTTTGTTTTGCTTGTTTGTCTGCATCATGCTTGGTGCCCACCTGACAATGCAAATTTCATGCTACAAGTGTACTGCAATTAATAAAGATAGCTTATAGGGTATTTACTGAATGTTATGTAGGTATTTTACTTACAAAATTGTGAAGTTATGATTTTTGTTATAGGGTATGCCATTGTATACCAGGTAAGGTGAAACACTTTATATTTAGTTGCTTAAATGCTTAGATGAACACCTCTGACAGACTTCACGTAAAGGCGGTATAAAAAGGAGAAGAGCATAAATGTGTGGTATTTATACTCTTCTTTTTTGTTTTACCGATTTTCCTGAGACTCTTGTTTGTTCCCTGCTATCGTTCGGTTACATTGTACGGTGCCTGAGTGCTCGTTTAATTGTTCTCTAATTGTCAAACTTTCCCAATCAACCGGTGCTCTTTTGCTTGTTATTCTTTTGCTTGTTTGTTTGCTACATATTGATGTCAGCCGCTTTCCAACGTAATTTGTTGATACAATAATACCACAATTATCCCGGGAACGGTATAAGGTTATTACTGAATGTAGTGTAGGTTGATTTCTTACAAATAGTATAACAAGCACAAAAACAGGCGTATAACGCGCCCTGCGTGTCCTGATATTTACTCAATAAGCTTATTTTTTATAGCATAATGTATCAATTCTGAATTCCTTGACATACCCATTTTCTCCATAATTCGATCGCGGTAGGTGCTCACGGTTTTAGGGCTTATATGGAGCTCCTCGGCAATTTCTATCGTTGTATCGCCCTTGGCCAGTAAATTAAAAACCTGGTATTCTCTTTCTGATAAAAGATCGTGTTTGGTTTTTTCCTTGTCAGAATATATAAAAGTGGCCATTTTAGATGCCACTTCCGAGCTCAGGTATTTTTCACCAGAAAGTACTTTTTTTATGGCGAGTTCCAGCTCCTCCGAAGCAACTGATTTTGTAAGGTAGCCTGAAGCGCCCCCTTTTAAAGCGCGGTTGATGTACTGTTCATCATCATAAATACTGAGCATGAGAACTTTGGTTAAAGGTTTGGCCTGTTTAATTTGTTTTAAGGCATTTAGTCCTCCACCCCCGGGCATAGATATATCAAGTATGATAATGTCATAGTCGTTGGAGATTACCTTTTGAACCACCTCATGAGCATCTTCTGCTTCATCAATTACAAATGATGCAGAAATATCCTGGATGATATCTTTAATGCCATTTCGCACTATTGGATGGTCGTCAGCTATTAGAAGTTTCATATAATTCTAATTAATAGGGTATTATTACCCTGATGTTTGTTCCTTTGTTTTCTTTACCGGTTATTTTAACGCTTCCATTCCACGTGTTTACACGTTCGGTAAGGCTTATTAAGCCAAAAGAGTATTTGCTTTCAATTTGCTCTTGTTTTATACCCACACCGTTATCTGAGACGTTTAATACATAGGCCGCTTTTTGTTTCTCAAGCAACACATCCACCTTGGTGGCTTTTGCATGTCGGTATATATTTGTTAGAAGCTCCATAAGTATCCTATAAATGGTGGATGACCGTTCATGTTCCACTTCAAATTCATCGGGTGTGAATTGCACATTGCAATAGATGCCGGTACGTTCTTCAAACTGGTCAGCTCCCCCCTGAATGGTTTCTAAAAGACCCAATTCATCGAGCATTTTAGGGCGCAATTGAATCGATAACTTTTGCACTTCTTTAACACTTGTGTCAATGATATTGTTCATTGATTTAAATTTAGTCTTTAGGGTGGCACTTTCAGCAGGCCATTTTTTTGAGATCCACTGCAAATCCATTTTTAATCCAGTTAAAAGTTGCCCTAAACCGTCATGTATTTCTCTGCCGATCCTTTTTTTCTCCTCTTCGGTTTTTGAATCCATGTAGATGGTTAGTTGTCTGAGCTGTTCTTCTGATTGCTTAAGTGATTGTTCTACCAGCTTGCGTTCCGTAATATCCTGAATGGTCCCAATCATTTTAACAAGATGTCCTCTTGCATCGAATTCCAATTCGCCTAATCCATGCACCCAGCGCACTTTTTTATCGTTGATGCGTTGGATGCGGTATTCCTTATTGAAAAAATGATGTTCTTTCAATACTCGGTTTTTGAAATATTCCCGCATCATTTCTCTATCTTCAGAGTGTACTATGTGCATCCAGCCTTCAAAATCTGTTTTATACTTTTCATTAATGCCGAAAACGGTATTTAAAGTTGGCGAACTGTCCCATGTGCCGCTGGTTATATCGTAAATATATGAACCAAGGTGGGCCACTTTTTGCGATTCGCGCAACTGGTATTCACTTTCCTTAAGGGCTTGTTCAGCGCGTTTACGCTGCGTAATGTCTTCGAGTAGGCATTGGACACCTGCTATCTGGTTATTTTTGCCATGAATAGGCGTAATGATGTAACGCAGATACACTTCTTTTCCCCAGTAAGTTTTATAAAAACTTTCGCTTCTTAAAATCTTGCCTGACTGAATACAATTTTGAAAGTCCGTTGCAAAGCCTGCATTAACGAGAGGTTTATATTTTAGAATGTTGATTTTTGTCGTGTCAGTATCCGAGGGCGATCCCAGGATTTCAAGGGATTTGTTATTTGCATTAATGGGGTTTCCTTTTAAATCGATAGTGATAATGCCAACTGGGGCATGAAGAAACAAACCCTTGTAACGTTCCTCGCTATCCTTGAGTGCATCTTCGGCAAGCTTCCGGTCGTTTATATCACTCACAAATCCTTCTAAAACAACCAAGTTACCCTCGTTATAAATGCCACTTCCCTGTTCCCAAACCCATTTTTCTGTTCCTTCTGCTGTAATGATTCTGTATTCAAGTTGGAATGATGTTTTGTTTTTCACTGCTTTTTGAACGGTATCCCACACATAAATCTGGTCGTGTGGATGAATAATGTCGTTGTAAGACCTCACACTATTTTGGATAAGTTCTTCTGGAGGATAACCGGTGAGTTCATAACAGCCCTTACTCACGAATTGCATGGTCCACTCCTTGTTATTTAAACTGCGATATACCATACCGGGCAGATTTCCCATAAGGGTTGATAAGCGTCTTTGACTTTCCTTTAACTCAAATTCCGCATTTTTTTGTTCAGTGATGTCCCTCCCAACACCAATAATTTCGATCACTTCTTTTTGATCATTTAAAATAGCTGTATCCATCCACTCAAGCCATTTCCACCCATCTTTTGTCAATGCCCTCTGCTGCACATACATGGTATAGGGTGGATGATAAAGGTCCTGCATCGCTTTCATCGTCGTTTCCCGGTCCTCTTCATGTACCAAAGGCAGGTATTTTTGTCCGATAAGCTCTTTTTCGGTTTTGCCAAAAATTTTGCAGTAGGAAGGGCTTACATATAATAATGCACCATTGGTATCCGCTTTAACTACCAGGTCAGTTTGGTTTTCTATGAGCATGCGGTATTTTTCTTCGCTCTGTTGCAGTGCTTTTTCAGCCAGGATGCGCTCGGTAATATCGTTGGTGATACAAATGATACCTTTTTGTCCGTCAGGCAGCGTAAATGACCTTTCGGAAAGTTCCATAAAAGCATGCGTTCCGTTTTTTTTAATACTTCGCTCCACATGCTGAAGAACTTCACCCTCAAGCAGCTTATGGATGTTTTTTTTAACTTCGTGTTGTTGGTCGGGATGGGTTAAGATATTTACGTTTTTCCCGACAATTTCATCTTTTGTATAGCCCACTATATCAGCAAAAGCGGGGTTGATATCAATGATGGTGCCTGATGTGTCTTCCAGTAAAATACCATTGGGCGAAAAATCGAATAATGTCCGGTACTGTTTTTCTTTGTTTATAATGGCTTCGGTAGCTTCTCTCTGTTCTGTAATATCACTGATGGTGCCTTCAATGCCGATGTGTACGTTGTGCTGATCTTTAATAATATGGGCATTTACTTGAAGAATAATATTTCCTCCCTTTTTCTTTTTCGCGTCTATAGAATAGTTTCTAACGCTTTCATTTAGAAGGAGTGTTTTTATGTATTTTTCTCTGTCAGAAGCATTTTGCCAAAAGTCTGGTAATGTTCTGTTTTTATGGTTCTTACGGGCATCTAGCCCTAAAATTTTACAGAATGCTTTATTATATTCCAATAATTTACCATCGATTGTTGCGCTGAAGAAACCTACATCAAGTTCGTGGATGATCCTTTTAAACTTTTCCTCGCTTTCTTTTAGCTTATCCTCAGCCAGTTTCCTCTCAGATATATCGATAGCAAAGGCGAATACTACCTTTTTACCAAAATATTCACCGTTAAATTGCCTTACATCTTTAAGGAATATTTCCCCGTTTTTTCTTCTACCCCAAAATTCGAATTGCTGCGGGTAGCCATTGGCTTCCTTTTGGGTATGTATTTTTACTTTTTCGATATCATTCATTCCCGGTGCGGCAACCAGTTCCGGTGACTTACCTATCATTTCCTCTTTGGTGTATCCGTACATGTCCACCACGGCATTATTTACATCAATAAAAGTACCGTCAAGTGACTGTACGTATATTGCATCTATTGCCTGGTTAAAGATATTTTCAAAACTCGTTTTTTGCTGCAACAATTCCATCTCAATCTGCTTCCGGACTGAAATATTTCTCATAATTCCCTGAAAAGCAACAGCTTGTCCGTTTTCAAAAATTGGGGTTGCATTAATTTCCGTAGGAATCCTTTTGCCTTGTCCATCAAACTGATCTATTTCAAAATTTATAACAGCATCGCCCCGCAAAGCCTTGTTGATTGCCTTTATTGCCTTGGGTAATTCATCGACAGGCGTGGTGGTGCTTAAATGCTTGCCCAATAATTGTTCAGGTTTATAAAAGTAACGGGCTTCAATATTTGGACTTATATATGTAATGTAACCGGTTGGCGACAGAACAAATACAATGTCAAGCATTGTACTTGAAAAGTACCTGACTTTTTCTTCCAAGTCAAGTAACTCATCTTTGTCCCTTTTTTGTGACGTGACATCGGTGATGAATGCAAATGAGCCTTTCGGATTTCCCTTTTTATCCCGGAGGGTTGTTGCGTTAAACTGCGTATAAACTTTGGCGCCATTTTTATGTAGCAAAACAACTTCATACGACCTATGTTTGCTGGTGTCTCGGTACGAAATCAGTTTTTTAAAGATTCTTTGATTCTCTTTATTTGCAAAATCTG
>SWBW01004337.1_pt1 | contig 16238 bp, 18 predicted proteins | sample 4693041 | NCBI WGS metagenome assembly SWBW01 (sample SAMN10267271, study PRJNA491770) | bioreactor metagenome | isolation source: DHS bioreactor inoculated with marine methane seep sediment | place: Japan: Omine Ridge, Nankai Trough | collected 2006-05-06 | reverse complement strand
TTTAGGGAAGTTGCGTTTGCTTCCCCATGCTTTTGTCGCAAATTTAGCTGCCAGCATGTTTTTGGTTTTACCCGAGGCCATATTCATGAGTTTCCGGGAATCCAACGCTTTGGTGGCCCATTTGATGCCTTGCTTTTCTTTAAAAGGTATTAATCCTTCTTTCACTGCATCGTTTCGGTTTACAAGTAAAAGTTCGTGTAATGGAATTTTAACCGGACACACAGTAGTACAGGCACCACAAAGTGATGATGCAAAACTCAGGTGCTTATAGGTTTTAAAATCTTTTAAATGAGGTGTAATCACCGCGCCAATGGGTCCACTGTAAGTGGTATTATAGCTATGTCCGCCAATATTTTTATACACCGGGCAAATATTCAAACAGGCACCACATTTAATACACGTCAATGCCTGGCGCTGACGCTCTTTTGCCAATAATTTGCTACGACCATTATCAATCAACACCAGGTACATTTCATCAGGTCCGTCTTTCTCACCGTTTTTCCGGGGACCCGTTACAATGGAGTTATAAACTGTCAAATGCTGTCCGGTGCCATGTGTCGCCAGAAGCGGCCAGAAAAGATCCAGGTCTTTTATACTTGGAATCAGTTTATCAATACCTGCAATGGCAATATGAATTTTTGGAAACGACATGGATAAAAATCCATTGCCTTCGTTTTCCGTAACCGCAACGCCTCCAATATCTGCAAGTAAAAAATTAGCACCCGTGATGCCAACGTCTGCATTGATAAATTTTTCGCGCAGTAATTCGCGGGTGTATAAAGTCAATTCTTCCGGTGTGAGATTTTCATCAGTTTGAAATTTTTCGTGGTACAAGGCTGCAATATCTTCTTTCGAAAGGTGCATGGCCGGCGTCACAATATGATACGGTTTTTGGTTGGCTTGTTGCACGATGAACTCGCCAAGGTCTGTTTCCAACACTTCAATACCGTTTTTTTCAAACGACGGGTTCAACTCAATTTCTTCGGTAATCATTGATTTTGATTTCACCACCGTTTTCGCATCTTTGCGCTGAACCAGTGCAATAATTTCTTTTACCGCTTCCTTCGCATCTCTTGCCCAGATAATCTTCCCGCCGTTTTTCAAAAAATGATCCTCAAATTCGATCAGGTATTTATCCAGTTCATTCACCACTTTATATTTAATGTGGCCTGCCCGGTTTCTTGCCAATTCAAGGTTTCTGTATATTTTTTTTCCCTGCTCTACCGCAGCATTATATTTCGAAATATTGAATTGTATCTTTTTGCGGTGCACCTGATCAAAGCCCACTTTTTCAGAAGCACTTAAAAATAGTTTTGTCTCAGCGGAAACCTTCACTTATCCTTATTTTAAAAGTTGAGAAATCTTTTCTACCCTGTGCTCATGACGTCCTCCTTCGAAAGATGTGGAAAGGAATAGTTGCACCATATTCCACGATAGTTCAAAAGGAATAAATCTTCCGGGTAATGACAATACATTGGCATTGTTATGCTCGCGTGCTAGTTTTGTGAGTTCTTTATTCCAGCATAAAGCAGCACGAACTTTGGGATATTTATTGGCCGTAATTTGAGCTCCATTGCCGCTGCCACAGATAATAATGCCTGTATCGTATTCACCTTTGTTTATTGCGTGTGCCAATGGGTGGATAAAATCAGTATAATCTACACTTTCATCTGAAAATGTGCCAAAATCCTTGATCTCATAACCTGCCAAAACCAGTTTTTCTTTTAAATATTCTTTCATTTCAAATCCTCCATGATCTGAGGCCATGGCAATAATGTTACTGTGTACTCCCATTGTTAATAAATATGAAAAACAAAATTACTCAATTTTAGCCTCAAATTATATGTACTTGATATGTAGCTTTTTATTATAGGCAAAATGGATATCATTTTTTCTCAACCAGCTAATTTTCAATTTTTTAAAACTTATCAATATCAGGTTGTTAATATCTGCGTAATTTTGTTAGGATTTTGGTGATAAGTGCAGGCTTATGAACAGCAAAATATGTCACTCTTTAAATTGTTCATTAGATGACAGTTTTTATAAATATTTATCACCGGAAATGAACAATTTTTGCAATAAGATTTAAGAAATAGTTACCAACTAAAATATATACTAACAGTTGTTCATTAAAAAGGAATTTGATTGATAGTCATATTGTTTGTTAGTTATAAAATGTCATTAATATGTTCATAAAACAGCATTTTAATCAAAACCAAATATCATCCAGTTTTTTATTCAAACAAGCTAACAGGATATTAATAACATATTATTTATTTAATTAAATAAAATATATATAAAGGATATTGTTAATAATGAATTATATAAAAGAAATAGAAAAATTTAAAAAGGAAAAAGATGCCATTATCCTGACGCATTATTACCAGATACCGGAAATTCAGGATATCGCCGATTATATTGGTGACAGTTTGGGTCTGGCGCAAAAAGCATCTGAAGCCAAAGCAAAAATAATTGTTTTTGCCGGCGTACACTTTATGGCCGAAACGGCAAAAATGCTAAATCCTGAAGCCAAAGTTGTATTACCCGACCTCGAAGCCGGATGCTCACTTGCCGACTCATGCCCCCTGGAAAACTTTGTAGCCTTCAAAGAAAAGCACCCGGACCATATTGTCATTTCTTACATCAATACCACTGCAGCTATTAAAACAATAACCGATGTGGTATGCACATCTGGAAATGCTGTACAAATTGTAGAATCCTTTCCCAGGGACCAGAAAATTATTTTTGCACCCGATAAAAATCTGGGTGGTTATATCAACCGCATCACCGGACGGAATATGGTATTGTGGGATGGCACCTGCGAAGTGCATGATATACTTTCAACAGAATCCATCTTCAAAATGAAAGAAGAAAATCCCGATGCCGAGCTGATCGCCCATCCTGAATGCAACGCACCCGTGCTTGAACTTGCAGATTACATTGGATCAACTACCGCTATGCTCAAATATACTGCCAGCAGTCCATCGAAAAAATTCATTGTAGCAACAGAAAGTGGTATTATCCACCAGATGCAATTGCAATCGCCCGACAAGGAATTTTTAGTGGTGCCATCTGATGAAACCTGTTCGTGTAACGATTGTCCGTATATGAAATTAAATACCATAGAAAAGTTATATTTGGCATTAAAGAATGAAAAACCGGAAATCATCCTGAACGAAAAGACCATGGAAATGGCCCGGAAACCCATCGATCGGATGCTTGACATATCACGAGAATTAAAGTTAATTTAGCAGCACATTTGATGTATCGTTTTAAAAATACAGCCGTTTTTGTTCTGGTAATTATCATCTTTTTCAGTTACCAGGCAACAGTAAATGCCCAGGATGACAGCCTTTCCGTTGATCCAAACGGTTATAATAAATTCTATTACGAAGATGGTACCCTATCCAGTGAAGGTACCATGCGGGATGGAAAACCCGATGGCTACTGGAAAAACTACTATCCAAACGGGATGATCAAATCAGAAGGCAACCGCAAAGAATATTTGCTCGACAGCCTTTGGAAATTTTACGACAAAGAAGGAAAAGTGGTACTGGAAATCAACTATGCAGGTGGTAAAAAAAATGGTTTCAGATATACCTACCAGGGTGATGAAACCATCAAGGAATTTTTCGTGAATGATGTAAAACAAGACCATTCGTATGTGCTGTATCCTGATGGTAATGTGAAAATGAAAATTCCATTTATCAATGGATTGGAAGAAGGCATTGCCAGAGAATACGACAAGGAAGGTACTATCATACAGTTAATTACTTACAAAAAGGGTTACGTTATAGAAAGGGAACGGATCAATCGTTACGATTTGGATAGTTTACCAAACGGCAGATGGAAATGGTTTTACGATGAAGAAACCCTGTGGCAAGAAGGTACTTTTAAGCACGGTTTGAAAGATGGCTATTTCAAGGAATACGATCGTGAAGGTAACCTGCTTTCGGCCACCAAATACGTGGATGGTGAAAAGATTGAAAAAGCGGAAGAACTGGTCAAACTTGAAATACGGACCGATTACTACCCTGATGGTAGTGTAAAAGTGGTGGGTACCTACAAAGATGGTATCCCGGAAGGTGTTCGAAGAGAATATGACGAAGAAGGCAACATTCAGAAATCCTATATTTTCAGAAATGGCCGTATCGTAGGCGAAGGCATTTTTACCGATGCCGGTATGCGTGAAGGAAACTGGAAAGAATATTATCCCGATGGCACACTAAAAGCCTTGGGATCTTACCACAATGATGAGCGTGTGGGTCAGTGGAAGTTTTATTACAAGGGCGGACAATTGGAAGAATTGGGTGCTTATCTCAATGGCAAGCCGGATAGCGTATGGCGCTGGTTTTATAAAAGTGGCAAGGTATTGCGTACCGAGAATTTCTACAATGGATTGGCAGATGGTGTGCTGACGGAATATGACGAAGAAGGCAAAATCATCACCCAGGGCGATTACCTGGAAGGTAAAAAGGAAGGTGCATGGTTTTACCAGGTGGGTGATAACCGTGATGAAGGTACCTATGCCGAAGGCATGAGAAACGGCACCTGGAAATCATTTTTTACTGATGGCACCTTGCGCTTTGAAGGCAAATTTGTGGATGACCTGCCCAATGGAGAACATACCTGGTACTGGCCTGATGGAAGACTTAAACAACAGGGGCAGTACGTGATGGGCCGAAAAAACGGCGATTGGAAAAGATACGACGAAACCGGACTCCTGATCATCACCATCAATTACCAGGGCGGCAGGGAAGTGAAATATGATGGTTTCCCGGTTGACATGCCCGAATAATCAAAGTTTGCTGCTTTTTATGATTGATTTTAAACGAATCAAAGTATTGCAAGTAATTTACTTTGATTTATTGAATCATTCTATATTATTTGATATTCGTAAATTATGATTTAAATATTTGTTAAATAGACTCTTATCTCTATTTTTGAAGTAACCAGATTATTTTGTAAAACCACAAAAATGCGTATATTCGCCTCACCAAATTAAACACACGGATATGAAAAAATACCTTTTTGCATTAATGGCAATTGTTTTCGTTTTATCGGCATGCGAAAACCAGCAAAATAAAGAAGCTGCTTCTGAAGAAGAAGTGGTGTTAATAGAAGAAATTATTCCCGTTGCACTTTCCGATTTTGAATTAAAAGCCGAAGAATTAGTTGGTAAACAGGTGATGTTGACAGGCACCGTTGATCATGTTTGTAAACATGGCGGACAGCGTATGTTTGTGATCGAAACCGGATCAGAAGGCCGTGTAAAAGTAACGCCCGACGAAAATATTGCTGCTTTCAAAACAGATTTGGAAGGACAGAGTGTCAAACTCATCGGTATTGTTGAAGAACAAAGAATTGATGAAGACTACCTGAAAGAATGGGAAGAGGAAATTATGGCCGGCGTTGATATGGGTGACGACAAAGGCGAAGGATCTCATCTGGGCGGTAATACCGAAAAAGGTGGCAGTGATGCTGACATGGAAGAAGAAATGGAAAAAGTAAACAACCTGCGCCAGGAAATTGCTGAATCAGAAAAAGGCTACCTCGCATTCTATTCCGTGCTTTGTACTGAATACGAAGTTGTTGAAATGGATATGGAAGAGGAAGAAGCTCCCATCGAAGAATAGTAAAGCGTATATTTTATGGCATTTAAGTGGAGGAAGTGGAACCGGGCCGTACATCGCGATTTCGGCTATCTTTTCTTTGGTATGACCCTGATCTATGCATTGTCGGGCATTGCCATCAACCATATTGATGACTGGAACCCGAATTACAAAGTATATACCGAAGATATTCAGGTAACACCTTTCCAGGGAAAACCTACCAAAGCGGAAATAAAGAAAATGCTGGAACCCTTCGAAGAAGCGGCCATCTACAAAAACCACTATTTTCCAGATGAAGGATACCTGAAAGTGTTTATCAAAGATGGCAGCGTGTACATCAACCTCAATTCGGGTAACGGACTGATTGAAAAAACAAAACGCCGAAGGGTATTCCGGGAGGTAAATTACCTGCACTACAACCCAATAAAATACTGGACCTGGTATTCGGATATTTATGCCGGGGCGCTCATTTTACTGGCTGTTACGGGTATTCTGATTCCAAGGGGAGATAAAGGTATCACAAAAAGAGGCCTTTGGATGGTGGCAGTGAGCATCGTAATTCCCATTATTTATTTATTCATTTACTTCTATTAGCATGAATGAATATATCGTTATAGCCCTGTTTATTGTTTGGTATGTGCTGGCCATGGTTATCTCCGAACGCATGGGTAAAAAGAAAAAAATAGGCATCGAATGGTCTTTTTTGATCAGTTTTTTACTCAGCCCGGTAATTGGTTTTGTAGTGACTTTTTTGAGTAAGGATAAGTAAGCCTATCTGGAACTGAAATAATAATTTTTCCTTTTTCTGATTTACTTACATACCAAAATTTGGTAAATGTTTTACCTGATGATACCCCCAAATCGTCCTCGTCTTTGACGAGGATGCATACATCCGCATTACAAATGCGGACGAGAGGGGGAATACATACCATCGGCAAACTTAATTCTGAACTGATTATTTTTTATCCCAATAGTCGATACACTTTTCTTGTTCTGCTATTTTCAAGACTGAAAAACCTAATTCAATTGCCTTACTGAAGTCTTCACATCCTTCTACTTTTTCCCCTAATTCGTATCGAGCCAATCCACGGAGAAAATAAGCATTTTTATTGTCTGGCTCTAACGAGATTGCCATATTACAATCAGAAACAACTCCGTTTAAATCATTGGGAAATTTTGTACCAGCCCTATTTAAATAAACTCTGGAATTTAATGTATCAGTCAACAAATAGTTGTCAAAATCTTTTTTTGCTTTTTGAACCATGGCTGTTGCCATAAATATCCTTGCCCTATTAAGATACAATTCAGGATTAGGTGATTTGGCAATTTCAGTATCAAGTGTTTTTATTAAATCCGTAAAATTGGGTTTTGTCCAAAATCCCATTGTAGTTTTTATTCTTCCACCACAATCATCGTCAATTAGGTCAAATGACAAATAATATTCAGTTTGGTACACTTTATATTGCCCATTACTTTGACACATTTTTCCTTCTTCATCAATAAATTTGATGGTATCGCCGTTTAATTCATATTTCGTAACAACATCAATTGTCTGATCGTTACCGAAGTCTCCTTCAACTAATCCGTTTTCCTTAAAATCAAAGCTAATGGGTCCGGTATGTCCAATTCTTACCCATTTCCCAATAAGCGTATTGTCATACTTTGTAATTACTTGTTTGTCTTGCTTTTTGTTGGAATTACAAGAGCAAAAAAAAGCAATTATGAGAATTAAATAAATCAGTTTTGTTTTCATTTTGTATTATTATTAGCAGTTCAACTATGTTGTTTTGTTACATTGGCTATAACGGTTTTTGGTATGTTTTGTAGCGTGTTTTAAGCACCTAATTTAGTAAATATTTACCGACCAAGAAAATCCGAGAGGATTTTCGTAAGTGTGCTAAAACCAAGCTATAAAATATACCAGTTGTTGTAAAACGTTTTTTTTTCTACTCAATCATTTCAGCCATTAATAATATTTCTTTATTAATTTTTTCAGCATTTTCCTTTTTTGTAATTATTGAACCGTGATTAGCTTCTATTATAAATTGTTTTCCATTAGTAGATAGTTCTTTCAGTTCTTTTTGCATTTCGAACCATAATTGTATTTCTTTATCTGGGTCAATCCCCTGATTTCTATATCTTTCTTTTTGAGATTCTCTATACTGTTCAGTAGCGGTAAAAACCAAAATAGGTAATGAGTCTAAACTACTTGCTTGACCTGCCCGCATAAGAATATCATTGTTTATGCTGTTTTCTTTTAGATTTCTTCGATAAACTTTACCTGAAGAACTAGCTAGATTAAAATTTCGGATATGACATTCTTGAGGTAAACCATCATTTTTAGGTTTTAGACTTACAATTTTATTATACACTCCTCTTAAGCCTAAATCTGAAACAACTGCAATAACTTTCAAAAAGTTAATTTGACTATTTGGAATCAACTCTTTTTGTTTTAATCTATTCCATTGTTCAGGGTGACTAGAATCAAGAAATACCATTCCTACCACCTCATTTGGATATAAATCTCTGAATATTCGATTGTAGACACCACCCATAGAATGACCTACCAAAATATAAGGAGGTTTTTCTCCGTTTTTTTCAAGCAATTCGTGTAATTGATTGGCATAAAATTCTGGTGTAATACTTTCTTTACTTGATTCGCTAAACCATTTTCCTTCTCTATCATAACGTACAACTCTCATATTCTCTTTCAATCCTTCTGCAACCCAATGAAACATATCTGTATGACTGTTTGCACCTGATTCAAGAATAATAGTTGGTAAATCATTTTTTTTACCTTCTGTTCTTATATGAAGTTTAGTTCCATTGACATCAACTAATTTTCCTGGTGGGACTGGTTTTGAACTAAATAATCGAAAGCATAATCCTGATATTAATAGTAGAATTATAAATCCAGCTAAAATTTTACCTATCCATTTGAATATTTTAAGTATTAATTTCATCGTAGTTTTCATAAATGTTGTTATAACTTCTTTTATACGTCATAAAAGTACCGAATAACACCTAAACCGGGAGTGAAATCGGCAGTTTTTTGTTATGTTTTGCCATTTCTGTTATTTATGCATACATACATCCGTATTACAAATACTAACGAGAAGGTGATGTTTATTGATTACTTGTATTTTATTTTACAACTCATTTTTCTGAATAACTACTAAACGAACCCTATCGGGCTTCTCCAACTCTAATTTTAACTGGACAAGTTTCAGGGAAGCCTGCATAGGTCAGTAATTAATTTAAAATTCCATGTTAAAGAATCATTTGTTATATCATGACGAAACAATAATGCTTTGTTATTTTTTTTGTTACTATTAATTCCTGAAGCCAGAAAGTATATACCTTCTGTAGTGAGATATTCAAATTCCTTAGCTTTAACCCCAATATCACCAGCAATACAAAGAACTTTTACTCCTTTTTTCCTAATGCCCACTAATTTTGGATAAATTTCTGAATTGAAATTGTTTGGATTTATACAGTAGAAACAATCACCTATACCTGCATTTGGAATAGAAGAGGCTTGATGTTCTATGAGAGGGTTATTATACATCCAAATTAATTTATGGTGTAAAATAACCAAATGGCTTGATTCCTTGATGGTATCTAAAACGCCGAATAAAAAATCTTTTTGAGCACCTACTATATTGCTTAAACTATCCTGGGTGTCCAGAACAATTAAGGTGATTTTATTCTCATTGATAGAATAGTATGGCGGTCTGTTTGTGAATTGTGTAACCCTATTTAAATTTGTATAATCATGATTTCCCAGAGCCCATAAGGTTTTTGTTCCTCCAACATTAAAAATTGAATCAATATGAACCATTGTGTTATCATCTGCCGATGATAAATATGCTAAGTCGCCACCAAGCCATAGCATATCAAATTTAGTAAAATCAATACTTTCCACTAAGCTATCCATAGAAGGATTTAAATTCGTTCTGGTATGAGAAAGATGTATATAATTCTTTACTCTTTCAGGCTGTTCTGTGGTTATATGACTTTGACAGGAAAAGAACAATATTAATCCTAAAAGTGATAATGTAAATAATGCGCTTTTATTCATGATTTTTTATAATTGGGATTAACTTCTTATACGCGTACCAAAGTTACCGAATAACACCCATATGAGCCTAATAAAAAGCATAAAACGCCGTCTTTAACCCTTTTATTATCAGCGCATTTTGCAAAACACCACCCTGTTTTTATTAAGTAAGCATTTCGTTTTCCTGTTTCAATTTTTTAATTAAGACAATAAAAAATTTATTTATATGAAAGGAAGGTTTCGTTAACACCCGTTTCAGATTGGGCCGTTCCGACCATCAGAACGCTTAATTGTTGGGGGTTGGCATTTTAAATTATTTTCATAGCGTCAAACAAAATCCAAGCCCGTTTTGCATAACGCCAAATTTAATATTTAGTGATGAAGTCTTGTCAATGTCGGCATTATATATATTTACGGAACTTTTTATCATGCTTTCTCCACCAATATGGAAAAGAATCCCTGTAAATAAGCCGGCTGCACTAATTATATACACTGTTTTATTAATTTCTTGCCCACTAATTAATAAACCGACCCCGTAGCCAAAGACTATTCCGGAAGGGATTGCCATTATAGTTCCAACTGCATTTAGAGCCTTTCCTTTTTTATATTTTGACAACGCAGGCTGCACATCAACGTATAGTTTTTTAATGTCACCCGTACTTAGTTTCTTGGTTCCTTGTTTAATGGTCACTCCCCAAAAACCATTTTTATAAGACAATGATTTATTTTTTGTGGTTTCCTGGGCATACATATTTGCCGAGATAAGAAGTAATAATATGAATAAAAAAAGACTTCTCATTTTTTCAGTTTTATTGATCCGGTTTTTTATTTGTTATTTGCCCTTAACGTTAAGTATATGCAAAGTAGTCGATTGCGGGCTTAAATTTATCAAACCTATACAATTTTGAAGCGGGCTACAATCCTCGTATTTACTACTGTCCCGGCTATTATTTTTATACATGTTAGGTGTTCGTGCCATTTATTAATTCTCCGGTTTCAATATACTTTGTTAAGTCATTTAGGAATCTTACCATGGGTGCCCCATCAATAACATCATGGTCAATAAGAATAGTCATATTTAAAATCTCCCTGATTTTAATATCGTTGTCCATTACAACGGGTTTTTTCAATATGGAACCAATACCAAAAGAAACAGGATGCACTGATTTATGAATAAACCATCCATTTATTTTACCCATCATACCCACAGACGTTATTGCAACGTTGCCCATTTTATTAAAAACTATTTTAGGATTCCTAAATAGAATCTTCCAAATCAATCTTCTGATGAATCCCGGCATATAATAATAAAGTCTTTCGAATAGATGTGGCTGCTTATTTATAACAATATCATTATTTGTTAATTCTTGGTTTTTAGCATTTTCTATTTCTATGGTTATTTCCAAAGCACTTTTTTCATTTGTTTTTTTTATAACCAAAGGAATTGGAACTTTTATACCATGAATCTTTTTTTCAATAATTATTGAAATGTTAATGTCGTTGAAGATTATGAGTTTCTTTTTGTTGTAAAGGTATGCTGAAGTTTCTGGATGCTTTTTAAGGGTATAGCTGATTACTTTAATAATCCATGCGTTAAAAGAAATATTTGTGCCATTTTTCCTTAATTCCTGTAGCTTTTTCCTGCTTTCAGTAACATCAAATTCCAATAGTCCACACACATGATGCTTTAATATTCCTAATGAAAAAGTATCAAATGTGGCAATTCTGGATGGCGGGATTCTTTTATATGAGAATTTTTTTTTCATTTTACATTGTATTCTATTTTGGTGAGATAAGAAGTTCCATAGCAAAATTCTTTAGTCAGATAACTATAAATCGCGTCAGTATATCGAGCAAGCTTATACCCCAAATCGTCCTCTTCTTGGACGAGGATGCATGTATACATCCGCATTACATATGCGGACGAGAGGGGGTCAAATGTCATCACGTTTATTGAAGGTTACGTTCTTTCAATTCTTTTTTTAACGCTTCATATTGCTTTGGTTTCTTCAGGAACCCATAAATAATGAACAAGGGAATTAATGTTAGAAATCCCCAGGTATTTGCGGCAACACTATAAATTATTATTCCGACTAAAAACCCAATAAAAAATGCATCTATTATGGGTGATGGTTTGTTTTTTTCTGCTACTTCTAGCAGTTCTTTGTCGGTTAATTGAGACAGTTCATTTTGGTTCATTTGGCCTAATTTTTCTTGATTTTTACCTGTGTTGATTTACTTGCAATATTTTTATAATAGCAGCCAACTCCTTATTATGCGTCATAAAGTACCGAATAACACCTAATCCGGGGGTGTAATCGGCAGTTTTTTATTCTGTTTTACTTACCTAACAAAGGTATTCATTCCCTCTCAAATTGTCCTCGTTTTTGGCGAGGATGCATATATATATCTGCATTACAAATCTGGATGAGAGGGGGTAGTGTTTCAATTAAATTTTCATTTATCCAGTGGCAATTATCCGTTCATCATTCATTGATTTTTTTTTGCGAATTATTCTTAGAATAATAAGAGTCATTATCCATAGAACACCAGCCCAAATAACTAACCAGATTAAAAGATCTTTTCCTGTCAAAGTTATCGGAACAATAACTGTTGTTGTGAAAACTAAACTAGCGTGTGTTAGTACTGTTAAAAGCAGACTCTTGGTACTATTGTAAACCCATACCATAACAATTCTGAAAGGTGGTAACCAAGTAAAAAGACGTCCAAGCAAAATTAATAGAGGGAGTAGCTTAAAAAAACTATCGTTTTCCCAGAATAATATGAAATGCCATAATCCCCAAAGAACACCAACTATTAGTCCTGTGGTAATAATATTATATCTTAAATTTAGGCGAGGAATAACAAAGCCTGTCCAGCCGACTTCCTCAAAGATTCCTACCACAACGCCAGCGATAATGCCGTTAATAAACAGTGCTGCAATATTATCAGAGTTGCTGAATCCAAATTGAAAGTTTGGGTTTAGAAATGATAAGATTAATAGAATCATTAATGCTAATAAAGGGGTAGTAAAAAGAGCAAAAATATACCACCAAATTTTAACTCTCCATTTGAGAAAGCTAGATAATAGTCTGCGATAACCATTTTTGCCTTCTATCAAACCAATCATAAGTACACCTGCAAAGCTTGGTCCAACAAGCATAGTTAAGTACAATAGAGGTAATAATTCTTGAGATTTTTCAGGATTAATTGGAATATTACCTGGACCAGCGAGAATTCCAACTAAACCCCATGAGAAAGAAAATGCAAGCAAAAAGTAAATGATTATTGAATTTTGCTTGGCAAAACGTTTACTTTTCATTTTTATAATATTTATCAATTACTTATTCAGATCCTTTTTTTACATTACACCTAACTTGGTTATATGAGGAATAAAGGTTCACATATCCCTAATTATCTCCCGGATATAAGGAGTTTTTGTCTTACCTGTTCCCTTTATCCCTTTTCATGCGTAATATATTTTTGTGCCGGCCACAACCATGTAGCTGTAATGGCCGTTATCAAAGCTACAAAAAATGTCAGAAGCCGCGAACTTATCACCTCTTCCATACCTGTATTGATCCAGATGATGGTAAATGTAAGCCCGGTAATGATGGTTGCCAGAACAGCTTTTCCGCTGTACTTTTTCCAGAACAGCGTGAGCAGCACCACCACCGAAAAGGTGCCGCCAATACCTGCCCATACATAACTCACCAAACTAAATATAAAAGTATTGTCGCCCGAAATCCATGCAAGAACCAATGCAATAACCGTCAGCAAAGCCGTGATCATACGCGACAGTTTGAGTTGCTGTTTGTCGCTGATCTGCTGCATTTTCCGGGATGCTGGTTTTAAGAGATTTTCGGTTAGCTCGGTGGAAGAAAGGATCAGTAACGAGTCGGCGGTGGAGATCATGGCGGCAATGGCCCCGGTGATTAAAACAGCGGCTATGGGTGCAGGAAAAATGGTGAGCAATACTTTGGGCATCACAAATTCGCGGTCGACAAGTCCGGTGGCGCTGCCTTCCGGTCCAAATATGGCCAGGCCGATCCAGCCAATACTCAGGGCGCCCACATACGCGATCAGCGTCCAGCCAATACCAATATTCCGGGCAATTTTAGCCTGCTTGCGGTTGTGGATGGCCATAAAGCGCGTACTCAACTGCGGCTGCCCGCCCAGGTAGCCGAAAAACCACGAAAATCCGCCCACAATAACAATACCCACACCAAAACCAGATGCCGCCCCGGTGAAGGATGTGAATGATGGCCCCGCCTGCTCCAATGCCAGGGCAACGGTTGGTGCAAATACATCCGGGTTTTGAGACAAATAAATAAACCCCATGATGGGCCCCACGATGAGCGCTATGATCATCACGATGGCCTGGATCACATCTGTATACACCACCGATCGAAAGCCACCGTAAATGGTGTAAGGAATAATGATAACCGCCGTGATCACCATACCCGCCAATGGATCCATTCCAAAAAGCGTATGCAGGGTTTTGCCGCCACCCAGGAACTGGGCTCCGACATAAAAAAAGAAAAAGAACACGATAGCCGAAGAGGCGGCCATACGTATCCAGCGGGTTTGGTTCGGATGCGAACGGGCAATAAACGAGGTAAAGGTATGCGCATCCAGCTTGTCAGCTTCATCGCTTAATCGCCAGGCCAGCAAGGCCCAGGCAGTGATAATACCGGCCACACAACCGATAGCTGTCCATATTTCAGTCAGTCCGAAGGCGTAGGCTGCTCCCGGCAACCCCAGCAAGGCCCATGAACTTTCTCCTGTGGCTCTTTCGCTTAAAGCGGCTACCCATCCCGGTAATTTTCTGCCGGCAATGGCATAATCTCCTTCTGTTTTTACCTTTCGGCCCTGGTACACACCCCAGAGCATCAGCCCTGAAATGTAAACCGCCATAATAATAAGAATGGTAGGCTGGTTCTCCATACAACGATTATTTTGTATGGCAAATTAATGAAAATTGAGAAATTTGAGATTGAATTTCCACCTAAAATTCCGCCTGACAGAACAATGAATAGTCAAAGCAGCTTATTTATTTTTTGTTGATGAATAGCTTTTCGGAATATACTGTTTTCTGCCGGTCAACCACATGAAAAAGAAAAATTCCCTGTGATAGTTCACGCGTGGAAACGGTCGTTAGCAGGCTGTCGATGGTTTGATCGATCATCAGTTTGCCTTCCATTGAATAGACCTTCATCTGGCGTCCTATCATCTGCGGTGCCACTTCTACCTGGAATGAAAGGTTTGCCGGATTGGGAAATAATTTCACTTTTTCGGGCTTGTCCGATTCGTTATTATCGATGCCGACATAATCGGGATTCCAAAGTTTGACGATGCTGTGTGTAAACGGCTCGGTGTTTGACCAGCTGGGTCCGTTGGTGGCCAGGTAGATCTCTCCTGCCGGGCCGATGCAAATATCGCGCAGCCGTCCCCACCAATTTGTAAAATACTGCTCTTCTCCCACCACTTCGGTTCCGTCTTCATTCAATGTCATCACATACAGCCGTTTGTTTTTAAGGCTGGTGAGCAATATGTGTCCCTGCCATTCGGGAATGGCTTCATGGTCGTAATACACAATATCGGATGTGGCGATGGTGGGTGTCCATGCTTCAAGCGGTTCTTTTACATTGTTTTCATCGCAAAAAGTGATCTCGGCGGGCAGGTCGCAAAAACCATGTACATCAGGCCAGCCATAGTTTCTGCCCGGTTCAATGATATTGAGCTCGTCATCGGTCGATGGGCCATGTTCGGAGCTGTAGATGATGCCGTTGGGTGCCTGGTACAAACCCTGCGCATTGCGATGTCCCAAACTATAGACCGGATTAGCCGGGAAGGGATTATCGTCAGGGATGGAGCCATCCAGGTGCAGGCGCAGGAATTTTCCCGAAAGGTGTTCCAGGTTTTGCGCGGCGGGTTGGTTTTGGGCATCGCCTGTGCTGAACAGCAGCGTTTGGTCGGGTAAAATGATCATCCGGCAGCCATCATGGGTGGTATTGCCCTGGATGTTATCGAGCAGGATAAATTCATCAGTCAATTGTCCATCACTATATTCATAACGGACAATCCGTTCCTTAATATTTCCTGAAGCCATGTATGTATAGGCGGTATACACATACGGATGCATATCAAAATCGGGATGCAATACCATACCCAGCAATCCTGATTCACCTTCCTGGAATACCTGGTCTGAAATATCGAGTATTACATCCTGGGTGCCGGTTTCGGGATTGATGCGGCTTATGCGTCCATAACGCTCAGTCGTCCAGATATGATCATCAGGGCCCCATTGAATTTCCCAGGGAATGTCCAGACCCGTAATGATAGTAGCCGTATCAATGGTGGTTTCGCGTAACTGTATTTGTGCCAATATTATAATTGAAGTAAATAGTGCGCCGAGGAGAAGTGTCAAGTGTTTCATGCCAGATAGTTTTAGAATGACAAATTTAAGCAATTCGTATTTCTGGTAGGATGGTAAGGATCATGGTCTGGTTTTCCCTACACTGAATAGGTATGATGGCAAAAAAAAAATTCTCGAAAAAACTTAG
>SWBW01001809.1_pt1 | contig 16275 bp, 14 predicted proteins | sample 4693041 | NCBI WGS metagenome assembly SWBW01 (sample SAMN10267271, study PRJNA491770) | bioreactor metagenome | isolation source: DHS bioreactor inoculated with marine methane seep sediment | place: Japan: Omine Ridge, Nankai Trough | collected 2006-05-06 | reverse complement strand
CTTTTTCAGATGGAGAAATAGTAGATGCTGTTGTATTTGCAAAAGATAAAATTATTCCTATTGATTCAAAGTTTTCACTTGAAAATTATGAAAGGATAATAAATGCTGGAGAAAATGATAATATTACAGAATTAAATAAGCAATTCAGAAATGATTTGAAAAATAGGATTGATGAAACATCAAAATATATAAGACCAGATGAAAATACAACGGAATTTGCATTTATGTTTATACCGTCAGAAGCTATATATTATGACTTGCTTGTTAATCGAGTTGGTGATATAAATATGATCGAGTATGCTTTTCGTGATAAGCACGTTGTTATAGTTTCTCCAACATCATTTTTAGCATATTTACAAACAGTATTGCAGGGATTGCGTGCATTGGAGATTGAAGAAAATGCAAAGGATATAAAAATGAGAGTTGAGAAATTGAATAAGCATTGGCTTACATTTGAAGTGTATGTAAATAAAATGGGTAAACAATTGCAGACAACTGTAAATCATTTCAATAAGGCTTATGGAGAATTAGGTAAGATAGATAAAGATGTGATGAGAATAACTGAGAGAGAAAATCGAGAAATTGAAGTGGAGGAAGTTGATAAACCAAATTTAGAGATTAACTAAATCTTATAATAAGAGATATGTCAGTAACTGAGGAACAAAAACAAGATAATGTAACATATTGGAATAACGCTATTGTGCATTGGGTTACTATAGTTACTGTTTTTGTTAATGTTGGAGTTGTTATTTTATTTATGGTATTTATAGAGCCAAGTGAAATTCCTTTAAAACTTCAATATAATGTATTTTTTGGAACAAGTTTATCAGCTCCATGGTGGCAGGCGTATTTATTACCACTGATGGGTGTCATTTTTTTTGTAATAGATTTGTTAATAGGATATGTATTATATAATGCAAAAGAAAGAGTTGCTTCCTATATAGTATTACTAGGGTCATTGTTTGCTTCAGTTGCGCTGGTCATTGCATCGATTAGTATAGTTATAAATAATAGTTCTGTATGAGTGATGAATTTATTTTTCCAAACCCACAAACTAAAGTGGTAAAAGAACGAAAATGGCAAAGAAGGTTGGAAGTAATTCCAGCTATTTTGACGTGGTCAACACTTATTGGAATGGTGGTTTTTTCAATACTTGTTCCTGTATGGGTTGCTGTTTTCATTATTGCTTTTGATATCTACTGGATACATAGGACGGTATTTATTTCATATTATTCTGTGAAAGCATATAAAAAACTTCAAAGAGGTCAAAAAATAAATTGGCTTGATAGATGCTCTAAGGTGGGTGAGCCAGAAGAGTTCATGCAGGAAGTTGCAAAAAGGATTGTTGATATGAATGATATGTTGAAAGGCTTGAGGGGATTTAAAGAGCGGAGAATTTTAAAAGCTGAAATACAAAAAACAAAAGAATTACTTAAAAATTTAAGAGACATTGAGGTTGAGGAATCAATGGATTGGCATGATATTATTCATGTGGTTATGTTACCAACTGCTACTGAGGGAGCTGAAAATATTGATCCTGCATTGGCGTCAATTGCCCAGAGTCAATATTCAAATGATAAAATTATAATTTTACTTGCTACAGAGGAAAGAGAAAATAAAGAAAAACGAGAGGAAAAAGTTAATTTTTTGACAGATAAATATAAAAACACATTTCGTGATTTTATAGTTACTACTCATGAAGTTGCTGATGGTGAAATGAAATGTAAAGCATCAAATGCAACATATGCTGCAAAAAAGTTAAGAACATACTTAGATGAGCATGATATTGATTATGAAAGAGTCATATTTTCTAATTTTGATTGTGAAAGTGTTGTGCATCCACAATACTTTGCAGCACTTACCTATGAATACATAATAGATCCCAAAAGACTACAAAGAGCATATCAGCCAATACCTCTTTATCATAATAATATATGGGATACAAATGCATTTGTACGAGTTATTGTTACTAGTTCATCTTTTTGGCATATGTTTCAAAGTACACGTAAGGAAATGGTTACATTTTCGTCACACTCAGAGCCATTTAAAACTCTTGTGGATGTGAATTATTGGCCGGTTAATATGATCAGTGAAGATTCTATTATTTATTGGAAAGGGTATAGTTATTTTCATGGTGATTATGCTGTGAGGCCAATATATTTACCTATATCAATGGACGCTGTATTGTCAGATACATATATGGGGACAATAAAGAATCAGTACAAACAAAAGAGACGATGGGCATATGGAATAGAAAATTTTCCAATCATTATGCGTGCTATTTGGCCAGATAAAAAAATACCGTATACTGATAAAATGAAAATTGCATTTGAAATGTTGGAAGGGCATCATTCATGGGCAACTGCTCCGTTTATATTAGCGTTATTGGGCTGGTTACCACTTATTTTTGGTGGAAATGAATTTAATCAAAGTACGTTAGCTCATGCGCTTCCATTTGTGACAAGATTCCTGATGTTATTAGCTATGAGCGGACTTGCGATTTCAATTTCATTGTCTATGTTTTTACTGCCGAAGCGTCCAAAAAGGTATTCCAGAAAAAGATACATTCATATGGTTTTGCAATGGCTGCTTGTACCTATTATTGCACCAACACTTGGGGCAATGCCTGCGATTGATTCTCAAACAAGAATTTTATTTAAAAAATATTTTACAGAATTTTGGGTTACTGATAAAACAATTAAGAAAAAGAAATGATAGAAAATATTATTTTTTATGGATATCCTTTTTTGATAAGTTTTGTTATATCTATTGTGGTATGTTTTATTTTTATAAAATTGCATAAAAAGTATAATATAAATTATAATAGAAGCAGTGACAGACATATACATAAAAAAAATATATCAAGATTTGGTGGTGTGGCTATAATAATTTCAGTTGTAGCGACACTTTTTTTAAATAAATATTTAGTTTTTGATAACTTAGTTTGGATTATAGTTTTGGGAGGGTTAGTCATGTTATTAGTTGGAATTTTTGATGATATAAAACAGTTGAGTTGGAAATCTCAAATATTTATACAAATTGCATTGACCTTGTCTATATTTATTTTGGGCATACGAGTTAAATTTATAACAAATCCTTTTGGGGGAGTAATTGAATTTACAGATAGTATGTTCGGAGTGGGTTTAATTTTTATGATTATCTGGATGTTGGTTATAATTAACTCTATAAACTGGAGTGATGGGATGGATGGCTTGGCAGGAGGAATTGTTGTTATAGCTGCTGTTAGTATATTTATAATTTCGTTGCAAGAACAGGTTAATCAACCACCAATTGCTATAATGGCAATTATTTTGGCAGGTAGTGTCATAGGGTTTTTAATGTTTAATTTGCCACAAGCTCAAATATTTGCAGGTTCTAGTGGTGCATTTTTTATGGGTTTTGTAATTGCCGTATTATCCATTGCTGCTGGTGTGAAGATAGGTACAACATTACTGGTGTTGGCAGTGCCTTTGGTAGATGCAATGTGGGTTATCGTAAATAGATTTAAGGATGGAAAATCAATATTTGGTAGTGATAGAACTCATTTGCACCATAGGTTGTTGGATATTGGGTGGAGTGAATATAATATCATAGCGCTGTACTATGTAATAACGATAAGTTCGGCTACAATTGCAATAATTACACAATCAATTGAAAAGATTGTTGCACTTGGTATATTGTATGTGATTTTAGTATTGTTTTTTGTACTATTGGCTTATGGAAAAAAGAAAAAATATAGCATATAAAATAATTGCATCAATTGGTATGGTAGTTACTTTTTTTGTTATATGTTGGGATGGTAATGTGAGTATGGGAAATGTTGACATAAATGGGAAAGTATTTAATGTTAAAATTGTGCAAACAAGGGAGGCTATGCAGAAGGGCTTGGGGGATGAGAGAATGTTATGTGATAATTGTGGGATGCTGTTTGTTTTTGATGGCTCAGATAATTATGACTTTTGGATGAAGGATGTAAATTTTGATATAGATATGGTGTGGATTGATAATTATGAGGTAGTTGATATCACTAAGAATGTGGCACATAATAATCAGTTTAAAATTATTAATTCAAAAAAGAAGGCTGATTTGGTTTTGGAGATTAATTCTGGTAAAATAGAAGCAAGTGATATTGAAATTGGACAGAATGTATCTGTGCAATATTTTAATTAGTTGAATAATAATGCATTGTATTGTAATATTTATATATACAGAATAAACATATAATTTATATTTTATGGATGAAATGAATAAAAAAACACAGGTAGGACAAACACCAAGTAGTAGAGGAACTATAAATGTACAAAATTCTAGTAGACGTAGAGCTAATACTAGATATCCAGCTATGCAGGGAGGGAATAATGTGCAGTCGTCATCACGTATGGTAAATAGACAAGGTGCAAGAACTGCTAATAAAAAAGAAAGTTCTACTCAAGATTCAAAAAAAATGATAAACATACTTGATAAAGTGGTATCAGTGTGTATCTTCATGTTGTTTTTTGGATTACCCTTATTTTTCATTAACATGACATATCAGGGTATTTCATTTGAAAAACAATATTATTTTTATTTTTGGGTTTTCATAGGTGTTATAGCATGGGCAGCAAGAGGTGTTATGGGAGGTAAAATAGAAATAAGACGAACTTCACTGGATATCCCAATAGGAATTTTTTGGATGGTATATGTGTTAGCAACTATTTTTTCTGTTGATAAATATCATAGTTTCTTTGGTTTCTTTGGAAATCCTATAAATGGATTAATGAGTGTTACTGCTATAATATTAGCGTATTATTTAGTGGTTTCATTTGCTACAAAAAAGCGTGTTATGCTCATGTGGTGGACTATAGTTATTAGTGGTAGCATAGTGACAATTTGGTCATTCTTAGCTACTATGCGCTTTATTCCGCAGAACTTACTTGATTATATAATACCAAGTCTTACAGGTTCATTCACTTCATTAGCTGCATTCTTGGCAATGATGTTGCCTATATTTATAATATCTACTTCACTTATAGGTAAGAGTGCATCTGTAAGTGGGGCAAAAGAAAAAATACTAACAGCATTGTTTTTTATAATAACAGCAATTAATTTAATGACATTATCTTTGTTATTTGGTTATGTTAAATGGTATATTGTGATAATTGCTGTTGCTTTATTGCTAGTATTTACAGTGAGTAAATTTGTTAAAGTATCACAAAAAACATCAATGTTAGCAATTATATCTTTCTTAATAATTGTTGCATTTTATATTTTTGATCAACCAATATTAACTAGAACTGCAATTCAACCAGAAGCTTCAGTAAAATATAGTTTGTCTTTTGATGTCGTAAAAGATGCTTTGAAAAATAAACCAATCATTGGAAGTGGACCAGGGACATATGGATATAATTTTTCTTTGTATAGACCAGAAAAATTAAATGAAAGTGGTCAATATGATATCAGATTTTTCTCAGATAGAGGTGTTTTATTAGAGAGTTTATCAACAATTGGTATTATAGGAGCATTAGCATTGATAGTTGTTTGTCTTTCATATATAAGCAACGTAGTACATGCATTCATGAAGGTAGAAGATGAAGATATAAAGGTTATTTCTTTGGGATTGTTTGTTACGTCAGTAATGGCTATGTTATATGTGATGTTATGGTCCGTTGATGGATTCATTGTTGTTTATGGTGTTTTGGTTGCAGCTACAACTCTGGGATTACTTAGAAGTGGAATGTCAAATGATACTAAATTGGTATTATCAATGTCGTCAACACCTCAAAATGCATTGACATTTGCATTTTTGTCAATAATGGTTGCAGTAGGAGTCATATTTGGATTTGTTACTCTTGGAAAAATGTTCGTAGCTGATGTGCATGCGGGTAAAGCTCTAAAGGCTAGAGCTGAACAAAACTTTGAAGAATCATCGAAAGAATTCACAAAGGCTGTTAGTTTTAATGATAAAGAAGGTCGTTATTACACAATTATTAGTCAGTATGGTTTAGACTTAGCTAATATAGAGTTAGCTAAAGGTGATAGTGCTAATAAAGACTCTGTATCACGATACGTCAAAAGTGCTGCAGGAACAGCTGCACAAGGGAGAGATTTGATGCCAAATGATGTATTAGCAAATGAAACTGCAGGATTTATTTTTGAAAATAGTGGAGGTTATATAAATGGAGCTTTGAATTCAGCAATAAGTGCATATGAGGCAGCTAGGGCTTTAGAACCTCAAAATCCTTATCTTGATATAGCTGTTGGGAAATTAAAACTAATGGAAGCTCAATCAAGTGGAGATGAAGCTATTGATGAGAAAAATAAATTAATACAGGAGGCAAAAGAATTGTTTGAAAGCGCTAAAGAAAAAACTACTTTTGAAGACGGAGAACAAGAAATTAGTATTTTTGCTCCAGCACATTATTATATAGCAATAACAGAAGAAGCTCTAAATAATATCGATGAAGCAATCAAGTCAATGATGATGGCGTTACAAATAACGCAAATGGATAGAAGTTTGTCACAACAGCAATTATTGTCTCGGCAGGTTAATTATGGCTTTAATTTAGCTAGATTATTGCAGGTTAGGGGTAGTGATGAGGATAATAAAAATGCAGAAAATTTATTGTTGCAAATAATAGGCGTTAATGATCAGGAAATAAATTCTCATTTAAATTTGGCTTTATTGTATGAAAAAACAGGTAGAAGTGATGAGGCATTGGAAGAATATAAGAAAATATTGCATATGATACCAGAAACAGATGAAAAATCTCGGGAAAATATACAAGGCTTGATTGATACTGTGGAGCAAGGTGGAAGTAATGTTGATGCATCAAGGACTCAAGATGTTAATGATGGAATGGATAAGGCAGAAGATAGTTTGGAAGAAAATAATGAGGAAACTGTTGAAGATGAGACTCAGAATATTTCATTATTAATTATTAGTGGAAATAATAGTGAGTCTGATGCAGAGGATGGTCAAAAAGTATTGTCTAGTGATGGTTATGAAGCTGAAATAAGAAAAGAAGACAGAGATATTAGTGGTGTAGTTATAATGTATGGTGGAGAAACTGATAAGGGGGAATTGAAGTCTATTAAGGAAATCTTGGAAAGAAAATTTGATAAAGTTGAATCTGAAAGAAATGATGAAGAAGTGTCAACATATAATCATGATATCGTGGTTGTTGTAGGTAAGACAACTGAAGAAGCTTCAGATGAAGAAAATACTGATGAAAATGAGTAAGACATAAGCCACTTTAATAAAAAGCAATGAATACTTCAAGTATTTATCATTGCTTTTTATTTTTTAAGTGTATTGACTAATTATTTATTTTTCTCTATAATGAATTGTATTGCGCCGTTAGCTCAGTTGGTAGAGCAGTTGACTCTTAATCAAACGGTCGGGGGTTCAAATCCCTCACGGCGCACAAAGTCGAGTTCTAGCAGTAACTGAACATCATATGTTCAAGTTGATAATGAGAATCTCGCAAGCATGAACATTTCATGCCTCGGTAGCTCAGTGGATTAGAGCAGCGGGTTTCTATCCCGTTGGTCGGGGGTTCGAATCCCTCCCGGGGCACATAATGATATGAAAAAGATTAGAAATTCTTTATTGTAAAGAGTTTCTTTTTATTTTAAGAAGGGATGAGAATGTTATGTCGGATGGGTAAATCCCTCCCTAGGTACATAAGAATGAAGTTAGCTACAAAAATACTTCATTGAAATAGATGAAAGTAATAAGCTTGCAATGAGTTATTTATTTATAATGGCAGATCAGCCGTATAGAGTGGGGGATTTTGTTGATATAGGCATAAGGAGCACTAGGATAATGACAATGGATGATGTTGAGATAGTTATACTAAATGCAATTTATTGGTAATACTCCAGTTATAAATGAGTCTGGTGGTCCTACTAGGAATACTAGGATAGATGTTAGTGTGCATATAGCTTATGGCTCTGATGTTGGTGTGGTGAAGAATCTCATGACAGGTATTGCAATGGACAGTGAGTATGTTCTGAAAAATCCATTTCCAATAACTAGGTTTGTGGAATTTGGAGAGTCTGGGATGGAGTTTAAATTATTATGTTGGATAAAAGAGGCTTCAGATAGAGGTCCAGCAATAGATGAATTGAATACAGCTATTTACGAATCTTTACAAAAATCAAATATTGAAATCCCATATCAAAAACAAGATATCTATATTAAGGAATTTAAGCAAAATAAAAAAATGGGTTGAATGAACGTTTATAAGCCATTAGCAATTTTGTAGTCTTTCCACTGACTTTTTGACCAGTCTTCTGGTTTCTCAGTGAACTTAGCAACATCTCCTGGATGTGGGTAATCATCTGGAGATTTATAATTACTTTTAAATACATCATCGATGATATCATTTCCAGACTTATCAGTAACTTTTTGTGTAAAGTAAGTCTTCATGGCCCCATTTGGTTGCCGGTCAGTTATGAAAGGCCCTTTCATCTCAACCTCTCTACCATCATCTGTTCCGTAGTATTTAAAAACTAATTTAGTTCCTTCCATTTCCATGTTTAGCAAAATGTGTCCAGGTGTATTATTTATAAATCTAAAATCTGGAGCAGGTACATATACAGTAGCATCAAAGCCTATAGGCATGTAATAATGAACTGGATAAGAATGATTACGTCTTTGTGTTATTTTCATGCCACTTAAGATAGCACCTCGAAAAACAGTTGTTGAAACCTGACAAATTCCACCTCCGTATTCTGGTTTTGTTTCATTATCTAGGATAACTAACTCTTCTTTGTAGCCATGTTCTCCATCAACTGGGCCAAGTATGGAAACAAAAGAAAATTCTTCATTAGGAGCTATTACTAAACCATCAAATCGTTTTGCAGCGGTTGTAATATTATGAATTCTACTTTTTGTGGAACCTTTAAAATCAGATTCTCCTTTGCCAATTAATTTTTGAATACCAAGCTCTTTGGCGCTTATGCTAGTTATTTGTGCTGGATTAATTGTTATAGGTAATTCGAGTGCATTGTTATTATTGAGGCTGGATACAGTATTTATGATTTGAATTTTTGCTTGTTCAATATCCAATTTTACTCCGTCTGTGTGTGGTGAAACTTCTTCAAGTTTTCCAGTTTCATCATCAAACCTCAGTTTTGCGTTAACAGGGTCTGTAGAAACTTTTCTGGCAATATCATCTACAAATATATCTATATTAGAATTGTTTATGTTGGTGATTGTATCATTGTTTGTTGTGTGTGATTGTCTGAGTGATGAAGTTAAAAGACACGGTTCATAAGTATTTAGACAGCGTATAGGTTTTTGGATTTCAGTTTTATAATTATCATCATAAAATAAAAAAGGTGTTTTGGTTGAAAAATTAGCTATATCAGAAAGTGTTAGATATTCTTTTACAGAATTATTTATTGTTAATTCAACAGTATTTTCACTGGTTGTTTTGGGTTCATTGGCAAAGACAATACTTGGTAATAGTAATGTTATTGAAAAAATAAATAAAATTGTATTGGATTTTGCTAACATTTCACTATTATTATAATTGGGTCAAAAAGGAGGGTTTTACAAACCCTCCATAACTTTTTGTGTTGTAATGTAAATATAATGCTAATTAAAAGCCGCGCACTTGGATTTTCTTTGTCTTTGTTACATCAGCCTTAGGCAATCTAATTGTCAGAATTCCATTTTTTAAAGTAGCATCGATTTTATCAGCTAATACATCCATTGGCAATACTACTGAACGAGAAAAAGATCCCCAATAACATTCTTTGTAATAAAAATTATTATCGTCAACAACTTCTTCATTTTTTCGATCACCTTTAATGGTGAGCATATCATTGCTAATTGATACATCTAAGTCTTCCGGCTTTACTCCTGCGATAGTTGATTTGATAACTATTTCAGTGTCTGTTTGATAAACATCAATTGTTAATTGTCCTTCTGAGTCATCAGTTTCTGTCATTTCTTCCTGCGCCCAGTCATCTTGCCCTGATTGCATCATTGGTTGTTCTTCTTGAGGATATTGTTCAACTTGCATTTGAGTTTCTTCCTCTTCTGCATAAACAGGCATAGACATTGGCTGCTGCTCTTGCATCATTGGTTGTTCTGTCTCATTATTTCCTCCAGAAAATCTATTTAGAAATGACTTCTTTTCTTTTTTCATATTATCGTGAGTTATGATTTATAAATAGGTGAGAGTGATGATTAAATCACTTCTCGTTTAAGTTGTTAGTATATTATATATTATAAAATACTTTGTTTTTTAATGCAAGGAAACTATGGATGAATTATATAAGAGAATTATATAAAATGAGGTTTGCAGATGCATGAAAAAGTATGGCAAGCAGTATAAATATAATATCAAATTGTATTTTAGAGTTCTTTGTTATTGTAAGCATTAAAAATACACTTGCTATGGTGTGTATGAAAATAACTGGTATAAATAAGATTATATTATTTAGAGAGAGAGAATTCCCAAGAAATAACATTAATGCTTCAAGAGTGGCAAATCCAAATCCAAATAATATTCCATAAATAATGCATAGTAATGTAGTTTCTCTTGTGTATTTAGATATTTGATATTTTATAACAATATATCTTAAGCACTCTTCAATCATTGCTGCTAAAACTATTAAGATTATTATATTTTTTATAGTATCGTTCATATCATACTGAAAAGTTAAGTTTTTGATATGAAAAAATAACTCAGCTATTAAACTGACAAACACTTGAGTGATTAATGAAGATATTGCTACAAATATTCCAAGAATGAATGTTAAAATGAAATTCATTGAAATTAGTTTAAATTCTTTAAGTTTTCAGATAGTTCCGATACTTTATTAGTGGCCGTTGTCATGTTTTCTTTTTCTGTGGTGACAACCTCTTTGGGAGCATTTTCTACAAATTGTTTATTTGATAGTTTTTTCTCCAATACAGTTAAATAACTATTAGTTTTATCAATTTCTTTTTGCAATCTGTTTTTTTCTTTGTCTATATCAATAATGCCAGATAAGTGAACATACAATTTATCAGTTCCACATATAGCAGAAGCTGATTCAGACTGATCTATATCAGATTCTTGTATTGATATTGAATTCACTTTTGCAAGTCGTTTTATGAGATTTTCAGTAGGTGTTATATTTTCAGTATTTTTTGTTATGATTGTTATGTCAATTTCTGAGTTTGCAGGGACTGTAAATGTCGCGCGTATATTTCGGATACTTGTAATGATTTCTTTTATTGAATCAAAATCAGAAGATGTGACATGAATATTATTTGTGTCGGGCCAATTTTCAACCATGAGTAATGAATCTGTTTCAAACATTTCTTGCCAAATCGTTTCTGTAACAAATGGTATAAATGGATGCCATAATTTTAGTAATGTTTGATAAATATAAACTAAGAGAGCATCATTTTTTTCAACTTTATGAATTTCTACATACCAATCAGCGAATTCATCCCATGTGAAGCTACGTAATCGTTCACTTGCTTGAGAAAAATTATATTTTTCCATGTCCTTATTTACACCAGTAATTGTGTCGTGTAATTTTGATAAAATCCATTTATCAGAAATTGATAGTTTTTCAAAATCTACTTCAGAGGAAATGTTTGTTGAAGATGTTATGTAACGACCTATATTCCATAGTTTATTTGCAAAGTTTCTACCATTTTCAACTTTTTCATTATAAAATTTGGAGTCATTGCCAGGGGTTATTCCAGATATGCAGCTTAGTCGTAAGGCATCAGTTCCGTATTCCTTGGTTACATCCATTGGATCTAATGTATTTCCAGATGATTTGGAAAATTTATTACCGTCTTTATCTCTGAGAACACCATGGATATATACATTTTCAAAAGGAATTTCATCTAATGTATAAGTTGACATAAGTATCATTCGGGCCATCCAAAAAAATAATATTTCGTGTCCCATTTGCATCCAATTTGTTGGGTGAAAAGTTTCTAAATCTTTCGTTTGATTTGGCCAACCTAAAGTTGAAAATGTCCAAAGACCAGAAGAAAACCATGTGTCCAAAGTATCTTCATCTTGAGTCCAATTAGTTCCTTCAGGCTTATTTGTTCCTACAAAAACTTCATCGCCATTGTACCAAACAGGTATTTGATGACCCCACCATACCTGACGAGATATACACCAGTCTCTTAAATTATCAATCCAGTTGAAATATGTGGATTCAAATCGTTTTGGTATAATATTTACTTTTTTTTCAATGTCACCACCGTGTCCGATTGATACAGCTTCTGTCATTAACTCTTTGAGACTTTTTTCTTTGCCAGGAATTTTTTTATTCACGTCCACAAACCATTGTGTCATCGGAAGTGCTTCTACGACATCACCAAAGCGATCTGATGTTCCGACATTTTGCATTACATCTTCTTCTTTTTCTAATAAGTTATTATTTTTTAAATAATCAACAAATTTTGCACGAGCTTCTTCAACAAAAAGTCCTTCATAAGAAGTTCCAGCATCTTCTGTCATTTTGCCGTACTGATCAATTACTTGAATAAGAGCTATTTCATTGTCATTGGCTTTTTGTTTTTCATACATTGCAAAATCAATTGAGCTATGGGCAGGTGTTACTCCTAGTGCACCAGTACCAAAGTCTTTGTCGATTTCTGTATCTGTAATAATCTTTATTTTCAGTGGTTTTTTTGCGCCAACATCAACTGTGAATGTTTGCCCTATGAATTTTTGATATCTTTTGTCATCAGGATGGACAGCTACAGCTGTATCACCAAGTTTAGTTTCAGGTCTAGTTGTTGCTATTGAAATAGGGAAGTCAGCACTGTACTTAAATGTGTATAATTTACCAGGTCGCTCTAAGTGCTCTAACTCATCATCAGAACATGTTGACTGACCTTTGACTGACCAGTTTATAACTCTATGCCCACGATAGATAAGTCCATCATTGTACATTTTTGTAAATACTGTGTTTACAGCCGTTGAGCGGTCATCATCAAAAGTATAGGCAAGTCTGCTCCAATCGCAACTAGTTCCCATTTTACGAATTTGAGATAAAATTGTTGATTTTGAATCTTCAGCGTACTCACGAATTTCATCTAGTAGTTTTTCACGTCCAAGTTCTTCTCGTGGATTTTCAATTCCTTTTGCAATCAATAATTTCTCAACTTTTGCTTGAGTGGCTACGGCTGCATGATCGGTACCAGGAAGTAGTAATGCTTTTTTACCATTCATACGTTGATATCGTATCATGATGTCCATTATTGTATTTTCCATTGCATGGCCAAGATGTAAAACTCCAGTAACATTTGGAGGTGGCATCATGATTGAAAATGGTTCGCCATCTAAGTTGTCAGGATTGAAAAAACCAGATTCTTCCCATAATTTATAAATATTATCTTCTGTTTTTTGAGGGTCGTATTGTTTTGATAATTCTTTCATAATCATATGGGTTTAAAGGTATTTTAGTATGTTTACAATAGCAGTAAAACCCAACGATTTCAATAGTAATAAAATTTTCAAGTAAAAGAAAACAGTAATCATTAAAATGATTACTGTTTGTGTATATATTTTATTATTAATAACTTGCTACGCATTAGCACTCTCCATGTAACGCTTTGCCATTTGAGGATCTAAGCTTGTGATGAAACAATTCTCTGTACATATGCCATGAGATATAACTGTGAACATTGAATTAATGCTGCAACTTGCAGAACCATATTCTGTGTCACATGTGTCACATTTTTTTGTAATACCATCAGCTGAAGTACAGCCAAAATCTTTATTACAATATGAACAGTGTTTTATAAAAGTTTTTAATATACGTCCCATTTTTAAGTCTCCTCTTTTTATTTTTATTTTTGTATTGCATTGAATACCCTATATACATTTTAATAATACAATAAAGTGTAAAATAGTACAATAAGTTATCCACATGTTATACATTTTTAGTTAGCTAAGTTTAAATTTGCGTAAGCTGAAATATTTTTCCAGCCATTTGATAAGTTATTTTTTTCTATTTGTGATAAAGTGTTCCATCTATAATATGTGGCTATAGCTATCATAGCTGCATTATCCAAACAGTATTCAAAATCAGGAGCATAGAAATTTGTGCTTGAAGTTTCAACAGCTTTTTTAAGGGAATTTCGCAGTTGTACATTAGCACTAACACCTCCAGCAAGTAGTATTGATTTTACATTGTATTGTTCGGATGCTTTTTTTGTTTTTTCTGTTAGAATTTCTGCTGTAGCTGTCTGAAAGGCATTTGCAACAGAGTCTATGAAATTTTGTGGTAAGACATCTTCTTCAGATAAATTATTTTCTTTTCTATAATTTTTTACCAAATAAAGGGCTGCTGTTTTTATACCTGAGAATGAAAAATTATAATCCCCACTATATTTCATTGGTTGGGGAAGTGTGATTTTATTTTCAGAATTACTTTGTGCAAATATCTCAGAGCGTTCTGAAATGATTGGTCCACCAGGGTAGCCCAGTCCCAACATTCTAGATACTTTGTCAAAAGCTTCACCAACAGCATCATCTTGAGTTTGTCCAATTATTTCATACTCGCAGTGATTTTGCATGAGTACAAGTTGTGTGTGTCCACCAGAAACAACAAGTGCAAGTGCTGGAAATTCAATATTGGGATTATTTATCCAGTTAGCATAAATATGACCCTCTATATGGTGAACTCCCATTAGAGGTTTATTCCAAGAATAGGCAAGTGATTTTGTAGCACTTACTCCAGATAATAGTGCTGGGATTAAGCCTGGTCCGTGAGTTACTGAGATTAGATCAATATCATTTCTGGATGTATTTGCAGTTTCGAGTGCTTCTGTAATAACAGGGATGATATTTTTTGTATGTTCACGAGCAGCAAGATTTGGTACAACACCACCCCATTTAGCATGTAACTCAACTTGAGATGAAATAACATTTGATTGTACGTTTATAGAATTGTCAGAAAATGCTACAACACTAGCCGCTGTTTCGTCACATGATGTTTCAATTGATAAGATTTTCATTTGCTTATAATAAAATAGAATAGTATTCTAATAGTACGTATTTTATAGTCTTTTTGCAATAGTTTATGAATAAAAAAGAAATTTTTGGTTGTGATGAAAGTGTTGATGATAATGAAATAGTGAGAATGGTTCAAAATGGAAATACTGCATGTTTTGATGTGATAATAAAAAGGTATGAGAAAAAATTATTTTATTACGTAATGCGTTTTGTGAATAATTCAGATGAATCGAAGGATTTAGTTCAAAATGTTTTTATAAAAACATTAAAGCATATCGATTCATTTGATTGTGAAAAAAAGTTTTCATCATGGATTTATAGAATTGCTCATAATGAAACAATGAATTGGTTTAATAGAAGTAATAAAAGGAAAACTATATCAATAGAAGAGGTTGATTCAGTAAAGGATAATATAGAGATATCAGATAAAACCAGTACGACTTTAGATGAATGGTTTCAAATTGAGTTAAGGGGTGAATTAGAAGATGCTGTAGCTCAATTACCAGAAAATTATGCACAAGTCATAACATTAAGATATTTTGAAGACAAATCATATACTGAAATAAGTGAAATTTTAAATAAACCAACTAGTAGTGTTGGGACGTTATTAAGAAGAGCAAAAAAGAAATTGTTATTAATAGTGTTAGAGTCAGAAAAATTTTAGTAAAAAATAGCTATTTAAAAAATCACTACTTTATAGGGGTGGTTTTTATATTTTGCAGGCTATATGTTTAATAAAATGAAATTACCTTAATTAAAGAGTTGAAGAAACGGGATGAGGTAATAAATAGTTGAATAAATCAGCATACATTTTTTATGTGGAAGGTACAATATATGATATACTGAAAAGTATAAAATAAATAACTTTAAATATAAAAATGAAAAATAATATTATAATACTTTCGGTAGCATTTATTGCTACACTTTTTTATACACAAACAACACTTGCTGTAGGAGATGGATCTATTGATTCTACTGTGGAGATTAATGATCTGACTACAAATGGTCCAGTTTTATTAGATTCTGATTATTATGGTGTAACAGTTGCGGGTATAGGAGACCTTAATAATGATGGTGTACAAGATATTGCAGTGGGTGCGTATTTTGATGATGCAAACGGAGCGGAACGTGGTGCGATATATATTCATTTTATGAATGCAGATGGCTCTATTGATTCTACTGTAGAAATAAATGATGCAACAACAAATGGTCCAACACTTGTAAATGGTGATCGTTATGGTATATCAGTTACCGGTATAGGAGACCTTAATAATGATGGTGTACAAGATATTGCAGTAGG
>SWBW01009426.1_pt1 | contig 16302 bp, 18 predicted proteins | sample 4693041 | NCBI WGS metagenome assembly SWBW01 (sample SAMN10267271, study PRJNA491770) | bioreactor metagenome | isolation source: DHS bioreactor inoculated with marine methane seep sediment | place: Japan: Omine Ridge, Nankai Trough | collected 2006-05-06 | reverse complement strand
AAAAAAAACGGGTCGTCGAATTGGTGGATCATTGTTTTAAGCGCGAAGCCGAAGAGCAGGGCGTGAAAATACATTACGCCAATATCACCCAGACCGACCTGATCGATGCCTTTAATGCCGGAGCCATACCGTTGGTACTGATCAGTACCTTCCGCATGGACCGCAAGAAAGCACCGCACTGGGTGGTCATGAGCGGTTTCGATGAAGATTGCCTGTATATGCATGATCCAGACCCGGAAGAAGGGCGCCAAAATGAGCTCGACTGCCAATATATTCCAGTGGCTCGAGAAGATTTTGACCGCATGTCCTGCTTCGGTAAAAACCGTTTGCGTGCAGCCGTCATACTCTGGTCGGCCTAGTTTATTAAAAAAATATTGTCCAGGGCTTGTATTATTGGATGAATTCAAACATAATGTCACCTCTTTAGCCGCTACGGCTGATTGTTTCATGGTAACCGTGTCGGTCCTCTCGCAACGATACGCTGTAAACCCCGCCAGGCCCGGAAGGGAGCAACGGTAGCAGCAGATTCGTGTGCCGGGATGTGGCTGGCATGGTTGCCGCCCAACTCTATAATCATCTTTCGAGCCTGCAATGAATTACCAGGTTCTCGCCAGAAAATGGCGTCCTCATAATTTCACAGAAGTTGTCGGACAAGAACATGTTGTCAAATCGTTGATGAACGCTTTGCAGCATGACAGACTTCATCATGCCTATTTGTTTACCGGAACCCGGGGCGTCGGCAAGACCACAATCGCCAGAATCCTGGCCAAAGCCATCAATTGCCTGAATCTGCAGGGGTTTAATCCTTGCGGAGAATGTAGTGTCTGTCGCGATCTTGATGAAGGCCGGTTTCTGGATTTAATCGAGGTGGATGCGGCATCCCGTACCAAAGTCGAAGATACGCGGGATTTACTGGATAACGTCCAGTATGCACCCAATCAAGGCCGCTATAAGGTCTATCTGATCGACGAGGTGCATATGTTGTCGGGGCATAGCTTTAATGCCTTGCTCAAAACCCTGGAAGAACCGCCTCCGCATGTCAAATTCCTGTTGGCGACTACGGACCCGCATAAAATTCCCGTCACCGTACTGTCGCGCTGTCTGCAGTTTAATCTGAAGCGCTTGCTCCCGACCCAGATCTTGCAACAGATGGAGTTTATACTCCAGCAAGAGAAAATCGAATCTGAAGACGCGGCTCTGAAATTACTGGCACGCGCCGCCGATGGCAGTATGCGTGACGGATTGAGCCTGCTGGATCAGGCCATCGTCTTCGGTAACGGTAGAGTGAGTGCGGAACAAGTTAGCGCCATGCTGGGCACCGTTGCCCAGCAGCCCGTGGACGATCTGTTAACAGCCCTGGCCGACGATGACGCTGCGGCTATTCTTGATAAAATCGATGAAATCGCCAATTTAACCCCTGATTTCAGTGATGTTTTGCAACAAATTCTGCAGTTTCTGCACCGCATAGCCATGGTTCAGCAAGTGCCTGGAGTCATCAATCATGAATTTGATGCCGACATGATTGCGGCGCTGGCCTCAAGGTTCACGCCTGAAGATGTTCAGCTTTATTACCAGATTGGCTTGATAGGACAAAGAGATCTGGATTTGGCGCCCGATCCGCGCAGTGGCTTCGAAATGGTTATGTTGCGCATGCTGACGTTCAGGCCGGCAGCGCAGGAGCCGAATCCCGTCAAGCCGACCCAGTCTCCCCGAACTGTCCTTAAGCAGGAGACCAAGCCGCAGCAACCGCCTGTCACAGCAGTTAATCAGACTGAGCCTGTGCAAGCGCCAGTGAATGGCAAAGGCGACAATGACTGGGCTGAAATGATTGTTACCATGAGGATTGGCGGCATGACCAGGGAGCTGGCCAATAACTGTATTCTGGAAAATATAGATGATAAAGTGTGCACATTAGTATTGGATCCAGGGCACAAACAACTGCGTAGTGCGGTCACAGAAGAAAAATTGCAAAACGCCCTGCGGCGTTACCGCGGCACATCACTGAAACTGGTGATTAATACCGAAAAAACCGTTATCGATACACCGGCGGTACAATTGATTAAGGCGCGGGAAGATAGGCAGCAGGCGGCTGTTGATGCTATTAATTCAGACGAGAATATTCAGGCTTTGAAAGAACATTTTGATGCCAGGGTGCTGCCCGGTACGATAGAGCCTGTTTAACAATATATTAGGAGTGAAACAATGAAGAATGCGCTGGGTAATCTCATGCAGCAAGCCCAAAAAATGCAGGAAGATATCAAGAAAGCTCAAGAAGAACTTGCATCCATGCAGGTGATGGGTGAAGCCGGTGGCGGCCTGGTGACTATCTTGATGACCGGCAAGCGGGAAGCCAGAAAGGTTACGATCGATGATTCTTTGCTGGCTGAAGACAAGGATATGCTGGAAGATATGGTTGCGGCCGCTATTAATGATGCCGTCAATAAAGTGTCAAAAATGAAAAAAGAAAAAATGGCTGATATAACAGCCGGCATTCCGTTGCCGCCCGGGTTCCAGATGCCTTTCTAGACATGCAGAAAAATGGCTTATTGGGCCAGTTGATACAGAGCTTGTGCTGTCTGCCCGGCGTAGGTCCCAAAACCGCTCAACGCATGGCTTTTCAATTACTCCAGCATAACCGCAACGGCGCCAGACTGCTGGCTGAAACACTGTTGCGGGCTATTGATGAAATCGGCTACTGCCGTGAGTGCCGCACGTTGACCGAAGATAGCCTATGCGGAATCTGCGCTGACAATTCACGCGACAGTTCCCTGATTTGTATCGTTGAGAATCCGGCTGATGTCTGGATTATTGATCAGGCCGCTGTGTTTAAAGGGCGTTACTTTGTCTTGCACGGACGACTGTCGCCGTTAGACGGCATCGGGCCGGATGAACTCGGCCTGGATATACTGGAACAGCGCCTGGCGACAGGCAGCGTAAATGAATTGATATTGGCCACGAGTTCAACGGTAGAGGGTGAGGCAACCGCATACTTCATTGGAGAACTGGCCGGAAAATATCATGTGCAAGCCAGCAGAATCGCCCACGGTGTACCGATGGGCGGCGAATTGGAGTTTATCGACAGCGGCACGTTATCTCATGCATTTAACGGAAGAAAACAAATTTAGATCCAAAACTCAAGGTGAAAACTATGGCTGATTGTTTGTTTTGCAAAATGGTTGCCGGCGAAATTAAACCGGATGTGGTTTTTGAAGATGATCGTATATTGGCATTCAGGGATATTAATCCGCAGGCTCCTGTGCATATTCTGGTTATCCCTAAAGTCCATGTCCCGACATTGAATGACTTGGATGATACCGAATTGGCCGGCCGACTGTTACAGACCGTCGTGAAACTGGCAAAGCAGGAAGGGTTGGCTGAAGACGGCTATAGAACGGCAATCAGTTGCAACAAGCGAGGCGGGCAGGAAGTCTATCACTTGCATCTGCATCTGCTGGGCGGCCGCCAAATGAAATGGCCGCCGGGCTGATCCTGGTTGCAACTATTAACGACAGGCCGTAATCCGGCAATTCCCCCGCTTTTATTACAGCACAGTTTATTATGAAACAAGGCGGCTCACTCACTCATTGATGCGTGCCTGATTTTCCAGATACCTGACTTCTACCTCGGCCTGGCCTCGCAAGCCGATTTTTTTGGCGGCTCCTTCAGATAAATCAATCAATCTGCCCTTTTTAAACGGACCGCGATCATTTACCAGGACATCAACGTAAAGGCCATTACGCAAATTAGTGACGCGTACTCGGCTTGGTAATGGCAGCGTTTTATGTGCGGCTGACAGGCCGCCTGGTTTGAAACGGGTTCCCATGGCGGTACGGTTGCCGGATTCCGATCCATACCAGCTGGCGATGCCCCGTTCTCTGTAACCTTCCGCGGAATGCAATGGATAGTAGGTCTTGCCTCTTACTTTATAAGGACGGTTATAAGGCGCCTTGTGAGAATTAAGGGCGCCTTTATAAGCGGGAGGCGGTTGGTGGAATGGCTGAAATGGTGGTTCCGATGCGCAGCCATTGATTAAGCCGGCAAGCAGCAACGTCAGCCCGATATATCCATGTTGTAAATATGTTCTGCTAAAGCTGAAAACGGTTACTTGCCTATGCATAAATCTTCCTGTCAATCATAGTAATCTGTTGGGCTTTTATCTTTTTTCTTAGTGCTCAGACGGGAATGATTATAACGGCCATTCTGATCTTTCCGGTGTTCGGCTAAAGCTATAGTTTAAGCTTTGATTTTTAAACAGCCCTTAAGAAATTCCGCCGACCCTTGATAAGAATCAGTTATTTCTAATGCTTGCCTGCATGTTTCATGACAAAATATGATTTAACTTATATGTGAGGAATTACTCTTTTATGAAAATTGCTATTTTGTCTCGTAACTCTAAATTATATTCAACCGCTCGATTGGTTGAAGCCGCCGAAGCACGCGGACATGAGGTACGGGTTTTGGATGTTTTGCGCTGTTATATGAATATCACGTCGCATAATCCGTCCATCCATTATCGGGGCGAGGATCTGACAGGATTTGATGCCGTGATTCCCCGTATTGGCGCTTCGGTCACTTTTTACGGTACTGCGGTGTTAAGGCAATTTGAAATGATGAATGTATTTCCATTGAATGAGTCTGTGGCTATCTCACGTTCGCGCGATAAATTACGCTCAATACAATTGTTGGCGCGTAAAGGCATCGGCCTGCCGGTAACCGGTTTTGCCAATAATCCGGATGACATTGAAGATCTGATCTCTCAAGTAGGCGGTGCGCCGTTAGTCATTAAATTATTGGAAGGCACGCAAGGGATAGGCGTAGTGTTGGCGGAAACGCATAACGCGGCCGAAAGTGTTATTCAGGCTTTTATGGGGCTTAAAGCCAATATTATGGTGCAGGAGTTTATCAAGGAAGCCGAAGGCAGCGATATTCGCTGTTTTGTCGTTGGCGATAAAGTAGTGGCTGCCATGAGGCGCCAGAGTGCGGCGGGCGAGTTTCGCTCTAATTTACATCGCGGCGGAACAGCTACGCTGGTCAGATTGACTCCGGAAGAGCGCTCTACTGCTGTAAGGGCCGCAAAAATCATGGGGCTCAATGTTTGCGGCGTGGATATGCTGCGCTCCAATCATGGCTCCGTCATTATGGAAGTCAATTCATCACCAGGGCTGCGGGGTATCGAACAAACCAGCGGCAAGGATATTGCCGATCTGATTATTCAATTTATTGAAAAACGTTTTGAAGCGCTGGGGGCGGCCAAGGATAAATCACTAGGCAGTAACCACCGTACACGTACACGGGGCAAAGGTTAGTTTTATTAGGTCGCTGAAGGTCGGTCCAACCGCCGGCCATGGGTATTTGCCCTTTAGGCGCGGGCAAAAAATCAAGTTGAGGCAATGCTAAACTTATTCTTAACTACGATGTCTTTGTAGCGATAATTAAAAAAATCTTAACGGAGATTGATAAAAATATAAGCGGGTTCTTTATTGAGTTAAAGTTAAAATTTTAATGGTAATGTTTTTATTCTTTGCATGTTTTCATGGCAAGAATTAATAAGAAAAATTCTTTAATGTGAGTTTAAAAAATGTCTAAAACATCTTCTAAATCAGTTATCAAAACCAGTTCAAGAAGAAATGGCGCAGAAATTGAGCATGATGACAACGATCTGTTTGAAGATAACGAATATGCTTCATTTTCTGATGGTATTAAAAATGAGACTATAAAAAGGGATGCCCGAAGGAAGATTGAAATCTATTGGGAAAAGAAGCGGTTGAAGGAACAGTTGGATGATTTCGATGAGTCTGAATTCGATTTCTAATGATTTCGCTGATGCTGGATTGAAATTAAAAAAATATTAGAAACATTTAATTTTCAGAAGGGCGACCGGTTGGGTTGGTCGCCCAGTATTGGCTGTTATCAAGCGCAATAAGGTTTCGCGTAACCGTCTGTGTGCTTGATAGCCAGACATGGAAGCGCAAGGAGAAAATCAAGTATCAGCATCTTGCAGGCATAGGCGTGCCTGATCCTCTATCCATAAATCCGGCAGACCGTGTGTATCGATCGCTGGCGTTCTGTCGCTAAATCCGTTTTTGCATTGCGCTTCGGCAGATAATCGAATTCTTGCGCTATTAAACGCATTATTTATTAGAAGATCGCTCGCTTATATTGCAGTAATGCCGTATGGGTTCGCCGACATAGATCTGACGGGGGCGATAAATAGCAACGCGCTCACCATGGATCATTTCTCGCCAATGAGCCAGCCACCCTGGCATGCGGCCAATAGCAAACAGGACGGTAAACATATTGGTAGGAATGCCGGCTGCGCGCAATATCAGGCCGGAATAGAAATCCACATTCGGATACAGCTTGCGTGAAATGAAATAGTCGTCTTTCAGCGCGACTTCTTCAATTCGTCTGGCAATATCAAGCAGAGGGTCTTTGATGCCTGGCTTGTTGAGTAATATGTCGCAATGTTTTTTCAATACAATGGCCCGAGGATCATAATTCTTATAAACCCTGTGACCGAAGCCCATCAGGCGCTTGGCCGAGTTCTTGTTTTTGGCCTCGTTGATGAATTCAGTGCCATCGCCACCCTCCGCATGTATTTGTTCCAGCATCTTAATCACTTCCTGGTTGGCGCCGCCATGACGAGGCCCCCAGAGTGCGGAAATACCGGCGGAAATAACGGCATAGACATTGGCCATGCTGGAGCCTGCGGTGCGGACAGAAGAGGTGCTGCAGTTTTGTTCGTGGTCGGCATGTAATATCAGCAGCATATCTATCGCGCGCACGATATCATCGTCCAGTTGATAATCGCGTACCGGTGACGAGAACATCATGTTCAGAAAGTTGCGCACATAGGTGAACTTGATGGAGGGATAAACCAGCGGTTCACCTATCGATTTTTTATAGGAAAACGCCGCAATGGTGCGTACCTGCGAAACCAGGTTCGCTACAATTTGTATTTCAGATGCTTCATCGAGGCGATCAAACACCGGATAAAAAGTCGATAACGACGCGACCATCGTTGCCAGAATCCCCATGGGATGCGAGCCGCGCGGAAAACCGTTGAAAAAATGGTGCATGTCTTCATGAATGATCGAAGAATCATTCAATGCAGTCGAGAAGTGCCGCAGCTGATCCACGGTCGGCAATTCGCCATACAGCAACAGGTAGGCGACTTCGACAAAACCTGAATGCTCGGCCAATTCTTCAATAGGATAGCCCCGGTAACGCAGAATACCTTTTTCGCCGTCAATAAAAGTGATGGCGCTTTCGCAAGCGCCTGTATTTCCATAACCGTCATCAAGTGTCACATAACCGGTCTGGCTGCGAAGTTTGGAAATATCAATCGCTTTCTCACCTTCAACCCCTATATAAGTGGGCAATGTGTAGGTCTTGTCGTCCAGGGTCAATATAGCCGGGGTTAGCGGCCTTAATCTATCGGTCATATATACTAAATCTCCAAAAACTAATGGGTAACCTGGTAATTGAAAATTATCTTGGTTACTGCAAGCTACTCACTTACTAATTGTCCATTATATCCGGTTCTTTCTTTCAGCTTTCAGTTTTCGTTAGCCCTTTGCCGAGAAAATAGGCCTTTCGCATGAAAGTAAGGTAACCTATTTTTCATGATCGTTGTGCTAAAGGAACCCAGCGCTTAAGCGTTACAAGTCATGTCAGTCATATGACAGGGAAATAAAGGTTTTCAATAATTCGGCGGCATCAGCCATGCCTTTATGCAGATGTTGCTCAATTTCCGCCATGGTAATTTCGCCGTCGGTTTTGCCGGCAGCCCAGTTCGCCACAACGGCAATCGTGGCATAATCCATATTCAGTTCCTTGGCCAAAGCCGCTTCCGGCATGCCGGTCATGCCCACCAGGTCGCAGCCGTCACGCTCCATGCGCCGTATTTCCGCGGCTGATTCCAGTCGCGGGCCCTGTTTGCAGCCATAGGTGCCCAATGGGGTTATTTTGAGGTGGGCTTGGGCCGCGGCGGTGATTAAACGGGAGCGCAGCTTTTGACTGTAGGGATAAGTAAAGTCTATATGAGTCACCTCATTGTCGTCTTCGAAAAAAGTATGCTTGCGGTCATAAGTGTAATCGATAATCTGGTCCGGAATGGCGATATGCGCGGGCTCCATTTCAGAAGTAATGCCGCCGACCGCGGCCACGGCAATGATTTGTTCGACGCCCAGTTCCTTAAGTCCCCAGATATTGGCGCGATAATTGATTTTATGAGGCGGTATGCGGTGGGGATTGCCATGTCTGGCCAGAAATATCACTTCAGTATGGCTCAGCTCGCCGGTAATGTATTCGGCCGAAGGCAAGCCGTAAGGCGTGGTGACGCGATCCCGCCTGATGATTTTCAGGTCATGCATTTGGGTGAGCCCCGTGCCGCCGATGATGGCCAGTTTGGTCATGATGTCATTTCCTCATTTTGTTCTTTGCAGGCATAAATGCCGGCTGCATTGCGTAAGTAGCCCTTATAGTCCATGCCGTAGCCGAACAGGTAACGGTTCTCAACTTTCAGGCCGACAAAGTCTGCCGTTATCGGTTTTTCATGGTCGAGAATTTTATCAACCAGCACGGCGGTGAAGACCTCCGTAGCGCCCTGTTCCAGGCAATATTGGTAGACTGCCTGCAACGTGATGCCTTCGTCGAGGATATCATCGACCAACAGTACCGTTCTGCCTTTAAGCGGTGTGTCCGGTTTAAGAACCCATTTAATGTGGCCGCCCGAAGTCTGGTTTTGATAGCGGCTGGCATTGATGGCGTCCAGGGTAAGCGGTATCTGCAAGCGGGTCATCAGTTTGCCCGCCGTGACCAGGCCGCCGTTCATGACGCATAGGAATAACGGATTGCGCTCGGCCAGCCGGGCATTGATTTCTTGAGCCATTTTGTCCAGGGCGGCCTCAACTTCCTGTTCGCTATACAGTAAATCAGCGGTGGCTTGTACGTGTTTGATTTCTTCAAGCATGATTATAAATTTGATTGATTTGAGCTGAAATTTTTTGCCATTTCTCACAGTTGATTAACTGCTCGCGGTTCATTTGCGGTTTACCACGCATGTTGTTGAGCCGTTGCTCCCTGAGCGGGTCCTGGGTGATGGGCAGCGTATCGAGCACTTGTTCCGCGGCGCGCGGATTATTACAGATCAGTATCATATCGCAACCGGCTTGCTGTGCCAGCCTTGCGCGTTCAGGGAAATCGCCGACTGATGCGGCCCCTTCCATGCTTAAGTCATCACTGAAAACCGTGCCGTTAAAGTTAAGTTCCCTGCGCAAAATCTGCCGTATCCAAAACGGCGAAAAACCGGCCGGGCTGGCATCAATGTTCGGATAAAGCACATGTGCGGGCATAATGCCTTCCAGTCCTTCGGCGATGAGCTGCTTGAACGGCATTAGGTCTTTGTTCCGGATACTGTCCAGGTCTCTTTCATCGACAGGAAGGGTAAGATGAGAATCCAGCGCTACGGCACCGTGGCCCGGAAAATGCTTTCCCGTGGCTGCCATGCCGGCGGCATTCATGCCTTTTCTAAAGGCGCTTGACAGCCGCGTCGCCAGTTCATGGTCTGTGGAAAACGAGCGGTTACCGATAATTTCGCTGATGCGGCAATCGATATCAAGCACCGGCGCAAAGCTGAAATCGACGCCGACGGCCAATAATTCGGCGGCCATGAGCCAGCCGGCCGGCTCGGCCAGTTCAGGCGCCTGTGCATAACAGGCTGCTGGCGGCAGGCGGGTGAAGCCGTTTTGGAAACGCTGCACTCTGCCGCCCTCCTGGTCAACGGCAATCAGTATATTACCCTGACGCGCCGCGCGAATGCTCGCGATCAGTTCAGTGACTTGCTCGGGGCTTTCATAATTGCGTGAAAAAAGTATAACCGCTCCGGTATTCGGATGGTTTATTATTTCAGTTTCATGCGGAGCGAGAGTCAAACCCTCAACATCCAGCATGATGGGGCCGATAGGATAGTTACGTGTCATTGCCTGGTATTATTTTGAAAAGGTCTATAAGGCCTGATATTTAAGTTAAACGGAGTTGGATGTGCGTTTGTTTGTTTTATTATTAAGCCTTTTATTCATCCCTGCTTATACCGCTGTCGGAGATGAAGAAAAAATAGGGGCAATTATAGAATATTTGGAGATGAATCCTAAATTTACTGTTAATTTGGCCGAGCCGAGAAAATATCTTCAGGTAAACATCCAGTTAATGGTCGAGGGTGAAAAAGCGCTGGCAAGCATAAAAAAACATCTGCCGGCATTAAGACATGAGTTGATCATGCTCTACAGCGGCCGGTCTTTTGATACCTTGCAAACGATGGAGCAGCGTGAAGGGTTGCGGCAGGAAAGTATTGTCGCGATACGCGAGACATTGGAAAGACATGGAAGCAGCGAAGGGTTTAAGGACGTGTTTTTTACCGAATTTTTGGTTAATTAAGCCAGTCTAACCGGTCCCTAAGGCGCATGAGATTTTCCGTGATCTGCTGTTGCGTATAGGGAACGGCATCAAATTTTCCCCAGACCGGTGCCGGCCAGGCTTTATCGGTCTGGTAGCGGACGATGTGATGAATGTGCAGTTGCGGCACCTGATTGCCGATAGAGGCGATATTCATCTTGTCGGCTTTGTAAAGCGCGGCCAGGTTTTCCGCCAGATAACTGGACTCATCAAGCAACAGTCCCCGCTCGGGTTTTGTCAGTTGATAAATCTCGCGCAGCCCCGCTTTTTCGGGCACCAGGATAAACCAGGGATACTGGCTGTCGTTCATCATCAGCAAGCGACTCAGTTGAAATCGGCCGACTTCGACGCAGTCTTGCTGGAGGCGAGGGTGCAGCTCAAATGCCATGGTTTTTATAACGATGCTTGAATTAATCGGAAAATTGGGGTTAATTTACTATTTTTAAAAAATTATAACAAACAGTAAAAAGGTCGTTCCATGTCCGCGCCAACCATTCCAATTCAAGACCTGCCTTCTGAGAATAAGCTGGCCGTATCGTTCCGGCTGCTATTGGGATTGTATGCCATTATTCCCGCTTGTTTACTGCTTCAGTTGCTTGATGTCGGATTTTGGCAAGGTTTTCTGCAGCGCTATTTGCCAAGCAGTCCCCACCATTTCATATTGTTTCAAATCGTTTTTGGCACGCCTCACATTATCGCCAGCGCCATTGTCATGGCAAGCAATAAGGAGTATCTGAAGTTTTATAAGCTGAAAATCATTTTAATGACTGTCGCGATAGCGGCTTTCTTCGGCATCGGTAGCCTGTTTATTCCCTATCTGGTTTTTTATGTGCTTGTGGCCTGCTGGACCGTTTACCATGTGCTTAAGCAGCAGCACGGCGTGGCCCGAGGCGTTTGTCATCTGCCGTCATGGGCGTTTTACCTGTTGTTGTGGCTGAGTGTGGCGGCCGGTATATTTGTTTATGTCGGCATATTCCTGAAAAACACCCTGGATGCACAGCAAACCGAATGGGTCAAGCATGCGGCGGCCGGCTTGTGCATCGGCCTGGCGCTAAGCACGGTGTTGTGTCAGCGCTATGCCACCACTCTATTTGGCAAGCTGTTTCTATGGGCCAATACCTTGCTTGTACTGAGCAGTTTTTATTTTTACAGCCAGCAGTATTATTTTCTCGCTATTCTGGTGCCAAGACTGGTTCACGATGCGACGGCTTATGTCTTCTATGTGACGCATGACTACAACAAGCATCATTCGCATCCCGGGAATTTTATCTACCGTTATGCCGCGCGCTGCAACGTACATGTTTTTGTCGTGCTGCCGGTGCTCTCCTTTGCGCTGGCGTTTACCTTGCAGAACTACGGAGATGATGCGGTGAATTTAATAACCATCTACCTTTTTGATGTGGAATTTCGTAAGGTCATTACCGTGGGTTTATTGGGCTACCTGGCGTTAATGCATTATTACACGGAGGCTTTTACCTGGAAGCAGGGTTCGCCTTATCGGCGGTTTATCGCTTTTACAAAATGAATGAAGGGGTAAATAACAATTAAAAACTGATGTTACGCATGGTCGGTTTTTATTCCCGTTTGCCGCGCTGGGCGCCGCGGCTTTTGGACGTGTATTGCGGGTAATCGGCGGGGGCATGTCTGTGATGGATGCGAATTCACTTGAGCCCTATAGTTCGCATAGTGCGAATAGTGCGAATAGTGCGAATAGTGCGAATAAATTCGCACCTACATTGGAATCCAGAGGCATAGCGCCGTAGTGTAAAAGCCCTGCATGGGATTTTAGCTGGAAACAGGGCTGCCGCTTCGGCGTTTTATGGCCTGTTCTAAATGGACGGCGGGTGAGAGAGAGGCGGTGTCGATGCCTCTCTGAAGATTTCTTATTCGGTCAGTGAAAACCCGACTTTTATCGTTACTTGCCAGTGAGCAATTTTACCGTTTTCTATATTTCCACGGGTTTCGACAACTTCAAACCAGCGCAGATCATGAAGGGTTTTTGCGGCCTTGCTGACGGCATTTTCGATGGCTTCCTGCATGCTGACGGTTGAGGAACCGGTCAGTTCTATTTTTTTATAGATATGGTCAGTCATGATTGCTCTCTCTTTGCTTGTAGTAAAGGTCCAGTTCTTTTAGGCGCTGCGGAGTGCCTATGTCCATCCAGAAACCATCGAATTTTTGTCCCGATATTCTGCGTTCCGGGATGGCCGTCCGCAGCAACGGCGCTAGTTTAATTTTTCCGACCGGTGTATTGCCAAATAGTTCAGGACGGTAGAGTCCGATTCCGCTAAAGGTGAATTTTTCCAAGCCGTTTTCAATGACCTTGCCGGTCTTATCAAGGCCGAAATCGCCCTGTCTATTGTGCTCCGGATTGCCAACTAATACCAGATGCGCCAGATCAATATTGAGGTTTTTCAGTTCTGCAAACGGGAAGTCCGTGGCAATATCGCCATTGACGACCAAGAATGCCTCCTTGCCCAACAAGGGCAGGGCATTGATAATGCCGCCGGCCGTTTCCAGTCCCTGCTCGCCTTCGGGCGAGTAGCGAATTTCGGCGCCGAACCGTTCGCCATTGCCAATCCGCTGTTCAATTTGCTGGCCCAGATGGGCGTGATTGATGATGATTTCATGGAAACCCGCCGCGACCAGTTGCGTGATCGTGTGTTCGATAAGCGCTTTTCCGGCAGCGGGCAGCAAGGGTTTGGGGGTGTGATCGGTCAAGGGGCGCATTCTCTCACCGCGTCCTGCCGCTAAAATCATGGCTTTCATAGTCTGGGCAAGACCTGTTCGTGTAGAAACCGGCCAAAATCGGCTAATTCAGGGTAGCTAGCGCAAACGGCGGTGACGTAATTCAGCGTGCGAGGTATGTCTTTCAGATAGCCGGGTTTGTTATCCCGGATATGCAGGCGTGAAAAAATGCCGATGGCTTTCAGGTGCCGCTGCATGCCCATCAGGTCGAACCAGCGTTTAAAGCGAGGCGGATCGCAATCGATCAGGCCTGCCTGCAGGAGGCGGTGATAATACCGCGTCATCCACTGGTCGACCTGCTGTTCGGGCCAAGCTATATAACAGTCGCGCAGCAGCGACACCAGATCATAGGTGATAGGCCCGATAACGGCATCCTGAAAATCGATCACGCCGGGTGAATCGGCTTCCAGCACCATCAGATTGCGCGAGTGAAAATCGCGATGCACGCAAGTCGTCGGCTGCTCCAGCGCCGAGGCGATCAGTATTTCATGCACCGCGTTTCGCAGTTGCTCCGGCATGGCGATGTCCAGCGATCGCTCTAGAAACCAGTCATCGAAAATAGCCAGTTCCCTTTTCAGTAACGGCTCGTCGTAGGCGGGCAGGTCGCTGCCGATTTGCGGCGTTTTGGTTTGCAGCTTAAACAAGCTGTCAAAGGCGCTTTGATATAAATCGGCGGCGGTATGCTCATTCAATTGATCCAGTAAGCACTGGGAACCGAAATCTTCCAGCAATAAAAATCCGTCGCCGGGGTTTTGTTGGAAAATAGTCGGTACATTGACTTCAGAACGCGCCAGCAAACCAGCGATTCTTATGAAGGGTTCGGTGTTTTCTTGGGGCGGAGGCGCATCCATAACGATAAATTGGCCTTGCGGCGCCTTGATTCTGAAGTAGCGCCTGAAACTGGCGTCACTGGAAGCAGATTCACAAGAGCGAATATCCAATAATAAATCGTTTTCGAGCCAGTCGAGCATGGATAATGCTCTTAAGTCTTCGGGCATCATGAGGAATAGAAGAGTTTAGTTATAATGCTGCAGTAAATAAGGTAAAATGCTGAATTCAGCATTTTATCGATTTGTGATTCTTTAAGCTACTAAACTTCTATCCTCTATGCGGCGCCGCTTATTTCTGGTTTTCTTACCCTCTTTTTACGCATCTCTCGGTTTTGCCAATGAAGCAGTTTGGAATTGCGAGCAAAACAAGGACAGCAAGGAGTGGGTTTGCGTTGGCGAAGCGAAGCCAGCCGGGAAAACCGATGAGGCACAAGCGGCAACTCAACCCGCACCGGTTGAAGAAACGCAGCCACCGGTTGTTCCTGAACCTGTTCAAGCCGCACAGCCAGCAGTTCCCGAGCCTGTTGAAGAGACCGAACCGGTTTTGGCCAAACCTGTAGAAGACCTCGAGTCAGCCGCCACTGAGGTAGTGGAAAACGAAACACCGGTTGTAGTCGATCCTGAAGATAAGCGGCGGGTAGTTGTCAAACGCCCCGTCGTTATCGATCCGAATGAACCGGTTCCGGTTGATCTGGGAAGCACCAAAACCGTCAGCGTTGCAAAAGCACAGCGGCGTCCGGGATGGAGTTGCGCGCCCGGTGAGGAAAACCAGAACTGGAGTTGCAAGCTGGAGGGTAATGATCCGAAAGGCCAGGCGCAGATTGTTGCCACGGATGAGACTAAACCGGGGCTGCTGCTGGATCCGGCATTTGATTGGCAACAGGAACAAATCTTTACCACCTTGCACTCGCAGTTGAAATATGATCCGTGGGAAAATTGCATGGTGGATACCCCGGTATCGCCGACGTTTGTGCCGGAAAAACACTTGCGGGAGACTTCGCCGCTGGAGGTTCGGTCGGACTATTCGGAACTTTTCGATACCGAAATCAGCAGCTATTTCGGCAATGTCCAAATTAATCGTGCCGATCAGCACATTCTGTCGGATATGGCTAATTATGATACGGTTTCGGAAACGCTCGATCTGCAGGGCGATGTTTATTACAGCGAAGATGAACTGGCCTTGTACAGCGATACGGCCGTACTTAATTTGGCCACTGATCAGGGCAGGCTGAGGGATACGATGTTTATAGCGCCGGCGGCACCGATCAGAGGGCGGGCGCAAGTCGTTTACCGCGACAGCAAGACCCTGTCCCGCTATAAAGAGGTCGCCTATACCAGCTGTCGTCCCGGCAACCAGGATTGGGTGGTCCATGCCTCCGAATTGAAACTGAATGATATAACCGGCCAGGGCTCGGCCAGAAATGCCTGGCTGGAGTTTAAAGGCACGCCTGTATTCTATTCGCCTTATCTTTCGTTTCCTATCGATGACAGAAGGTTGTCCGGTTTCCTGGCGCCTTCTTTCGGCAATACGCAACGCGGGGGATTCAATGTATCCGTGCCTTACTACTGGAATATCGCCCCTAACTACGATGCGACTTTAAGACCTCGTTACCTGTCAAAAAGAGGCATTTTACTGGGCGGCGAGTTTCGTTATCTGACCAAGATGACAGAAGGCAAGTTAAATCTCGAATTCATGCCCGACGACAGGTTGCGGGATCAATCACGGTATTTTGCCAAGATTTTAAACAGCACCCGGTTCACGCCGCATATCAGTTCATATCTGGATCTCAGTTATGTATCTGATAAGGACTATTTCAATGACCTTGGAAATGCGCTGAGCCTGACTAATTTAAGCTATTTGCACAGCCAGGCGAATGTCAGTTATGTCAACAAGGGCGTTTCATTTATTAACCGGGTTGAGAATTATCAGGCGATTGACAAGGCAATACGGCCGCAAAACCGCCCTTATCGGAGATTGCCGCAAAGTATTTTGAATCTGAACCACAGCTTCGATTTCATGCCGCTCGATGCTGCCATGAACACTGAATATGTCAATTTTCAGCATGATCATCTGGTAAATGGCCAGAGGATCAATGTCAAGCCATCAGTCAGTTTCCCGCTGGAAACGGCCGGTGCTTTTTTAAGGCCGAAATTTTCCCTGCAGCATACCCAATACCTGTTAAGCAAGCAGGAAACAAGAAATTTAGGGCAACCGGATTCCATTTCCAGAACCCTGCCTATCGCATCCGTCGACGGCGGCCTGTTTTTT